>Ga0209641_10004735_pt1 | contig 11212 bp, 8 predicted proteins | sample RifCSP16_1_FD_184022 | JGI IMG/M metagenome (GOLD analysis project Ga0209641, IMG submission 184022) | Soil microbial communities from Rifle, Colorado - Rifle CSP2_sed 16_1 (SPAdes) (version 2) | ecosystem: Environmental > Terrestrial > Deep subsurface > Rock core/Sediment | place: Rifle...
TGGCGGCTCGCAGGTTGATATCGTCGACAGTACGATCGACGGAAGCCACCGGAGCGCCATCAGCAGCAGCGGCAACGTTACGATCAGCGGATCGACGCTCAGCAACTCACTCGAACGGGCCATCGACAGCCGGGCGTCGGGAACGATGTCCATCACGAACTCGACGATCAGCGGGAATCGCGCCAACTACCACGGGCTTCAGGAGCGTGGCATCATCTCCAACTCTGGTGTCCTGAACATGACCAACGTGACGATGGCGAACAACACATCGGGCCCGCCCGCGCTCTCCGGGCCCAACGTGTATCCGGTGACGGGCGGCATCTACAACACCGGCACGGTGAACGTCCGCAACAGCTTGTTCGCGAACAACGTCGACCAGTCCGGCGCGCCGGGCGACTGCATGGGCACGATCAACTCGCTCGGCTATAACGTCTTCGAGGCGCCGGCAGGTTGCACCATCGGCGGTGACGCGACCGGCAACAGCCTGGGCGTAGAGTCGCCGCTAGGGCCGCTCGCCGACAACGGCGGACGTACGTTGACGCATGCCCTCCTTGCGTTGAATCCCGCAATAGCCGGGGCGGACCCTGCCAACTGCCCGCTGACGGACCAGCGAGGCGAGCCGCGTCCGCAGGGCGATGGGTGCGACAGCGGCGCCTTCGAGTCGGCGTTGACCCGGCAAGACGTGCCGGTTGCCACGCCGACCGCATCGCCAACGGCGACGCCGACCGACAGCGCCGTACCGACAGAGACGGCCACGGCCGTACCGACGGTGACGGACACGCCAACCAGCACCGATACGCCGCTGCCGACGGAGACTCCATCAGCCACGCCTACAGAAACCTCTGTGCCGACATCGACTCCCACGCCCGTATCCACGGAGACCGCCGCGCCCACGGGCACGGCTACGATCGAGCCGAGCGCGACACCGACACCCACGGCAACCGCGACGCCCACGTACACGGCGACGCCGACGGCAACCTCTACCCCAACGATGACGCCAAGCGCGACAGTTACGCCGGCACCGACCGGGACGGGGACGAGCAGCGCCACGCCCACGCCGACGGCGGCGGCGACCGTCGTCTCGGAGTCGACCGTCGGTTCCACCGGGACACCCGTGCCAAGGACGCCCGCATCGACCAAGACGGTGGCGCACCATGGGACACGGACGGCGGTGCCCACGGCGACGAACACGGCCGGACCGACTCGCTCGCCCGCGGCGACGAAGACGGTCGAACTGGCGCGGACGCCGTCGCCGGAGACGACGCGCACAGCGAGGCCGGGCAGAGGCAGGTGCGCGGACGTGACGGGTGACGGGAAGGTGACGTGGCACGACGCCTGGCGGATCGCGCAGCGGCTTGGAGCGCGCGCCGGAGACGGGCGATACCGTGCGAGGCTCGACCTGGACGGCGACGGGAAGATTACGAGTGCGGACGTGGTGATCGCGGCGTCACAGCACGGGCGGCGCTGCCGCCGGGCCGGCGCCGAACCGCCGACTCTCCCCTGAATTGCCCGCTGGGACCAGCACGGGTCACACCATGACCATTGCGTTGTGTGCGACGAAGTCAAGCCGCGACCGGGTACCTGCTTCGCGCCGCCCTGGGTCCCTGACGCGACCGCTAGCGGTCCTGGGCGCCCAGGCGGCGCACTGGGCCCGTCGGCGGAAGTGGCCGGCTCGCAAAGCGACGCAGCGACGCTTCTTACGGGCGGAGCGTGGCTTGGTTGAACGGCATCATTGGCGGCCTTCGCTTCATTGCCTGCCGGTGAAGAACTCCAGCCCGGCGGAGTCGGCGATGATCGCCTCAAGTTCCTTGTTGTGAGCGAGCACATAGGCCGCATTGCGACGCCGCAACCCGGGCGGAACCGTCCGCCTCGACATGGCTCGAATGAACTCCTTCGAATCCGGGATGCCGGCAAGTTGATGCGCCGTCTTTCGCGTATCGGCGTAACTGACCGACTCGGCGAAGCCGCGGCCAAGGTCTTCGCCGCCTGGCGCGGTGATGACAACTGCTCCCTCGGCGTATTGCGCACCGTTTGCGAAGAATCCGGACTGAGCCGTGCGAACGATCGGGTCCATCACGAAACTCCGGATGTCCTCGGGAAGCCTGGTATCGAACTGGAACTTCCACTGGTTTGGATACCACGTGCCCGTGATCAAATAGCGAGCCGGGTTGGGAGAGCGGTCGGCCTTGATCCAGTCTGTGATTTGTAGAGTGCCGTCGATCTTCGCGGTCATCTTGGCGGCGTCCATGTAGGTTCCCGCTACTCCAATCGTCATCGTTTCCGGGGGTGTCGGGCCCGTCTGCTCGTAGAAGGCTGCGTACGCGCTGCTATGCGGGGCGAACACCGTGAGTTGGCGATCACCGATGAATTGCGCCATGAACCAGTCCCACCCTGTCGGTTCCCGGTTCCTCGCGAACGTCGCCGCGCGCAAGACGGATGAGCGCGGTACCAACGCCAGATCTCCCCATTGGTGATCGAACCAGAACGATCCGCGCTCGAGAACGATCGTCTTGCCGTCGAGTTGCAGCGTGCTGCACGAAGGATCAAGCCGCATGTTGGGAATCGAGTAGTAGAGCGAGCCGGTGCCGTCAACGGACGGCATGCAGCCATCGGCGCCCTGAAGCAGCGTCTCCTTGCCCGACGAGAAGGTGATGTCCACGCCAAGTTGCCGGGCGGGATCTGCACCGCGGTCGAGCCCCCAGGCCTGGATGGTGACCGGAAAGAACTCGCCGCTGCGGTGACACGTGATAGTGTTGCGCCCGAGCCGGTAGACGAACGGGTCGGCGCCGTAACCGACGAGACCGCTCGTTCCGCCCAGCACAACCGGTTCGGCCTGGAAGTGGCGACCGCCGGCTTCACTGATCGCGAACTGCAGTTCGACCACCTGGTTCTCGTCGTCCGTCAGGCCGAACCCCGCCGCAACGTTCGGCGGGAACAGCGCCGCCTGGAAGAACATCAACTCGACGCCGTACTCTTTGCCGTCCGTGTCCCAGCAGCTACCGACGAAGAAGTGCCATCCGTTCTTGCTCCGCACCTTCGGCAGATGGTCGCGGGGAAACTGGAGGTCCGCGCGAGCCGGGACCATGTCGTAACCGACGGTTGAAGGCGGGCCGAGGAAGGCCATCTGGATCACGTAGGCCTGGTGCGGCGTCAGCTCTTCGCAGTAGGGCAACAGGCGATCGTAGATCGTTCGGTGGCTGGGTGTTCGTGACAGCGGATGGTCGATCAGAAAGCGAATGTATCTGCGCATGCGGTCGCCATATGCGGCGGTGCTGTTCTTCGGATCGGCCAGCCTGGAAGCGATATCCGGGGCGATCTTGGCCACGTCGAAGTCGTTCATCCACAACGCATGGGCGATGTGGTCGCGTGTTGTCTCGTCGAAGGCCGCAAGCGCACCTTCCGCGCCGGTCGTTTCTTTGTGACTGCTCACGCGTCTCCTTTGAGCGGGAAGCCCTGAGCTTGGCCGCGGTGCCGAGGATACCTTGCTTTCTCTGCCGGTGCCACACCGGTCGCCGCTCGCTGGCCGATGCCCTTCGTCGTGATCGTGGTCTGCTTGGCGCGCTGCAGCTCAGGCGTTGGGCGTATTGGCTCGCTGTCCACCGCGCAGCCGCGCCGCCAGGAATTCGCGCGTCGCATCGGCCGCCTCCTGAGGGAACGCTCCGTGCTTGCCTGGGTGCACGTGCATCCGCTTGTCATGTGACCCGATCATATCGAACAGCTCTAACGCTCCGTCCCGATCGAAGATCTCGTCATCCCATTGCAGCATGAACAGCACCGGGCAGGTCACGCGCGGCGCATCGATACGATGTCGATCGGCGAGGCGTGCGCGAAGCGCACTCGGCCCGGTGAAGCCACAAGCACCCAGAACCGCAGCGCGGATTCGCGGCTCAGACGCCACGAAGGGCACCCCAAGAACCGTCCCCATCGACAGTCCCCAATAGCCGATGCGCGCGGGATCAAATCGGCCCGACGCTAACAACTCGTCCAAGGTGGCCGCCCAGTCAGCATTCATGCGGTCGAAGGTGTCCGGTCGTTTCCAGAGCTCGATGTATTCCGGCTGCGGCGGTCCGTCCCCGGTGTCCCGGATAGAACCGCGTTCGCCATGATCGATCGCGTCGATGGCACAAACCGCGACGCCGTGACGTCGGACGAAGCGGCGGGCCAAGGCCAGGCCGGCCACGTTGCGCTTCTCGCTCTTGCCGCCGTGTCCCATGAGCACCAGCGGCAGGGCGCCTGCGGGCTCCTCCGGCATCCAGACGATGCCCGGGATCTTCTCGTCACGGCGCGTCACGTAGAACGGCCGCTCCGAAACTCCCTTTGAGACCACCGGTGTGGCTCGCCAATCCATGTTCTCACCTCGAGAGCCGGAGTCTTCCGCTGGAATTATGTACCACGCAGAGCCGATCCTACGCTCAGCAGAGCGTCGTCCGGCCGTCAACCCCGCCCTTCGAGTACCACCGCTCCGTCATGATGCCGCTCCTTGGCCGCGCGCCCCAGGGGAACAGGCGAGACCAAAGTCCAGGCACCATCCCGCACGATCGGCAGTGATCGTGTCGTATCGTGAACGAGCAAGAGGTGTCGCTGGGCGACGTGCTCATCGGCTATTTGGACGTGCAGCGCGAGTGTTGACCCTGACGCAGCACATCAGCGCGCGAGCAGCCCCGCATCGATCACGAACTGCGACCCGGTGACGAAGCGCGCGCGGTCCGACGCGAGGTAGACGATCGCTTCGGCCACGTCCTGTGGCTCGATCCACGGCACCGGCAGCAGGTTGCCCGCCGAACGCTCGGCGATCTCCTGCGGCGTGGAGCCTTCGAGCGCGGCGAGGCCGTCGTTCATGGGCGTGTTGACGCCGGTCGGGTGGATCGAGACGACGCGGATGTTGTGCGGTGCCAGCTCGATCGCCCACGAGCGCGTCAGCCCGGTCAGCCCCCACTTGGACGCGGCGTAGTGGCTGAGCCGACCCATGCCGCGCAGCCCAGCGACCGACGAATTGTTGATGATGACGCCGCGCTGTTGACGGATCATCACCGGGATGATACGGCGCGCAACGAGCCAGCTTCCCTTCAGATTGGTGTCGATCATCGCGTCCCAGGCGTCCTCGGTGAGTTCGTGGGCGAGGCCGTAGGCGCAGATGCCGGCGTTGTTGAAAAGGACGTCGATCCGGCCGAACGCCGCTGCTGTGACATCGACCGCGGCCGTGATAGCGGCATCATCGCGCACGTCACCCTCGAACGTCAGGCATTCGGAGCCCGCCGCGCGGCACTCCTCGCGCAGCGTCTCCAGATCGCCCGCCGAGCCGAGCTCGTAGCCGGGATAGACGAGCGGCTTCGCCACGTCAAATGCGGCGATCGAGGCGCCTTCGCGGGCGAGCGCGAGCGCCGACGCGCGGCCCTGACCGTGTGCGGCACCGGTGATGAACGCAACCCTTCCGGCGAACTCGCGGTCTGCCATCAGCGATCCTTGCGCGCCTTCGCCGCGGGCTGATTTCGAAAGGGCTCGAGGTAGTCATCGAGGTCGACCTCGAGTGCGTTGTTGACGATGTTCGTCGCGACCATCATGGCGCCGAAGGCGGTGAGTGCAACGATCTGTTCCTCGTCGAGCAGGCGAGAGAGGCGCGCGTACAGCTCGTTCGGCACGCGGGCAAGCGGTTTCGCCAGATGCTGCCCGAACTCGACGACGGTGGCCTCGCGTTCATCCAAGGTGAAGCCGTCCGGGTTCTCGCCCTTTTCCACGAGGATGCGACGGAAGAACGTCGAGCAGATGAGGCAGTCGGTCTCCGATGAGATGGCGTGCGCGAACAGGTCGGTGAGGCGCCCGCCCAGGAAGGGCGCGACGGCATCGCGCAAGGGGTACCACTCCATGAGCGCGTCGAACGCGGGGAGGGAGCGGAGGAGGGTGCGCTTCATATTCGTGATGCGGCCGTGCTCGCGGACGACGCGGTCGTACGCTTCGCGGACAGCGACGGCGGCCTCTGCGCGCTCGGCCATGTGAATGCGTGCCATGCGGTCCTCCTCGGGGCGTTGCATTCTAACCCCGCTGGCCATCTATCGTTGATCGTTGGCCCACCTCTCTTATTTCGGAGCGGACACCTACACCGCATTCGAGCGAACCGCAGTCTCTTCTCCTCTGGTCAGGATTCAGGAGCGGGCATTTGGCACCAGCCGGTTCGATTCATTCGGGCCGGGCTACGCACCCTCGGTTCGTCACAGGGCCAGCACCCGTTCATACACCGTGATGTAGTCGTCCACCATGCGGGAAACCGAGAACCCCTCCTCGACGAAGCGCCGGCAACGCTCGCGCCGGATCTCCGGGAGCCGGCCCACCGCGGTCACGGCCTCCCCGACATCGCGGACCAGGAACCCGTTCTCACCATCGTGAATAAGCTCGGGCATGCTTCCCCGCGAAAAGGCGATCACCGGCGTCCCGCAGGCCATCGCCTCAATCACGGAAAGGCCGAACGGTTCATCGAACAAGATCGGATGCAGGAGGGCGGCCCCTCCCCCCAGCAACGAGTCACGCGCGGCCGGCTCCACGCTTCCCACGTACTCGACCGTCCTGCCGTCGATGTGCGGCTTGACCTGGCTCTCGAAGTACGCCTCGTCTTGGACGATCCCCGCGATGATCAGCCGCCGGCCCGTCCGGCGCGAGATCTCGATCGCCTGGCTTGTGCCCTTGTCCGGATGGATGCGGCCCAGGAAGACCAAGTGATCGCCCCCTGCAGGCTGATACGTGAAGTTCTCGATGTCGATGCCGTGGTACACCGTGGCCACGTACGTCAGGCTCGGATCGCGATCCGCATTGCTGATCGAAACGTAATAGCCGTGCTCGTTGTAGCGCCTGTACACCGGCAGTATCCGCGGCGACGAGAAGCCGTGAATGGTGGTCACGACCGGCGTCTCGACCAGGCCGCTGTACGTCAGCGGCAGAAAGTCGAAGTTGTTGTGGATGAGGTCGAAGTCCTTCGCGCGTTCGAATACGGAGGCGATGTGGAGGCTTTCCCAGACCTTTGGATCGAGAGTGCGATCTTCCTCGTACCCGCGCGGGCAGATGGCATGCAACTTCGCCGTTGTTTCGGAGTCCCCGGTCGCGAACAGCGTGACATCAACGCCGCGTTCCACCAGCCCTTCCGCCAGCAAGGAAGCCACGCGCTCCCACGGGCCGTAGTGTCTCGGTGGCGTGCGCCACGCGATGGGCGAAAGGATGCCAATCCGCATCGAGGCTCATTCTATGCGGTGCGGGATCGTATTAGGCGGCAGATATCCGCAGCCAGTCCAGCAACTCGTCCGTGTTCGCCGTGGCAAGCCCGATGCGCGTGTCCGCGGCCCCGTAATACATGCGGAGCTCGCCGCTGTCTGCATCCGCAACCATGCCGCAGGAGAAGACCACGTTCGGGATGTCTCCCGCGAACTCATACGGCTCCGTCGGACCGAATACCCAGTCCGTCGCGCGGCGGATGACGCGTCGCGGGTCGTCGCGATCGAGCAGCGCAAGCCCGATGCGATAAATTGCGCCCGAGGCCGTGTTGCGCACACCGTGGTAGACGATCAGCCAGCCCTCGTCCGTCTCGAGGGGTGGCGGCGAAAGCCCGATCTTCCCGGCATCCCAGGCCGACCCGTCCCGCGATTCCATCAACACCATGTGATCGCCCCAGTGCTTGAGGTCAGGCGAGAACGAAAGCCACATGTTCGCCTTAGACCCCGGACTGGTGGGCACAGGCCGGTGGATCAGGCACCACCGGCCATCGAACCGGCGGGGGAACAGCGAGGCGTCCTTATCTTCAGGCGACGTGATTGCACCGCGCCGCTCGAATGTCTTGAAATCCGATGTCATTGCGAGTGCCACCAGCGGGCCATTATGCGAATACGCCGTGTAGGTGATCGCATACTGCTCCAGCTCCTGCAGCCACACGATGCGCGGGTCCTCGATGCCCCAGACCTCTTCTGGATGCTGGTCGGAGAGCGGTTTCATCGTCGGCGTGCGGTCGATCCTCCAATTCGTGGCGCCGTCCGTGCTACGGGCAACCGTCAGGTGCGACGCGCCCTGGCGGCCTTCGACCCGCACCAGCAGCAGCGTCTCGCCGTTCGGAAGCAAGATGGCGCCCGGATTGAACACGCTATTGGCGGGATACGGCCAGCGATCGGCCGTTAGGATCGGATTATCTGGGTGACGCACGAAGAGTTCGTGGAGGCCGTTGTTGCTCTTGATGATCCCTCCGTCAGCCGGCGCTCTCTTCTTTCGGAAGGTGTGACGATCCCTGCGCCGAGTCTACCGCACTTTATTCCCCCCTCGCATTGCGCAAACAATCGAGGAATCCCCTATCTCATCACAAGTCCCGCATCGCCGCTTCTGCGGAACGCGGCGTTAAGCGAAGTCGCCTCTCTTAGTGCTACCCTGCCAGTATCCCAGTTCTTTCTGCAGGGCGAGTTGCTGGGCACGGCCTGCCCCGGGCCAGAATGACGACAACGTGGTGGAGTCCGCTCCCTCAAACAACCCTGGCGATACCGCAACAACCCCGCTGCACATCGCGCTGGTTTCGACGAGCCCGCCTCGCCAATGCGGAATCGCGACCTTCACATCCGACCTCGCGCGTGCCATGCAGACGGCCGACCCCAGGGCGCGACTCTGGTGGGCCGCCATCAACGAAGAGAACTCCATCCACCCGTATGGTCCGCAGGTACGCTGGCGCATCCGCCAGCGTCATCCCGATACCTACCAGAGTGCGGCCGCGGACATCAACGCATCGAAGGTCGATATCGTCTCCATCCAGCACGAATTCGGGCTTTACGGCATCTGGGGCCAGACGTTCGAGGATCACCTCGCCCCGTTCCTTGACACGCTCACGAGACCACTCGTCACGACGCTCCACACCACCCTTCCGGACCCCTCACCATCCGTCCGGGCGGCCGTCCGGCGAATTGCGGATCACAGCCGGGCGCTCATCGTCATGGCGCAACGCGCCAGCACCATCCTCGAACAAGAGTATGGAATTGATCCTGCAAAGGTCCACGTGATCCCGCACGGCGTGCCGCCCACGGAGCCACGCGGGCGGCGCCGGATGAAACAGCGCCTCAGGCTGCAGGACCGCAGCATCATCTCCACCTTCGGTCTCGTCAGTCCCCGAAAGGGACTCGAACACATGGTCCGCGCCATGACCGACGTGATTCGCACGCATCCCGAAGCGCTTTACCTCATCGTTGGCAAGACGCACCCCGAGCTGGCCCGCGTCGAGGGCGAAGCGTACCGGACCCAGCTGACCGCTCTCGTGCACTCGTCTGGACTGGACGGCCACGTGGCATTCGTTGATGAGTATCTGAGCCAGCGAGACATCGTCGACTACCTGCTCGCCAGCGACATCTACGTCACCCCCTACCTCGACCCGAACCAGATCACGAGCGGGACCCTCGCGTATGCCCTCGGTGCCGGCAAAGCCATCGTCTCCACACCGTACCTGTACGCCGACGAGATGCTGGCCAACGGCCGCGGCCTGCTCGTCGACTTCCGTAGCGAACGCGGACTCGCCGAGGGCGTGCTGCGCATCCTGGACGACCCCGAACTGAAGCATCAATTGGAGTACAAGGCCTACGACTACGGCCGGCGCATGGCGTGGCCGTACGTTGGCCGCCAGGTAATGGAGTTCCTGCGCGAGGTCGTCGCGAATCAAGCGGATGCGGCGAGGCGCGTGGTCGCCGTCGCGCCGGGGAAGCTGCATGTCCTCCCTGGAGATCCTTCGATAGCTCCTACGGCCGTCGCGTTGGCTGGCAACTCAGATTGATTCGACAACTTCGGCGTCTGACGAAGCCGGTTCCCGCCCTCGGGCCTGGAGCCGTCGCGCTCGCCGTGTATGCACGCGACTGCGAGGGGCAGCACCTCAACCAATCCGCCGCCGAACAGGGCTACGAAGGTGTGGCTTGCGTCGATGACGCGGCCCGCGCCGCCGTGCTCTACAGCGAGATCTGGCGACGACACAAGTTCCCCTGGGCACGGACCGACGCCGAAGGCCTCCTGCAGTTCACCTGTGCCATGCAGATGAGCGACGGCGCCTTCGTGAACTTCATCGCGGACTGGGATGGGCGTCGCCAACTCGCCACACCCACCTCCCGGCCCGTGAACGGCCCCTGGCATGCGCGCGGTATGCATGCGCTGGCATGTGGCCTTTCCGCCTTCGGCGACCAACGCTATGCCGCGGCCTTCGAGTCCGGTTTCCCCGTGCTCGATCGACCCATGCCGTACCTCGATGTGCGTGCCGTCGCGATCCTCGCTGCCCTTGAGTTCTGGCACACAACCGGCGTACGGCACGTCGCCGATCGCGCACTGGTATGGGCCGAGGAGATCATGGCAGCGCGAACGGGCGATGTACTGCCCGACCGCGCCGGCGATCCCAACATCCACCTGTGGGGACACCTGCAGGAGGCCGCTCTCGCGCGCATCGGCACAGCACTTGGACGCGACGATCTCGTGCAGGCCGCTGCGCGAAGCGCCGATGCCGTCCTCGCACCGGCGGCGGAGCGCGCGTTTCAGGGCGTGCGATCGTTGGCGTTTGATGTCAGCTGCACCGTCGCCGGCCTCGATGCCGTCGCCGCCGCAACAGGAGAAGCCCGCTATCCCGAACTCGCTCAGTCGGCGCGCGCCTGGTTCGACGGTCGCAACGCCGCCACGGCGCCCGTCTACGATCGCGTGCGCGGTTGCGTCTTCGACGGTATCGACGGCGACACCATCAACGGCAACTCAGGCGCCGAGTCGAACATCGAAGGCGGCCTCGCCCTCATTGGCTCCCTACCCTGGAACACATACGATCCAACGTAGCCTCAAGACACCGAACATTCACGTAGCGTCGCGCCAAAATCCCGCGCGATCGGTTTTCATCGTGTCGCAGCCGGTCGCAGCGACTCTAGAACACCCAGCGTGGCCCGCATCGCACTCTCGAACTCCTCGTCGCTCAGGCGCTTGTGGAGGGGGACGATCGCCTCAGCGTCGGGCCCCTATCATGGACCGCGAAGCTCGTGCTCTTCGCCGCCAACGATGAAGTCCGCGGCGACGAGGCCCAGGGTTGAGCCAGTTGTAACGCGCACTCCGTCGTGCCCACGCCGTCCGTCATTGTCAGTCGGTTCCCGAGGGCGTCACACGTGTGACTAACGTCGGGCGTCCCGCTGTTACTCCGAGTCCGGGCGCGGCACCCGCTGCCTCGCGCTACCGCTCCGAGGATCGTCGG
>Ga0209641_10004739_pt1 | contig 11209 bp, 12 predicted proteins | sample RifCSP16_1_FD_184022 | JGI IMG/M metagenome (GOLD analysis project Ga0209641, IMG submission 184022) | Soil microbial communities from Rifle, Colorado - Rifle CSP2_sed 16_1 (SPAdes) (version 2) | ecosystem: Environmental > Terrestrial > Deep subsurface > Rock core/Sediment | place: Rifle...
ATCCCGCCAAGAAACTCATCCGTCACCGGCCGGTTGACCGTGACCATATATTCCTTTTCATGGTTGTTCTCCGAACGCAGGATCTCGTTAACGATATCACCATTACTGGTCAGCAGGATCAGACCTTCGGATTCCTTGTCCAGCCGTCCGATCGGGAAGATCCGTTCCCGGTGTTTGATTAAGTCGATGATATTGCCGGGAATATGCCGCTCGGTGGTACAGGTGATGCCTGTCGGTTTATTCAGCGCGATGTATATATGTTTCTTTTTACGTGTACCGATGATCCGGCCATTAACACGCACTTCATCCTCTTCACTGACTTGCGTGCCCAGTTCAGCAATGCTGCCATTCACTTTAACCCGGCCCTGTTCAATCCAGGCATCGGCCTCCCGGCGCGAACAGATCCCGGTTTCAGAAATGAATTTATTGAGCCTCATGGGTTAATTATTAACATCTTGCTACCAGGCACAAATAGTTTTTTACTTTTCGTAATCAGGCAATTAGGGATTGGCAAAAGTCAGAAAGCACTGCAATTAACCACCGCTGCGCGGAGGTGCGTTATAATAGCGATACGTACGCCACAGTGAAATGTCCAGGAAGTATTACCTGGTCAGGCAATTTTATTCTTCACATCGCCTGCAGCCCAGTTCCTGGCTTGCTCAAATTCCTGATAAGAAAATAATTTTATTTGTGCACTGACAAAGTGACTGGCAACTGCTTCTGCAAAAGTACCCAGCGCGGAGTCGGTAGCTAACGCCACACGGGAAACCTTTTTATGATGTTCTTTAACAAACCTGAAATGTGATAATAACGCCGCGAATGAATCCCAGCCTGGAAAGGACTTTGTATGAATAATCAGGCCATTCAACTGTCCGGTTTGCTCAATGTATGGATCAATGATCTTTGTGGCTGTCTTGAAGTCGTTTTCAAGTAACGGCCCGTCTGGTTCAAGTATCGCGATTCCATTTACCTCATCAATTTCTACCGAAAGCATGTCGTCTGACTCCTGAATTGTCTTCGCCTGAAGTAATATATGTCTTCTGATTTTCCCTTGAATAGTGTATTTTCTTACACCGTTACTTTTCCGTGCATTTCACATTCAAATTTCAAGTCCTGACCCCAATTTTTCAGCGGTTGAATCAATATCCCAAACTCAAGTATCACTTGGTCCCTTTGTTTTGCTTTGAGATTCTTCAAACTAATAACTCCGATGTCGGGTATACATGTAACTGTATTTTAATGGACAGGTTGTCCGATAAGGGCTTACAGGAGTTAATGTGGACATGCAGGTAACCTCCTTATTATTCATGATGTTGCTACTTGAGGTGGAGTATAAATACTCAATATCCGGGTTGTCCACTTTTTGAAACCAAACTTATTATGCTCATGTGTCGATGGCACATGAGACATAATTCCTCCAGATCTGATTTCTAGCGGGCCTTCAGTGCTTTGGCGGCGCGGTTATATACCTTGGGTTTTACCCACAATATCATGCCATAGCGGCCCTTGCCCGCGGCAACGGCATCAGCCGCAGTGATATTGATCTTTGCTTTAGCCAGTCTGGCAATGGGGCCTGCAACCGCACCCACTGTATCACTCCCCTTGATCAGGAATGCTTTTTTGGATTTGCTCAGTTTCCAGCCGTTTTTCCTTGCCAGACGTTGTATTCCGACCAATTTGTCTGCGACCAGATCAATCTGTGCCTTGCCGCCTTTGACAGGAAATCCGGAAAAGGCCAGCAAATTAATACCTTCTGTCTTGAGTTGATCGAGGATGTTGACAGCGGCGCCTGCACGATTACCAACAGTGGCGTAACAATAGTTTACCTTGCGTGCTGTGTAGCTCATAGTGACCTCCTGCGGTGACGTTCAAAATTATTACACTGGTGATCCAAGCATAGACCAAAGGAAGATCTTTATTAAGTAAACGTAAAATTATTTAATAAGTGAGGATGTAATTTTATTTTCCCTGTAATGCCTGTTTCGAAATAATATTTTTTCTGAGATAGGTCCATAATAATTCCTGAAAATGAAAACAGCTTTAATTAGTTTAAAATACCCGGTCTGATATTGATTTAACCTTTATAACATTGGGCTACCGCCAGGGTATTGCCGGACCGGACTTTCTGGAATTTTTCCCAGAACCCTTTATCAATGGCACGCAGTGAGGAGGATGTATTTTCATTACGATAACGGCTGATATGCTTCGGTCCGCCATTGTACATCGCATAGGTGGCACGCATCAGGTTATCCAGTCCACCTTCATGGTTTTGTTCCCCTCTGGCTATGGCGTAATCTACCAGATAATGATGCAGAATTTCGCTGCCTGCCTCGGCGTTATAACCCACATTATGTTGTAAGCCTTCGATTTCATAAAAACCACGCCAGACATGCTGGTTGATCTGCATGATACCGACCGCCCCGGCATTGGAACGTATCGGAATAATCTCACCTTTGGCCCTGATATACTGCCGCCAGCAGCTTTCCTGCCAGGCGGTAGTCAGCACCAGTGGCCGGTAGAGTTCCCTGTATTGACTGTCCAGTTTTTTTTTCCGCAGGGTAGATTGCGCGACCAGATCCAGCAGTAACTGCATCTGTGGCAGGTATTCATTAAGTGCATTGATTTTCGGTACCCAACCGTTCAGGCGGTTGACCAGCACCTGGTACGCATTTTCATGGACGATCAACGCCGGCATGAATGACAACATCAGCGCAGCAGGCATGCCACCCACGACCTGTAGCGGACCGGCTGGCGGTAATGATTGATTCAGGAGTTGATCCGTCTCTGTGGGTGAGGGATTGGCCTCGGGGGGTGCCAGTGGCGGCCCAAAACCAAACACCTCACGCAGTTCCGGATCGACTTCAGTATCGTAGTGCAATGGATCGCGTGTCTCTACCGGCGCAATCATGCGCGCCATGCGGCGCAGGGCATCCGCTGTCAGTATAAAACCGGTTTCTTCTTCCAGCATTTGTATGGCAGCGAGCGCATCACCCGCAGTGATAAAACTCAGATAACTGGTGATCGAAGAGGTCGGGATTTTTTCACTGATCCGGCGTAATTCCGGCGCCAGTTGTTCCCAGGTTTTGACAAACAACGCCGGTACCGGATCAGGCGCATCCGGGACCGACGGGACCAGTACTTCCAGCAAATCCTGGCGCGCGTCAAGCAATACGGCGAACAGGGCGGAGCGCAGTTCATGGAGATCAGTGTCCGTACCGGCATGCTTGATGACGGATGTGAGAAAGGCATCCCAGCGTTGCCAGGCTTCTTCCCAACGCATTAATTCTTCATGAGTCAGCGCCGGCTCTGTTGCAACAGGCAATGCACTCCTTATATATTCCGGCACCTCGAAACGGACACCCAGTTCGATATGATCAGCGTCAACCTCAACGCTGCCGAAGGAGACGGAATCCATGATCTGGCGTGTTCCGCTGGTATCGAGAGGGAATACCAGTCCCAGCAATCCCCGGAGTTCGTCGAGTACCGGTTGCAAATTCAATTGCAGCCGGTTGAAGCGCGGGTGGACATATTTTTTTATCCAGTCCCACAGCGTACCGAATATCCCCTGGGATTCACTGTCTTCCTTATAGATCTTTGAATCAACAACCCTGAATTCCACCACCCCGGGGGCAGCACCGAGCAACGGTTCCTGGAAAACTTCAATATATCCGCTCCAGTTTAAAAGCGGTATGCAGGTACTGCCGATGGCCGTACCAAAATGTGCCTGCGTTGCAGTCTTTGTGCGTATCTGGCCGTTTTCAAAATCAAGTTCCGGCGCGGACAACGTTAGTGAGTTGCATTCCTTGCCGTCGTTCCACACCCGCGCTTCGTCATCCGTTTCGGTATACACTTGATCCGCCAGCAGGCGTTGCATGAACCCCTGTTCCAGCCTTACCGGTATGTCAATCTGGCGGGCCTGGCCGGATAAAGGGCAGAGTAATAATGCGGTGGCGAGAAAATACTTTAATCTGAAATAAATACGGGCTTGCATAGACAGCTATTCTACTGGAGAAGTCTGAAACAGGAGAGGGGGTTTTTAGTTCGTTTTTTAAGTGATATCCAGTCAATCTGGCAATTCCTATCCGTGTGAAACACGGTTTTGCCTCCGGTCCCTTGCATGTTTAAGGGTATTGTCAGTCTCTGGATGTAGATAATTTTATCGCGGAGTTTTTAAGCCTCGCATTAAACTCAGCCCAGAGTTGTTCTTTTTCGCCCCCCCAGCCCCGGATGGATAATTCCCGTTCAACGGCACTCCACACTTTTGCCACCAGTATCAAAGGATATAATTCAAAGAGATCCGGATGTAACGCACCATACGCTTCTGCCGTGCTGCAGTTTGCACGTGCACTGATTGTTTCCAGTGTCAGACCGTATTGCCGCAAAAACTCGCTGACTGCAAGTTTGCTGGATGAGGTCGAATTGGTGTTCACTGGCTTTCCATCCTTTGGACAGTTTTTTCTCTAAATTACAAAGGTTAGAAGTACTTTCATTCAGTGTCAAGTAATTCTAACCTATTCGCGCCCTATGTCAGTTTCTTAAACTGCCTGCATGTCAATCAGCATACGAATCCGGCAAGCAAGGAAAGACGCCGGTATTTCTCAATCCAGACTTGCCGGAATGCTGGGTATTACCCGCAGTGCTTGCAGCCAATGGGAATCAGCACGGGGTACTGCGCCGCGCCGTGAGCGGCTGGAACAACTTGCCAATCTGTTGGGTGTGAGCTATGAGTGGTTGGCCACCGGACGGAAGCCGAAAGAGGGCAAAACGGCGTTCATGGTTAAGGAAGGAATTGTGCCTTCATACCGTGCAGTGATGACGGACGATCAGGAGGAATTGTTGAAGTTATATAATGCGCTATCCGTGAAGATGCGCAAGGCGTTACTGGAATTTTTGCGGTCTTTGTAGTCATCAGGCCGGGCATTCCCGGTCTGCATCAATCGAGTCTGCCCTGACTTAACGTGGCCTCAAAAACATTAGACATCCTTGTTACAATATATTACCAATAATATCTCATTTTCTCTTTTTGATTTTTGGCTTATGGTCCAATTCCATTACGCTCCCTGTCCAGAAAGGAACATCCGCCTTTATAAATATGTCCTTTATAATGTTCACTAAAACATTGGCATATTTCTGGTCTATGTAGCCACCCGCCTTCTTTTGTTGTATAGAGATCTTGTTGAATCACTTTCTCTTCGCTCTGATATACCTCATAAATCTTGACTACTTTCGGTTTGATTTCATTTTTTTCAAGGTATTCGATCAAGCCACATATTGTGTCTGATAAATAAAAGTTGTATTCATCTACTCCTTCCATAATTTGTACTCTTGCTTCATAGGTATATGGCAGGCTTTTATCGTATTTCGATTTTGGACCAATCAACTTTCTTAATATATCCATTATCATTCTCCTTTTTGTAGTGTCTACTACGTTTAATCCGCAGATATTTTTTCCATATATTTAATTAATGATGTCTAACACCAACCATAACCAGCATAAGGAAGCGGCACTTTCTTGCGTTTGTGTTAATGGTTTTATTAAGCATCGCATTCATTATTTTTTGTGTGAAATCGTCAGGTCAGCAAGTCACGTGCAGGATCGCCTGGACATTTTCGCCCTTTTTTTCCGAAATGAGCCTGCAGGCCTCATCAGTTGGTACTGCGATGATCTTGATGCCGCGTTGCCTGGCCTCAGCAAGGAACTCCGGCATAATTGGCAACTGACCGTGGGCGCCTGTACCGATGATCAAGTGTTTCCCGCCCCAGGGGATTTCTTCATTAATCGACAGCGGTGTGTGGCCATATTGTTCACGATATGCCTTGGAGGGCTTCTTTTTCCGCTTGTGGACCTTGCCCTTGTCGATGACTACATCAAAGTCGTAGGACTGACCATTGATTTCGATCTCGCCAAAACCAACAAACTTTGCCTTCATAAAGCTACCTTCTGCTCATAATAGCCTACACTGCCGTTTCAACGTCGCTTCTATCTATTCTTTAAACTGATCATTCCCTTGGGGATAATTATAGTAAATTAACCGGTTCTCGTGGTCTTCAAAATAAGGGTTTCCGGTTGTTGCCTCGCTGTACGAGTTGCTCTAGCTCCTGCATCCATGCAGTCGTACCTTCCCCCTGAAGGGGGGAAGGGGATACCCGCTTTCGCGGGAATGACAATCTTTGAGAAACTGGGACTTAACCAGAGGTTTCCTAAGTATTGTGATCAATACTCAATTAATCCATGCTCCCTCAGGAGTGGAGATGGAAAACCTTGTTCATAATCTTCCATTCCCCATCAACTTTAAGCAATGTATGCAGATCAGTAAACCGGTGTCCGGTCCAATTATCGAGTTCCAGGCGCACAGTGGCAATTGTTTTGTAAATATCGATGCTGGCAATACACGCCTTGAGTCCCGATGCTGGGCCATTTTGATCATTCCAGTCAAAAAGTTGATGAATGGGGCCGGCTAACAGGTCTTTGCCAACGTAACCAAAGATCGTGGCATCTTTGTGGAAGGCAGGTTTCATATCGTCACCCCGGCCAGAGATAGCGCCATCAATATAGTGCTGGATGGTTCTGGCAATGGCATCATAGTCGCTCAAATTGGCAGGTGCATTACTCATATTTTTTCCTCTTTTCCTGAACTGATATTAGTAGTTCAATCTGACTTGAAATAACAGTTTAGATCAGCCTGAATCATTTCAGGCAGAAGTTCCACCTACGGTCAAATTATCTATGCGGATAGTCGGCTGGCCGACACCGACCGGAACGGACTGACCGTCCTTGCCACAGGTACCGATGCCGGAATCCAGTTGCATGTCATTACCGACCATGGAGACCTTTGTCAACACATCCGGGCCGTTGCCGATGATCGTCGCGCCCTTGATGGGCCGGGTAATCTTTCCATTCTCGATGAGATAAGCCTGGCTGGCACTGAATACGAACTTGCCGTTAGTGATATCCACTTGCCCGCCACCAAACTGTTGTGCATAAATGCCCTTGCTCACCGAAGCGATGATTTCTTCAGGTGTGTGTGATCCACCGAGCATGTAGGTGTTGGTCATGCGCGGCATGGTGAGGTGAGCGTAGGATTCACGCCGGCCATTGCCGGTCGGCTGCATGCCCATGAGCTTCGCATTGTGTTTATCCTGCAGGTATCCGCGCAGGATGCCGCGTTCGATCAGTGTCGTGCATTGTGTCGGTGTACCTTCATCATCGAGATTGAGTGAGCCGCGCCGGTTGACTATGGTTCCATCGTCCACAACAGTGACTTCCGGTGTGGCGACACGTTCACCGATGCGGCCGGAGAATGCCGAGGTTTTCTTGCGGTTAAAATCACCTTCGAGACCATGACCGATGGCTTCATGCAATAAAATGCCGGGCCAGCCTGGACCAAGTACCACGGTCATTGCACCTGCCGGCGCATTAACAGCTTCAAGATTTGTCAGTGCTTGTGTAACAGCTTCATCAATATAGGTGGCATATAAATTGTCATTCAGAAAATATTCATAGCCCAGGCGGCCACCGCCGCCAGCACCGCCTTTTTCGATGCGGCCGTTCTGTTCCACGATAACATTAATATTCAAACGCACGAGTGGGCGTATGTCCGCAGCAAACGTACCGTCACTGGCCGCCACCAGCACGGTAGTGTGCAGGGCATTCATCCCGACCAGCACCTGTTTGATACGCGGGTCTTTTTTCCGGGCTTCCGCATCAATGCGTTTCAGAAGTTTGATTTTTTCCTCCGCACTGATTGAGGTGAGTGGATTGGATGCAGTATAGAGTATAGGGCTGTTCTGTTGTTTCCAGGCCTGCAATTTACCATCGCCACCACTCCTGGCGATCACACGCGCTGCTTCTGCCGCATTGGTCAATGCCGGTAAGATAATTTCATCGGAATAGGCGAAGCCGGTTTTGTCGCCACTGATGGCACGTACACCGACACCTTGATCAATGCTGTGCGATCCTTCCTTGACGATCCCGTCTTCCAGCACCCATGATTCTGCGTGTGAGGATTCAAAATACAGATCAGCCGTATCAATATCATGCTGCATCAATTGGTCCAGTGTTTTCTGAATGTCATTGACCTGCAGTCCGCCGCTGTCCAGCAATTGATGTTTGGCGATGTCCAGTGTCTTGCTCATGTCTTGTGATAGTCCAATGTCCGGTGTTTCAGTGCCGGGAAATTATTCCGCAATGTTTTCAGTTGTTCGAGATCGATATCCGCACACGCTACGCCTTCTCCTTGCACAACCACAGCGAGGATATCGCCCCAGGGATTGATGATCATGCTGTGGCCCCAGGTCTCCCTGTCATTAATGTGCCGGCCTCCCTGATTAGGCGCGATGACATAACATAAGTTCTCCACGGCCCGCGCACGCAACAATGTCTCCCAATGCGCCTTGCCGGTGGTCGTGGTAAAGGCGGATGGGACAGTAATGATATTGACTTCCAGGTTAAGCATGTTGCGGTAGATTTCCGGGAAGCGCAGGTCATAACAGACCGACATGCCGATATTTCCGAACGGGGTTTCTGCGACTGTAATTTCATTACCGGCTTCTATGGTAGTTGATTCGTTATAGGTCTCATTGCCACCATTCACACTGGCATCAAACAGGTGGATCTTGTCATAACGGGCAACACACTTGCCCTGCGGATTATAGAGGAGACTGGCAGCACGGATTTTATCCGGTACACTAGCCTGCATCGGGATGGTACCACCCATCAGCCAGATCCGGTGCTGCTGTGCCTGGTTACTCAGGAAATCCTGGATTGGCCCATGGCCAAAGGGCTCCATCACGGCAAGCTTGTCCTGTTCGTGCTGTCCCATCAGCGGGAAATTTTCCGGTAAAACCAGAAATTCAGCGTGATCGGCCACGGCCTGCCGGATAAGATCAGAGGCAGATTTGAGATTGGCGCCGACATTGCCGGCAGAGACCATCTGAATGGCAGCAATTCTAGTCATGGGGCACAGTATACGTGACTAAGAAAATATCAGACAGGGCAATGACTGCGCTCAATCTATACTTTATACTCATTCGTTTTTTTAAGGTTTACATCAATTTACGGGTTTGACAGACTTGAACAATGAATTTCCCAGAATAAACCGGCTTCCGCCTTACGTATTCAGCATCGTTAATGACCTGAAAATGGAGGCACGCCACCGTGGTGAAGATATCATCGACTTCGGCATGGGGAATCCGGACCAGCCGCCGCCACAGCATATCATCGACAAGATGATCGAGGCGGCCAGCCGTGAGGATACACACCGGTATTCCTGGTCGCGCGGTATTCCGAGACTGCGCCGGGCCATCTGCAACTGGTATAAAAAACGTTATGACGTGGATCTTGATCCTGAATCCGAAGCCATCGTCACTCTTGGTTCCAAGGAGGGTCTGGCACATCTCGCCATGGCCGTCGTCGATCGCGGTGATGCGGTGCTGGTGCCGAACCCTTCCTATCCCATCCATCCGTTCGGATTTGTGATTGCCGGTGCCGATGTCCGGCATGTACCGATCGGTCCGGGCTATGATTTTTTTGCGGAACTGGAAAAGGCCATACGCGATTCATGGCCCAAACCAAAATTACTGCTATTGAATTTTCCCAGCAATCCAACCACGGAATGTGTTGAATTGTCGTTTTTCGAAAAAGTCATCAAGATTGCGCGTGAGCATGATATCTGGGTGATCCAGGATCTCGCCTATGCCGATATCGTTTTTGATGGCTACTCCGCCCCTTCTATTTTGCAGGTACCGGGTGCCAAGGAAATTGCGGTTGAATTCTTTACCCTGTCCAAGAGCTATAATATGCCGGGCTGGCGCGTGGGTTTCATGGTTGGCAACCAGACACTGGTCAAAGCTTTGACCCGATTAAAATCCTATCTTGATTACGGATTGTTTACCCCGGTGCAGGTGGCAGCGATTACCGCACTGGAAGGTGATCAACAATGTGTGGCAGATATCCGTGATATGTACCAGCGCCGTCGAGATGTGTTATGTGAAGGGCTGAACTCCGCCGGTTGGGCTGTAGAAAAACCCAGGGGCACGATGTTTGTGTGGGCCCCCATCCCGGAACAATTCCAGGCCATGGGTTCGATCGAGTTTTCCAAGAAGGTGTTAAGTGAAGCCAGGGTCGCTGTATCACCGGGCATCGGTTTTGGTGAATATGGCGACAAGCATGTGCGCTTTGCACTCATTGAAAATGAACATCGTACCCGCCAGGCAGTTCGTGGAATCCGTTCCATGTTCCGCGGCGAACCGATGGAAGCTTTGAAGCGAGAAGCGTGAATCAGACAGGCAAAATCAAAAAAACCTGATTTGAATATCAAATACCAGATACCAGATACTAACAAATGAAACCAGTTAAAGTCGGATTACTCGGCATGGGTACAGTAGGCAGCGGTACTATTAATGTATTGCACCGGAATGCCGAAGAGATTGCACGTCGCGCAGGCCGTGAAATACGGATCAGTCACGCTGCGGCAAAGGAATACAATGCTGAGAAGATTCATGGCCTGGATAAAATTGACAAAATTACGGATGATGCCTTTGAAGTCGTGAATAATCCCGATATTGATATCGTTATCGAATTGATAGGCGGCTATTCACCGGCACGGGAGCTGGTGCTCAAGGCCATCGAGAATGACAAGCATGTAGTCACCGCGAACAAGGCGCTCATCGCAAAACACGGCAACGAGATATTTACCGCCGCCCAGAAAAAAGGTGTGATGGTGGCATTTGAAGCAGCAGTTGCCGGTGGCATCCCGATCATCAAGGCCATACGCGAAGGGCTTGCTGCCAACCAGATCCTGTGGCTGGCCGGCATTATCAATGGCACAGGAAATTTTATTCTGACCGAGATGCGCGAAGAGGGCAGGACATTTGATGATGTGCTCAAAGAGGCCCAGGCGCTGGGTTATGCCGAGGCCGATCCAACGTTCGATGTGGAAGGCATAGATGCCGCCCACAAACTCACTATTCTCGGTTCCATTGCATTTGGTATCCCGTTGCAGTTTGATAAAACCTACACGGAAGGGATCACAACGATTGAACGGCAGGACGTATTTTATGCTGATCAACTGGGTTACCGGATTAAACATCTTGGCATCGCACGCAAAACAGATAAAGGTATAGAACTACGTGTGCATCCCACACTCATACCCGAGCGCCGTCTGATTGCGAATGTGAACGGTGTAATGAATGTCGTGTTGGATGCACA
>Ga0209641_10004740_pt1 | contig 11206 bp, 14 predicted proteins | sample RifCSP16_1_FD_184022 | JGI IMG/M metagenome (GOLD analysis project Ga0209641, IMG submission 184022) | Soil microbial communities from Rifle, Colorado - Rifle CSP2_sed 16_1 (SPAdes) (version 2) | ecosystem: Environmental > Terrestrial > Deep subsurface > Rock core/Sediment | place: Rifle...
CGAGATCACGCCGGGCTCCTCCCGCACCAGGAACCCCACGGTCTGCACCAGGTACTCGTCGCGCCAGCCCGATGGGTCCCGCTCGAAGTCGAACCAGGCATCGCGCCACCGCACGAGGACCAGCCGGACGGGCCGACGGGCCCGGACCAGGCCGGCTCCGCGCCGTCGATCTCGGGCACCTCGCTCGGGCTCGGCCTCAGGGCGATCTTCCATCGTGGCCTCCACCCCGATGGTAGCGCCGGGTCACCGCTCCGGGGCGTGGGTCTTCACGAAGGAGGACAGGCTCTTCACGTGGGCCGCGTCGTGCGCGAAGTGGGCGCCTCCCGAGCCCTGCAGGATCGCTCCGAGCCGGATGCCGAGCGGCTTGCGGCCGCGCGGGGTGGTGGGCGCCCGCCACCGAGCGTCGGACATCGTGTGGATCTCAGCTAGGAGCTCCTCGTGTACCCGGGAGGCATCGCGCCGCACCTTCGGGAGGGTCCACCCGGCTTTGGCGGCGACGGCCTGGTCGTTCAGCCTCGAGGTGCTGAGCGTGAACTGGAGCTCGTCGATCGGGGCCCGCTCCCCACGCCGCCACGCCGCGAGGGCGTCGAGCCCGTACTCCTCCCACGACGCGAGGTGCCCGATCAGATCCTTCGGCGACCAGTCGCCCCCGCCGACGCCGACCGCCGTCATCGCCGCTCTCGGGAGCCGGTCCAGGAGGTCCTCGATCCGCGCGCGGCCCTCCTCGAGGATGCGGATCGCCTCCCGGCGAGACTGCATCGCGTCGGCAGCTATGACGCCTCCTCTCCGATCTCGGCATCGGCGCGGGCCGGCACCATCCCGTCCCCGAAGGGATGCGAGAGGTCGGCGATCCGCGTCACATCCGCCCCGCTTCGATGATGCTCTGCAGGAACCGCTGCGTGCGCTCTTCCTGCGGCTCCGAGAAGATCCGCTCGGGCGGGCCTTGCTCGAGGATCACACCCTCGTCGAGGAAGCACACGCGGTTGGCGATGTCGCGCGCGAATCCCATCTCGTGCGTTGCGATCACCATCGTCATCCCACCGGCGGCGAGTTCGCGGATCACGTTCAGGACCTCGGCCACGAGCTCCGGGTCCAGCGCGCTCGTCACCTCATCCAGCAGCATCACGTCCGGCTTCATCGCGAGCGCCCGCACGATAGCGACGCGCTGCTGCTGGCCACCCGACAGCCGGTCGGGGTATTCGCGTGACTTGTCCGCGAGCCCGAAGCGCCCGAGCAGATCGCTGGCGAGCGCCTCTGCCTCACTCCTGGAGAAACCGAGCGCTTCGATCGGCGCGAGGGTCACATTGCGCATGACGCTCATGTGCGGGAACAGATTGAACGCCTGGAAGACGATGCCGACGCGTTGACGGATCCGGTTCACGTCGACCCCACGTGCGGTGATCTCCTCACCCTCGATGAAGATCCGCCCGGCGTTGATCGGCTCTAGCAGGTTGATGCAGCGCAGGAACGTCGACTTGCCCGAGCCCGAGGCCCCGATCAGGCAGACCACCTCGTGCTCGCCCACCTCGAGGTCGATGCCCCGAAGGACCGCGAGCCGGTCGAACGACTTCTGGAGCCCCTCCACGCGAAGGGCGGCGGTTTCCGGCACGCTCACACCCCTCCAGCAGCCTGTCGCCGCCGCTGGTCGCGGGCGACGAGCCAGTCGACGAACCGAGCTTCGGGGATCGTGATCACGATGTAGACGAGCGCCAGCGCGACGTACGGCGTGAAGTCGAACTCGGCGGCCGAGACGATCTGCGCCTGCCGGAGCGCCTCGGTGTAGCCGATCACCGCCACGAGCGCCGAGTCCTTCTGCAGGCCGATGAAGTCGTTCAGGAGCGGCGGGAGGACGCGGCGCACGGCCTGCGGGATCACGACGAATCGCAGCGTCTTGCGCCGGCTGAGCCCGAGGGCCCGGGCGGAGGCGACCTGCGAGGGATGCACGGACTGGATCCCGGCCCGGTAAACCTCGGCCACGTACGCCGAGTAGACGAGCACGAGCGCGACGATCGCCCAGAAGATGTCCGAGTGCGGCACGCCCTTGATCTGCAGGGAGGGCGCCCCGAAACCAAGCAGCAGGATCACCAGGATCGTGGGTAGCGCGCGGAACAGATCCGTGTAGACGGCCGCGAGGATGCGCAGCGGGGTGAACACCGGCCCGGCAAGGCTCCGCATCACGGCCAGGAGCAGCGCGAGCATCAACACGAAGACCTCGGCCACCACGAAGATGAAGATGTTCCGCCAGAACTTCTCGAGGATCTTCCCGAGGGAGTCCCAGAAGACCTGCGGGTCGAAGAACGCTTCCTTGATGGCCGGCCAGCCCGAGGAGTTCACGACGGCCAGGCCGAGCGCCGTGAAGAACACCACGGTGCTCACGACGGCGATCCACACGCCCCGAGCGCCCTCCCCCCGCAGCGGAGCGAGGATCTTCGAACCACGGTCGCCTGTCGGGGGCGTATACGGCCCACCGGGTAGGCCCTGGTACTTCTCCGGGGCCCCCGCGGTACCGAAGCTCACGACGCGGTTAGCCCAGGACCGGCGCGTTCGTCTTGTCGGCGAGCCACTGCTGCTCGATCGCGTCCAGCGTCCCGTCGGCCTTCATCTCCCGGAGCGCGAGGTTCACGCACGCCACGAGCGGGCTCCCGGTCTCGAACACCATCCCGAAGTACTCGTCGGACTCGGTCCCGAACTGCCCCACGACGACGCCCTTCTTGATCTGGACCGCCGCCATGAAGAACGCGGTCGGCAGGTCGACGACGATGCCGTCGATGTCGCCGTTGTCGAGATCGGTCACCGCCTGCGCGAGGTCGTCGTAGACGGCGGGCTCCTGCGTCGTCGGCTGGATCACCTCGGTGATCACGTCCAGGCTCGTGGTCCCGATCGGGGCGCCGAGCTTCGCGTCCTTCAGCTCGTCGATCGTGGTCGCGGTCGCGACCGGGCTCCCCTCGGCCGAGACCAGCGCCTGGTTCACGTTGTAGTAGGACTCGCTGAAGTCGACCGCGTCGTCTCTGCCGGGCTTGTACGAGATCTGCTGGAGCACGAAGTCGAAGTCCTTCTCCCCCGGCGCGAAGGACTTGTTGAACGCCACCGGCACGAAGGCCACCTGGTCGGGGAAGGTGAACCCGAGGCGACTCGCGACCTCCGCCGCGACGGCGCCCTCGTAGCCCTGACCGAGGGACGGCTCGTTGAACGCGAACTCGGAGCCTTCGACCTCGCCGCCCTCCCACCACGGCGGGAACGCCGGGTTGCCGGTGCCGATCGTGAGCGTGCCCGCCGTCTTGAGCGTGGCGGCGTTGTCGGCCGCGCAGGAGGCGGCGGTCGCGGGCGCGGTCGCGCCGGTCGCGCCAGTCTCGGCGGTGGCACCGGTGGCGCCCGTCTCGGCGGTCGCACCGCCGACGGTCGGCTCGTCCTCGGCGCAGGCGGCGAGCAGCAACCCGCTGACGACGAAGACGGCGAAGAGCTTCCGCATCTGAGATCCCCCCTGGTCGTGCCGATGGACGCCGCGCGCCCGTTCGCGGAGCCTAGCACAGGCCCCTTCGTGGCCCGGCTCCTACCTACGCGGCTCCCACGAGAAGAACCGAGCGGCGAGGACCAGGCCGGCGAGCCCCCACAAGGCGACCACCACTACGTCGCTCCACTCGAACTCCGTCCCGATGAAGCCGGCCTGCATAGCCTCGGAGAAATGGCGGACGGGGAACACCAGCCCCACGAAGTCGACCCAGGCCGGTGAGTCCTCGCCGAGCGGGATGAAGATGTCCGACAGGAACAGGATCGGCAGGATCGTGACGTTCACGACCGGGGGTGCGGCGTCGGCGTTCGGCACGATCGCGGTTACCGCGAGCCCGAGGGCGGCGAAGCTCGCCGCCCCGACCAGCACCGTGAAGATGAACACGATCAGGTCGCCACCCGACGGCAGGTCCGACCCGTAGAACGCGGCTCCGAACGCGGCCGTTATCGCGACGAGCAGCACCGAGACGATCACGGCGTGCAGGACCCTGGCCGAAAGGTATGCCGGACCCGGGAGCGGCGTGCCACGGACGCGCTTCAGGATGCCTGCGTCCCGTTGGAAGCACACGCCGATCGCGAGGTTCGTGTAGCAGGCCGTGATCACCGCGAAGGCCGCCATCGCGGCCACGTAGAACGTCGACTGGCTCACGGTGATGGGCTGGCCGTCGGGTCCGGGCAGCGTGACCTCCGTGTTGCCGAACAGGGTCGTGAAGATCACGAGGAACATCAGCGGGAACACGAACGTGAAGAAGGCCGCGGCCGGGTTGCGCCAGAAGGCCGTGTTCGTGAAGCGGACCTGTCGAATCGCCAGACGGAGGTCGCTCACTCCTGCCCCGCCTCCCCTCCGGTCAGTTCCAGGTACACGTCCTCGAGCGTCGGCTGCGCCACGTGCAGGCCCTCCAGCTCGATGCCTCGCTCGAGCGCCCACCCGGTCAGGTCGTGGAGCGCTCGGGTCGCGTCCGAGACGATGAGCTCGAGGAGGCCGTCTCCCGTGACGATCGCGCGGCCCGCCAGATCCGGAGGCAGCTCGGCGGCCGCCGGCAGCCGGAACCGGATCGCCGCGTCGGCGAGGTGCCTATCGCCGAGGGTCGCGGGCGGTCCCTCGGCCACGATCTCGCCCCTGGAGATCACGGCTACGCGGTCGGCCAGGTGCTGCGCCTCGTCCATGTAGTGGGTCGTCAGGAGCACGGTCTTGCCCAGAGCCTTCAGGTTCCGCACCATCTCCCATGCGTTCCGCCGGGCGCCGGGGTCGAACCCCGTGGTCGGCTCGTCCAGGAACAAGAGCTCCGGGTCGCCGGCGAGGGCGACCGCGACGTCGAGCCGCCGCTGCTGCCCGCCCGAGAGCCTGATCACGCGCACATCACGCTTCTCCGCGAGGTCGACCAGCTCGATGACCTCGTCGGGATCCCGTGGACTCGGGTAGTAGCCCGCGTACAGGCGGATCGTCTCGCGCACGGTCAGGTACGGGTCGACGCCGGTCGACTGCAGGACGATCCCGATCCGCTCGCGCATCGCCCGGGACCGCTTGGCGGGATCGTGCCCCAGGACGTCCACCTCGCCCGCGCTGCGCTCGCGGTAGCCCTCGAGGATCTCGACCGCGGTCGTCTTGCCCGCGCCGTTGGGCCCCAGGAGCGCGAACACCTCACCGCGCTCGACCGTCAGGTCGATGCCTCGCACGGCCTGCACGTCGCCGTAAGACTTGTGAAGCCCCCGAACGGCTATCGCCTCGTCGCCCATCGCGCGAAGGCTACCGGCTCAGGACGGGACGTAGCCGCGACGCTTGTCCACGACGCCACGGAGTGGACGCCCGGTCAGGTAGCGCTCGAGGTTCTCTACGAACAGCTCGACCACCGTCTCCCGCCAGCCCGCGAAGTCCCCCGACATGTGCGGCGAGACCACGACGTTCGCCATCGACCACAGCGGGCTCGAGGCCGGCAGCGGCTCCTCCTCGAACACGTCGAGCGCCGCCCCGGCGATGCGGCCCTCGGCGAGGGCCCGCACGAGGGCGGCCTCGTCCACCGTGCTTCCTCGCCCGACGTTCACGAACCGTGCCCACGCGTTCATCGCGCCGAACGCCTCCTCGCCGAACGCGCCCCTGGTCTCGGGCGTCGCCGGCAGCGCGTCGACGACGTAGTCGGCCCATGGCAGCGAGTCGGTCAGCTCGTCGAACCCGTGGATCGTCCCGAAGGCCTCGTCGCCCGTACGCGCGGTGCGTCCCACTCCTCGGACCCGCATCCCGAGCGCGCCGCACGACCTGGCCATCGCGCGTCCGACGGGACCGACGCCCACGATCAGGACGCGCTTGCTCGCGAGCCTCTCGGTCTCCTCGTGGAGCCACTCGCCCCGGCGCTGACGGTCGAGGATCCCGATGAGGTCCTTCGCGAACAAGGCGAGGACACCCACGACGAACTCGGCGATGGCCTCATCGAACACGCCCCGGGCGTTCGTCAGCACGACGTCGCCCTCGACCAGCCCCGGGAACATGAGGCCGTCCACCCCGGCGGAGGCGGACTGGATCCAGCGCAGGTCGCCCGCTCGGTCCCACGCCTCCTCCAGCGGGCCTCGGCGCGGGCGCCAAGCGAACAACACGTCCGAACCGGGCAGCACCTCGCGGAGCTCCTCGGACGTGACGCCGTACGCGACGTCGATCGCCTCGGCGATCGTCGTGATTCCGGGCGGTGGCTCCTCGGCCGTGGCTCCCATCACGACGACGCGACCCCGCGTCGTCACAGGGGCCGCCGTCCAGAGAACCCTGTGTCGAGCGGGTGCCAGTGGCCCACGCGCTCCTCGCCGAGGAGCCAGCAGAGCCAGACGCGTTCACCCTCGCGCTCCCCTGGGAAGTCCACCAGCCCCGACTCGGGATCGCGAAGCGCGATCTCCTCGTCGGCGAGCCGCTCGATCTCTCGGCGGACCGTCGCGGTCGCATCGAGGTACTCCGCGCCGGGGTGCGCGCCTCCGCCGTCCTCGGAAACGAGGTCGCGTACGACCTCGGCATGGCGCAGCATCACCTGGCGAGCGTCGCGGATCCGCGCCAGGCGCTGTCGCAGCTCCGGCAACAGCGCGTTCGCCTCCTCGACCGTGTAGATCCGATCCATCGTCACAGACCAAGCACGTCCGGCAGCTCGTCCATCGATCCGATCCGGGCACCCGGCGCCTCCGGGAAACGACCTCGTCGGTCGATCAGCACCGGGAACATGCCGACCGCCAGCGCGGGATCGACGTCGAACTCCGGGTTGTCTCCGACGTAGACGGAGTCAGCCGGCACGACGCCCGCCCTCGACATGGCCAGTTCGAAGATCCTGGGGTCTGGCTTCTCCATGCCCTCTACGCCGGAGACCACCCGGACGGCGAAGTAGTCCGTCACCCCGAGCTCGTCGAGCAGCCGCTCGAGCCATGCCTCGAAGTTCGAGACGACGCCCAGGATCAGACCGGCCCTCCGGAGGCGATCGAGCACCGCCGGCACGTCCTCGAACAGCCGGTAGTTCGACCGGTCCGTGAACTCGCCGTACACGGTGTCGATCAATCCGTTCGCGTTCGGCACGCCGAGCTCGCTCAGGAAGATCTCGTACACCTCGTGCCAGAACCGCCGCGAACGCTCGGGCGAGGTCGTCCACAGCTCCTGGTTCTCCGCCGCCACGCGGAACCGGTCGAACACGACGTGGCCGCGCTCGCGGACCAACTCAGGGGTAACGTCATGCCCTTCCCGCCGAAGGATCTGCGCGAACAGGTCGGGGAAGGTGGGGTGCGGGTGCACGAGGGTCTCCCCCGCGTCGAAGAAGACGGCGGCGTACCCCACGTCAGCCCCCGACGCGGGCGACGAGGTCGGCCCAGGCGCGCTCGACCTGTGCCTCGAGCTCTTCGATCGAACCTTCGTTGTCGATCAGCACGTCTGCGACCGCCGCCTTGTCTTCTAGCGGCGCCTGCGCGGCGATCCGTGCACGGACCGCGTCCTCGGACATCCCGCGGTCGCGCATGAGGCGCTGGACCTGGGTGATCACGGTTGTCGAGACCACCAGAAGGACCTCGAAAGCGGTGTGCATCCCGGTCTCGACCAGGAGGGGCGCGCTGAAGACCACCACCCGGTTCGAGTCCCGGTGCTCCTCGGTCCCCTCCGCGAACATCCTCCGAACCTCCGGGTGCACGATCGCCTCCAGGTCACGCCGCGCGGCCGGGTCGGCGAACACGATGCTCGCGAGCGCCTCCCGGTCCAGATCCCCGCCCGGGGCGAGCACGTCCGCCCCGAACCTCTCAACCACGGCCTGGTACCCGGGGGTTCCCGTCTCGACGGCCTTGCGTGCCAGCAGGTCGGCGTCGAACACCACCGCACCGCGCTGCTCGAGCATGCGGGCGACTGTCGATTTGCCCGACCCGATCCCGCCCGTCAGCCCGACGAGCAGCACCGGCCTACTCCGACCGGCCTTCGCGCCGCTTCAGGTCCTCCAAGATCGCCTCGAGGCTGACGTCCTCCTCGGTGGCCTCTGCGGTTTCGGCTTCGGTGGTAGCGCTCTCGTCGGTCGCGGGCGGCGATCCGCCGGGGGAGTCACCGACGGCATCGTCCGTGCTCACCGGCGCTGCGGCCGTCGGCGAGCCCCCGTCGGCTTCGCCGACCGCTCCCGCAGCCACCGCAACCTCGCTAGCTGCGACCGCCACGGGTTCCGTGGAGGCGGCAACGCTCTCAGCAGCAGCCGCCGGCTCCACCGGAGAGGGAGCGGCCTCGGCGGGCGCCGGGGGCTCGTCGACGGCCGAGACCGCGACCACCTCCAGCGATGCCGTCGACGACTCCCCCGGCGGCGACGGGGCCGCGACCACAACGTCGGGTGCGGCCGGGGCTTCCTCTTCGATCTCCGTGGCGGGGCGCGGGAGGGCGCCGCCGACCTGGCGCATCGAGAGGCTGATGCGGCGGCGGGGGACGTCGACCTCGATGACCTTGACGCGGACCTCGTCGCCGACGGTCAGTACGGCCTCGGCGGACTCGATGTGCTGGTCGCTGATCTCGGAGATGTGGACGAGGCCTTCGATGCCGGCGGCCACGCGGACGAACGCGCCGAACGGCACGAGCTTCGTGACCTGGCCGTCGATGATCTCGCCGGCCGAGTACATGCGCTCGAACTCCTTCCAGGGATCCTCCTGCGTCGCCTTGAGCGAGAGCGACACGCGCTCACGCTCGAGGTCGACGTCGAGCACCTCGACCTCGACCTCTTGGCCGACCTGGACGACCTCGCTGGGGTGGTCGACGTGCTTCCACGACAGCTCGGAGACGTGTACGAGCCCGTCGACGCCGCCGAGGTCGACGAACGCCCCGAAGTTCACGATCGAGGAGACCGTGCCCTTGCGTCGCTCGCCCTTCTGCAGCGAATCCAGGAACTTCTTGCGCCCTTCGCTCTGCGACTCCTCGAGGAACGCGCGACGGGAGAGCACCACGTTGTTGCGGTTGCGGTCGAGCTCGATGATCTTGGCCTCGAGCTCGGTGCCGACGAAGGGGTGCAGGTCGCGCACCCGTCGCAGGTCCACGAGCGAGGCGGGCAGGAACCCCCGCAGCCCGATGTCCAGGATCAGCCCGCCCTTGACGACCTCGATCACCGGGCCCCTTATCGTGGAGCCCGACTGCATGACCTCCTCTATCCGGCCCCACGCGCGCTCGTACTGCGCCCGCTTCTTGGACAGGATCAGCCGGCCCTCCTTGTCCTCCTTCTGGAGCACGAGGGCCTCGACCTGGTCACCTATCGTTACGACCTGGTTGGGGTCGACGTCATGGCGGATCGATAGCTCCTTGGCGGGGATGACCCCCTCCGACTTGTAGCCGATGTCGAGCAGGACCTCGTCGCGGTCGATCTTGACGACCGTCCCTTCGAGGATGTCCCCGTCCTTGAAGTCCCGCAGCGAGGCCTCGATCGCCTCACGCAGCTCCTCGGGGGTGAAGTCCCGCATCTCGCTCGCCGTGTCTATCTCGACCATCTCCTTCCGCCGGGCAAGGCGCGCACCGGTCGGCAGCTGGGATTCGCCGTGGTGCGGGTGCGCCTAGCGGCCCAGGGATGGTAGGTGAGCAGCGGAAACGCCGTCAACGCGCGCGGGAGCCGGATGCGCGGCCGGGTCAGGGGACGTAGACGATGACGAGCTGCGGACCGTGCTCGGCGCGCCCCTCGTTCCAGGTCCGGAACTGGGCTTCGGCGTTCGAGAGGCCCTCCGCCGCATCGCTCACCCTCCACCCGTAGTTGGCCGCCGTTCCGGCGAGCCACGCGGCGACATCCGGGGTCACCGTCCAGGCGTAGTACTGGTTGTTGCACGCCCCACCGGAGCAGATCGTGACCGTGTCCGTGGGCGAGCCGGCCACGGACGGCTGGTTGTTCCAGGTGAGGGTCGTCTCCCCCCAGCACGTGCCCAGTCCCTGAGGGCACGGAGCGGTGACCCGGCGCACCTCGTAGTTCCGGATCGAGGGCGGATCGTTGTTGACGAACAGGCGGAGCTGAGCGTGCTTGACGATCGCGCCGGCGGGGATCGAAGGGCTGCAGCGGGTCAGGTCGAACCGGACGAACGGGCGCCGGGCCTTGCCCGGGTCGCTCTTCACCCGCATGTCGGCGTTGTTGCCGAAGTTGTTGGTGGCGCCGTCCTGAACCACGTAGGTGTCGGCGACGGAGCTGGGGCTCACGAACCCGGTCAACGTGCAGGTCTTGTAGGCGACCATCTGCTGGGTCGTGACGGGGAGCGAGGCGGCCGACCCGACGACCACGCTCGAGACGAGAACGATGGCCGCGAGGCCGAGCGGGATCCACCGGGCGGCGGGACGGCACGGGATGGTGGCCACGCTTGCCCCCTACGGCCCGAGGACGAGGACCGTCGTGAAGGCGGCCTCCGTGACCGGGACCTGGGTGGCCAGCGCCACCGTGACGGTCCCACCTGCGACCGGGACCGCGGCAGACCCGGATGAGGACGCTCCCGTGCCGTTCCGCAGCGTCACACGGATCTCCCCGCCGCCGCAGGCAGCGGCGATGCCCCCGATCGAGACGCTCGCGACGTTCGTGCCGCTCAACACCTGCGTCACCGCCACCCCGTCCGGGTCGCACGTCGTCGACGCCGAACCAGCACCGAGGGTCCGGGAGGTCAGGATCAGGGCCGCCGCGGAGGCGATGACCACCGAGATGACGGTCGTCGCCACGATCGGGATGGTTGCCCTCATCCGTATCGCCCCCTCCTGTTCACGAGATCACGACGTGCGTGCGTGCGACGGCGGTCGCCGGGACGGTGCCTGCGATCGGGATGGCGACCGAGACGCCGGTCACGGCGACCGGACCGCCGGCGCCCACGCTCACGTTGGAGCCGTCCGTGAGCCGCACCTCGATCGAGGTGCCTGCGCACGCGGCGGCGTTGATCCCGCTCACCGTCACGCCGGTCACGGTGTACCCCTGGGTGGTGTCGAACCCCGTCGAGAACGTCGTCCTGACCCCGTCCGTGTCGCACGACGCGACGAGGCTCGCGCCGGCCCCGAGCCTTCGACTGCCGACCGTGAGATTGGCCGCGGAGCCCAGGACGGTTGTGAAAACGACCGATCCCACGGCGACCGCGGCCAAGATACGTCTCATGGCGACTCCCCCCGAAGGGGAACGGTCTCCGGTCCCGCTACCCGATGACGACGTGCGTCTTCGTCACCGCGGACGCGAGGGGCGAGCCGCTGACCGCCAGAACCTTGCTCGTGCCCGAGACG
>Ga0209641_10004742_pt1 | contig 11204 bp, 10 predicted proteins | sample RifCSP16_1_FD_184022 | JGI IMG/M metagenome (GOLD analysis project Ga0209641, IMG submission 184022) | Soil microbial communities from Rifle, Colorado - Rifle CSP2_sed 16_1 (SPAdes) (version 2) | ecosystem: Environmental > Terrestrial > Deep subsurface > Rock core/Sediment | place: Rifle...
CCCCTTTTTCGTCGCTCCCCGCGCGGGAGCGTGGATTGAAACCCGCTGAGACGGCGCAGGAGTTGTTTGACAGCGTCGCTCCCCGCGCGGGAGCGTGGATTGAAACTGTTGTGACCAGTGTACTAAGCCAACGCGATCCTCGTCGCTCCCCGCGCGGGAGCGTGGATTGAAACTTCTTGCAAGCTAGCCTTACGATACATTTCTGGAGTCGCTCCCCGCGCGGGAGCGTGGATTGAAACCTTTGAAATAACCGGAGGGGCTTAAACATGGCTAGTCGCTCCCCGCGCGGGAGCGTGGATTGAAACAAGATGAGATTAAATGGCAAGCAAAGCTTTGTTTGTCGCTCCCCGCGCGGGAGCGTGGATTGAAACCAGTTTGTCCATTACGACCCTCCCAAGTAATTAGTCGCTCCCCGCGCGGGAGCGTGGATTGAAACATTATCCATTTCTTTGCCCTCCTAAAATTATTACGTCGCTCCCCGCGCGGGAGCGTGGATTGAAACGTGTCGAACATCATCCAACGCAGCCTTGCAAGAATGTCGCTCCCCGCGCGGGAGCGTGGATTGAAACTGATTCGATATATGCCTGTTCGCCAATTGCCGATGTAGCATCCAGCCTTCGGGCTGGATGAGGATTGAAACCTGTTATTTTGAGCAGATTTTGCTATCTTTGTATTCAAAATAATCACCATACTTACAGTACCTTAAAAAATCACACGTACTAAACTAAAAATTCCATAGTGTTATTTTTCTCTCCGGTTTCTTTCCTTTCAAATTTGTTTGTGTTAGGATAATTGATTGACTGAATGCATCGTATGTGTTATATTTTCTAAAATTTGAAAGGATACATTTTATGGGATTTATTGGATTACTTATTGCAGCTGCAGTAGCTGTTTGGGTATATATAGATGCAAAGAATAAAGGATACAAAACCCTTCCAGCTGTTGGCTGGATGCTGGGGGTTTTTTTACTGATGATTGTATTCTTGCCCCTTTATTTGTTTGTAAGGGCAAAAAAGGCTAAGCCGATAGAAATCTTAACCCCTTGTAAATATTGCGGGAAGTATTACCAAAATGAACCTTTGTATTGCCCTAACTGTGGTCACAAAGTGGGCGGATATTCATTTAAAGAGGAGTAAGCTATGAACGTGAAAGAACGGATAACGGAAGACCTGAAGGTTTCCATGAAGGCACAGAATAAATTAAGGACGTCCGTGTTGCGCATGATACTTGCCGACATTAAGATAGCTGATACCTCCGGGAAACCCAAGGATCAGATCGATTACGTTGAGGTTGTTCGTGGATATTACAAGAAACTGAACAAGACACGTGAAGAATATGAGAGGCTCAATTTGCCGGATAAAGTAAAAGAGCTGAATGGCGAGATTACAATTGTTGATGAATATCTGCCCAGGCAATTGTCAGATGACGAAATAAAAAGAATTGTTCATGAAACTATCGAAACAAATAAGTTTACTGCCAGGGAAATGGGGGCGGCAATGAAACTCATTATGGGCAAATACGGCAGCGTAGCGGCTGGGAAAAAGGTTCAAATGTATTTGAAGGAAAAACTAGCAGGCTAGCGAGGCGAAGCCTCAGACCGATAGACGAGTTTTATTACAGGAATCATCATGCAAGTCGAATCTTGGAAAGAACCACTTTTAAAATTACCGCTTGATGAACTTAAAAAGGCGCAATGCTTCGTAACGGACTTAATTCAAACCTTAGAAACATTGCATAAATCTACTGAAGAACCGATTGTAATATTTCCGCCAGAGGAGCCTATTAAAATTGAGGAACGGCGCAGGGATAAACGATTTGATATGGAACTTGAAGGATTTTGTTCCGTTGTAAAAAAACAAGAATCCGAAGTGTCGAAGGAGATACCAATAACCATAAAGGACATCTCTAAACGAGGTTTACGGTTTATAACCAATCAATCATTAATGCCTTCTGACATATTGGTAGTGACATTTCAATTGCCGCCTACAATGGTGTCTGGACATGTTTATAAAAATCCTCAAAAGAAAGTTTATGTTGAAATAAGAAGGGTAGCTGAGTTTCCGACGCCTACAGGTCTCAAATATGATATTGGCGCTCAGTCAATTGAAAGTGAGAGAGTGGTAGAAGTAGCGAAAGAGGAAGAAAACCGGACACTTGTTAACAAACGACTGGTTATAAAGGGAGAAACCAGGATTTTAGTCGTGTCTATTAAAGAGGCGCTGTCAAAACGTTTGGAAGAAATCTTATTAAAACAGGGATATGTTGTTTGCAAAGCTAATCAAAAACAACAAGCAATTGCGTTATTACGGAAGAATAAATTTGACATCGTTATTTCAGACATAGATACTGCCAAAATTAATGAATTTGAGTTGTTAAAAGACACTAAGATGGAATTCCCTCACGTAGGACTGATAGTCGAGCTAGATACTATTGAAGATTGGGAAAATATTTTATCATTGGGAGTAGATAATTATCTTACAAAAAACTTTAATGACGAAGAATTTCATATTATTTTAGAATCATTACATAAGAAATTACTATACATAAGCATGTTTGGTATAGACTTCAAAAAGAGCCGGTCAGAAAGCCTAAATATATTAGCGCTGAGTAGAAAAGAGTTCCTTAAAAATCTCTTATGTAGCGCATCAAAAGGAAAGGGATTAAAATTATATTTTGTGGATGATACGGCACGCGCGCGTATTGTTTTAAAGAGATATAAAATTGATTTTATTATTGTGGATGCAGAAATTACGGGCACGGAGGGATGTCAATTTCTCATGAATATAAAAAAGGATTTTCCCAATATCGAGACTGTTGTAATTTCCAAAAACCTTCAGGAACGCTGTGATTATTTAGTAAGCGGTGCGGACAATTTTATTGTTGAACCGGTAGAATCACGAGAAATATTTGCAGTACTGCGTTAAGGCTGTGGTGCAAAGAGACTGTCGTTTATAAGCTGTTTTGCACATGTGCATTCAATTGAAAGAACTTGTGATATGCGGCTTTTGTCTCTATATACAGTAATGCCTTTACAACCACTTTTATAAGCTAATAAAAAGACCTTTTCAACGTCGTCGACTGTAGCATTTTTTGGGAAATTGATAGTCTTCGAAACACCATTATCAATATATTTCTGGCAGGTTGCCTGTATCTTTACGTGCTGTTCCGGTGAGACGTCCCTGGCAGTAATAAATACCTTTTTAACGTCTTCCGGGATATCATTAATGTTTTGTATCGATCCTTCCTTTGAGACTTTTTCAATAAGTATTTTTGAATAAAAACCTCGTTTTTTTGCAACTTCCACAAAGAATGCGTTTATTTCGGGTAGTCCCTCCTCTACCAAAACATGGCGCTTGTAAGCAATCGCAAATAAGGGTTCAATGCCACTGGAACAATCTGCGATGATACTGATAGTGCCTGTTGGTGCGATAGTCGTCCGTGTTGCATTTCTATATCTCGGTTCATTCTTTTGAGCATAAATGCTTTTCTGATAATTCGGAAAGACACCACGTTTGGCGGCAAGTTCGACTGATGCTTCATTTGCCTTTTGAGAAAAGAAACACATGAGTTTATCAGTAAAATGAATTGCTTCCCCGGAATTGTATGAAATATCAAATTTTATTAATAAATCGGCAAGTCCCATGACGCCTAAGCCTATTTTTCGGTTTCCCTTTGCCAGAGTCTCTATCTGGGGTAACGGATATTTATTCATATCGATAACATTGTCCAGGAAGCGTACGGCAAGTTGTATTACTGTTTCGAGGCGGTTCCAGTCAATTTCATATTTTTCATGAGTTCGCTTAACCATTCTGGAGAGATTGATAGACCCGAGAACACACGCTTCGAAGGGTAATAGAGGTTGTTCTCCACATGGATTCGTTCCTTCGATTTCTCCAAGAAGCGGAGTGGGATTGGCGGCGTTAACGGTGTCAAGGAATAATACACCAGGTTCACCATTCTCCCAGGCGGAATGTATAATTTGATCAAAAAGCTGTTTTGCATTTATGGTTTTTACAACTGCTCCAGTCCGAGGATTGATCAGTGGAAAGCGCTGATTCTTCTCAACGGCTTGCATAAACGCATTGGTAATCCCGATGGATATATTAAAATTTGTCAAGACACCTTCTGATTGTTTGGAATGGATAAAATCGAGGATATCGGGATGATCTACACGCAACACGGCCATGTTTGCACCCCGTCTGAATCCTCCCTGGTTGATGGCCTCTGTGGCCTCATTAAAGACCTTTATAAAGGATATAGGGCCGCTGGCAAAACCACCGGATGTGCTTACGCAGTCGTTTTTAGGTCTAATTCGAGAGAAGGAGAAACCGGTGCCTCCCCCACTTTTGTGGATTATCGCTGCCTGCTTTACCGTCTCAAAAATATTCTCAATAGAATCTTCGACAGGAAGTACAAAACACCCAAATAATTGTTGAAGGTCTCTGCCCGCATTCATGAGTGTGGGAGAGTTCGGCATAAAAAAAAGATTAATGAAAAGATCGTAAAATTGTTCTTCGAGGGATGCAATATCTGCCTTCTCGTCGTAAATTAAATCTGCCGATGCAATATTCTTGGCCATTCGCCGGAACATATCTTCAGGTGATTCAACAGGATGACCGGGCGCATCTTTCTTTAAATATCTTTTTTCAAGTACTAATCTGGCATTTGACGTCAATGAAATAGCATTTTTCCCCATGGTTTTGCAATTGCAAGATCCCTTACAGGTTTAGTTTTGTACTGATCTGAATTCTGTCTTGATGTATGTTAATTGCCGTGTCCCCATATTTATCCAATGGTGGATCGCTCACGCTTAATTATATTATTAGTCGAGGCGTTGTGGTAACAGTGACAAAAGGTAACAGAAATGAAAGGAAAAGTCAACAGACTGTTCGAGGACGCATACACCTGTACGTCCCTGAACATATCAGCGAAATGGGAACAAAAATTACCTCAAAAGGTCAAATTACCTTACCAAAGGAAGTGAGGAAACTTTTAAATGTACGGGAAGGAAATGTTATAGTCTTTGAAAATGAAAACGATAAAATTGTAATCAAACCGGCCAGAACCTGCTCAAGCATTGCTTCCATAGCTCATTATGTTTTCTCCTTTAGTTTTAATTTGGAACATAACGATTGAGTTCAGTGGTGGCGGGCATGATTACCGCCAAACTTTACAAACAGAATAAAACTTTGTCATACCACAAAGCTTTGAGAAGCGGTTAGCCCCCCGCCGTCCGCTGCAACGACTTGTTAGACGATGCTGTTGTCTTTGTCAAAGTCTGCTTCAAGATTCGGTCCTTAAATTGCTCTTCCATCGCCAGATAGTGTGCCACTAACACTTTAGGGTTATGGCCACACTTTTTAGATATCTCTCTGCGAACTGCCCTAATTCTTTCTAATACTGGATCAGGTTTCATTTTCATCACTCTCCCAAACAAGAAGTTCAAAAGGGGTCACAATCGCTGGCACGAAAAGCCCAAGAATAGTGTTGACCCGACGGATATGATCAAACTTATTTGCATTTATCAGGTAAAATTATCGTGTAGTCTTTTCAAACCCATTACGCCTGTATAAAATTATAATACATTTCACACGTATGTAAAGATGAAACAGGCCAAAAATTGGCTTGTAATAGTTCTCTCGTATCGGTAAATTATTCATAGACCTTAATAATATCGCCTTCTTTAAAACCAGCCTTGTCCGCAGGTCTGTCTGCCTTAATGCCGCTTATTTTTATACCCACAATGTTTTCGCTCGAAAAATCAGGGACAGTACCCAAATATGCCCGTTGGGAACCGTGCTGTTCACTGGGCACGCCCTTCCTCTCTACTTTTGCATAAACAGGGCGTTCCTGACTTTTGGCAAGATCGATAATCATGGATTGGGCGAACTTGGCAGTTCTCACCAAGCCGTCATAATTGAGAGTGTCGGGATCATCGGTAGGTCTATTATAATCCTCGTGACCACCGATAAAGAAGTTCATCACGGGAATACCTTCCGGATATAACGCGGTAACATCAGTCGGCAGGTATGGATCGTGCTGAAGTACAAGATTGAATCCTGCCACTATATTATGCTTTTCAATCAGTTTAGTCCAGTATTCGGATGAGTCTGTTCAGAGAGATAAAGAACAAGAATAGTAAAAAATCCGTAGGGGCAGGTTTCAAACCTGCCCCTACATAGAAATTCAAAGTTACCTAAACCCACGGAATACACTAAAAATTAGTCGTTAGTGGCAGTAGCTGTTGCCGCCAATGATCTCAACTGCCCAGGGTGAAAGGCCTACATCCGGGATTTGGCTGTAGCTGTCTGTTGCGCCATCGATTACATAAACGGAGTTGTTCGTGGAGCACGCAAGATACACGGTTTTCCCATCGGGTGTCGTCGTTGCAGTTTCCAGCATTAATCCTTCGCCAAACTTAATTCGTTTTAATTCCTTATATTTCTCCAGATCAATCACATACAAGGCGCTTTCAGACTGACTGATGATATACGCCTTTTTCCCTCCGTTTACAAAGTTTACCCCTGTCATCCCTTCGCCGCCGGGAAATGTGGTTATGACCTTATTGCTCTTTACGTCGATTACCGATACCGTCTGGTCGTCGTTATTGGGGACAAGCACCTTTGTCCCATCAGGAGACACATAGGCCCGCCATGGGTTTTGGCCTACGGCGATGGTTTTTACTACACTATCCGTTCGAGTATCAATCACTGCCACCTGATGAGAATCACCATCGGCCGCATACAAATATCTTCCATCCAGGGTTAGTGTCGGATTTGCAATGCCGTTTATTTCAGAAAGTCTTTTGTCCAGATTCAAAGATGCCAGTATATGGGTGTTACCAATATAGATGGTCTTTATAAGCTTCTGGCTCTTTACATCAATAACCCCAATCTCATGGGCTCCGAGGTTTGACACATAGACCTTCGACATATCGGGTAATATAGAAAAACCATGAGGTTCATAAAAACCAGGGATTCTGTTTACTTCTTTATTATTCACAAGATCGACGATTGAAACAGCGCCCTCTTCCATATCGCCAACATATGCCCATTTTCCATCGTGTGATATGACAAAATGCTCGGGGGCGATGCCTAAACGCACCTTCTTAATCTCCCTGGTTTTCAAATCGACAATTACGGCGTAATTTTTTTGTGTGCCCGTAGTAAGCAGCCTCTTTCCATCCATAGTTGCCATAGTCATGTGCGGATTGCAGCGGTCGCCGCACTCGATACGGTCGATGACCTTGTTTGTCTTCATATCGATAACGGCGATATCACTCGAATCACGGTTTGTTACAAAAACCACGGATTGAGGATTAAAACCCTGCTTTACGCCCGTGTCCCCTTCATTCACGGCATACGTCTGTTGTGATAGGATCCCCAGGCTGACTGCGCATATTACCGATAGTCCTATTCTCTTAAACATTCCTTTCTCCTTTCTCAAATTAATACTTGTTTCGCCCTTTCGGGGCTAAAATATTTATTTACCTCATACCCAGGGCTGTCTCCCTGGGCTATCTTCTGTCAGCCCTTTGGGCTTTAGAAGAAATATTTCTATTTCTCAACTTATGTAGTGGCTTTGATCCTCACCTCCTTTCTATTCTTTTATTTTGGACACGGATGAACATAGACTTCGTCATGAGAGCTCAGTCGAACGATTGTCAGGATATTAACTATATTACATAGTGATATTTAGTTTATTTTTGCGGATCACCTGGCATATGTGATTCAAAAATCCCCCTTAGAAAAGGGGGACAAAGGGGGTTGTAAAATAACGGTGGAAAAAAACACAACCCCCCCTGAAACCCCCTTTGTTAAAGGAGACTTGGTTGCGGCTGTGCCGTGATATGTATCTGCGAAAATCCGTGTCCTCATTTATCGTCTCCCTTTGTGACCTTTGTGGTTTAGAACTAGAATTCAATTTGCGTTCTTACACCCGCCAGTGTGACTACATCACTACCTTCTGAACCAACCGGGTCAAATACTGCCTGAAACAACGGGGTAATGGCAAAGTGGTCATTAAAGGCAAATTTATAATATACCTCGGTTACCTGCTCATCGTTGCCATCCACCGACTCTGTATGACCAAAGGCAAAAGCCGTACTGTCATTTACCCGTGAGAGAAAAGGATGACGCAATTCCAGTCCCGTACTCCAGGCGCTTTTTACGTCAGCGCCATCCGTCTCATTCATTCCGTATCGTGCGAAGACTACCAGTTTGGCAGAAAGATGTTGGTCTATACTCATACCTAATCCTTTATTCTCGTTTCTTCCCCCATTAATTTTTGCCCATAGCCGGTATGTACCCTCCAAACTAAATAAATAGCGTGACCGCATACCAACTTCTCCTATTCCGTATAAACCATCCGCAATGTCCGAACCTGAGTTATCCGCGCTTTGTAATCCCAGCCCAAAGAACAAACCTTTTCTCGTGTCATAAAAAGACACTATGCCAGGCCCATTTTCGGGAACTTCTAAGGTTCGATTATTCACAAATGCGCTGGTAATAAACTGGGTTGTTTCGTCATTCGCTACGTCATTGCTGTCAAAATAGTTTGTTAAATCAATCTTCCCTATCACCAGCCTTACATACTGTTTCAAAAGTTCAGTCTGCAGCCATGCTTCACGCACTGACACCCGGTCAACGCCGTCATTGTCCTGAAGGGAACCAGAATCATCATTAAGACCGGAAATACTGCCGATAGCTTCATCAGGCCCATTTCCCCCGATGGCCTCCAAATCCACAAAGAATGTCATATAGGTAAGCGGCTTGCCTATAAAAAGCAGATCCAGAGAGCCTTCTGCTGAAGAATGCCAACCTTCACCGTCATTCAAAATCTGCTGGAATACACCTGTTCCACTGGCGCCCACAAGGATGCGCTTCTTAAATTCCTCCCCCAGGGCAGTCGAAATTCTTTCTGAAATGCTTTCACGTCTGGCAAATTTAAACTTTTTGAAATGCGCCCTCTCTTTTAATTCCAATCCACATATACTACACTTCCCGTCTTTACCCATTGTTTGAAATCCATGCCCATTGGGGCACACGTATTCAGTCACCTTTCTTATTTCTTCTGCCGTGTCCATAAGGGCTGCCCGGCCAGTCAAATCCTGCACGGCTTCTTCCAGCCTTTCCACACGGTTTTCCAACCGTTTGCTGATCACTGGCTCCCTCTCCTTGACGGCAGCGCTTTCTCTCATACTCCTTTTAATCATCTCTACGTCCTTCTGGACATCACTTACCCTCACATAGCATTCGTCGATATCTTCGACCTTCTTTTCCAGACGATTCAGCCTATCATTTACCTGTTCAAAGTGTTCCTGTGATAAATCGGCAGACACAGATATTCTTTCATAAGTAACTGCAACTAAAAAACACATGCAAAAAATGCGCAAAAAAGCCATCGTTTCACTCCTTTCCCCTCGGAAATAAGAATTGATAAAATAGTGTTCAAACAGGTCTCCTGGCTTCCGGGTCTTCCTACTTTCTGCGCCTTCCCAGAAAGCCGTTTAATCAGTTTAAACCGTTTAAACGGCTTTCCAGTGGCGTATTGCAGATTTCGTCACCGGTTACAGTTGCGGGGCAGCTCCCGTCTTTACGGGATTCCCTGAATATTTGAACTACAATCATTCATTACATCAGGACGCAGATTTTCGCAGATTACCACAGATAATAATTTTTAATCCCAATAATCGTTCGACTGAGCGCTCACGACGAAGTCTGTGTTCATCTGTGTCCAAATTAAAATCCTATGCGCTTGAAACAAAAAAGCCCGTTCCTTCGCATTAAGAAGAAACGGACTTTTAAAATATAGACATCACGCTTCACCTCCTTTACTACGAAGAAGATTTTTCGGCAAAACATTACAGGCAGGTCTTCTGACTGGCGGATCATCCTACTTATTGCACCTTCCCGGAAAGCCGTTTAATCAGTTTAAACCGTTTAAACGGCTTTTCAGTGGCTCTTGCAACGTTCGTCACCGAATACAGCGGCGGTACCGTTCCCTTTACTCCTAATTTCTGACACAAGGAATTACGTATTAATTATCGTCAGAAATTAGTTGGAGTCGGGATTCCCTTTTAGTCCCGATAAATATCGGAACACCTGTATGTTGTTATTTGATTTTACATTTATATTACATAGTCAGTCCTTTCAGAATAAGTCCATCTACAAGCATGCAGGTGTAATTCATGAATTACACCTACATGCAGAAATTCCTTACATTTAATTAAGATACAACACTTCGCAAAGGAAACCAACGGTACGTCCTTTTGCATATATAAACCAGAAATAACATGGTAGGCACTTCAATCAGTACTCCGACTACTGTGGCAAGCGACGAACCTGATGCAAGGCCAAAAAGCATAGTAGAAGTTGCAATCGCTACCTCAAAGTGATTACTTGCGCCTATCATGGCAGAAGGCGCCGCATCTTCATAAGGAAATTTTAATACCTTAGCAAGACCGTAGGTTATCCAGAAAATAAGATTCGTCTGGATGAATAATGGTATTGCTATCCAGAGTATCGTAACGGGCTTTGTCAGAATAATTTCTCCTTTGAAGGAAAAGAGGAGAATCAGGGTAACAAGCAAAGCGACAATTGAAACCGGTGTCATGAAGTGTAAGAATTTTTCTTCGAACCATGCCTTGCCTTTCAGGTTAATGAGCCATTTCCTTGAAAAATATCCTGCAACAAGGGGCAGTGCAACGTACATTGCAATTGAAAGAACCAGCGCCTCCCAGGGAACAGGAATCCGCCCAACACCCAGCAGAAATCCGCCAAGTGGGCCGTACAAAACAAGCATTGAGAGTGAGTTTATCGCAACCATTACCAGGGTATGCCCGTCATTACCTCTTGCTAGGTAACCCCAGACAAGCACCATGGCAGTGCAGGGGGCGATTCCCAGAAGGATACAACCAGTTAGATAACTCCGCCATAAGGGGACAAGGAGCATCTTACCACTGTGATGCAGTACGACTATTCCTGCGCCATGCCTGGACCCGATATCCCAATCAGCGCCCAGGGGGAGTTTTACAAAATCGTATGCGTGTGCGCCTATAAAATCCTTAAAAAGAAATCCCAGAAAAAACAAGGCAATGCCATACATGGTGAACGGTTTAATTGCCCAGTTTGCAAAAAGTGTTAGTCCCACCGGTTTCACTGACTTGCCTGCCTTCATGACTTCGGCAAAATCAATTTTCACCA
>Ga0209641_10004744_pt1 | contig 11203 bp, 8 predicted proteins | sample RifCSP16_1_FD_184022 | JGI IMG/M metagenome (GOLD analysis project Ga0209641, IMG submission 184022) | Soil microbial communities from Rifle, Colorado - Rifle CSP2_sed 16_1 (SPAdes) (version 2) | ecosystem: Environmental > Terrestrial > Deep subsurface > Rock core/Sediment | place: Rifle...
GGAAAACGTGCGGTAGTAGCAGGTATTGTACCCCATGAATCCGATGCCGCAGTACGCCGCGTAGAACAGATCGCCGTGCTGAAGAATGCGGTTCGTGTGGTCGATGCCGCGGTCGAAACTGGTGGGTCCGCTGTGGGTATGGCCGCGCGGCACCGTATCGGCCCCCGCCTCGTGCGCCGCCAGCATCGCCTGCTGCACCACCCAGGTTTCTCTGGCACCGGGCTTGAGCAGCTCCCAGGTCTTCATCCAGGCGTTGTCGCTGATCGCATACGCCATCTTGAGACAGCTGATTTCGTCGACGGTCTTGGTCTTGGTCGCCTCCAGCATCAGCGGCCAGCCCTTGACGATCTTGAGGCCTTTCGCGACCAGTGCCTGTGTGGCCGTGCCCTCGAAACCGACCACGGCAATCTTCTCCTTCGTGAGTTTTCGTTCCGCCAGTTCATTGTAGATTCCGTCGGCGAAAAGCTTGGCTTCCTCGTCCGTGGCCTCCTGCCCGCATCCCTCGTTCACCCAGTTGCGCGCCAGGCGCCAGTGCTTGATCCAGGGCGCTTCCGCGGGATAGGTGGGGAGCCAGCCGGCGTGCTGGAAAACCACCTGGTCGCCCTCGGCGAAGAACAGCACATACCACAGTTGCGGCAGGAATTCCGGGCCTCTGATTCCGCTGAGATACCGGGTGTTTTCCGGGCGCGCTGCAACAATCGCGGCCACGCCGTGTTTCTTCAGCACCTGGCGCGCCTTGTCGGCGCGCTGCGTTCGCAGGCGGTCGGTATTGATGCGTTCCTGCCAGTCCGCGATGCCTGTTCCGAAGGTGAGCTTCGATGCCATTGTGACCACGGTCGTCTCCTCCAGTTGTCGATTTTTGTTTGTAACGCATGCCCGCGCAGGGCGTCAAGCGCTTTGTTGCGTGTTCGAAAAGCGAGTGAACGATCCCGTCGCGCCTGCTAAGAACCGGCGCGCGGGCGAGGGGCGATCCGGCCCAGGCGGCGCATGAGGTAGGGCCCGTCCAGAATCGCGACGGTGAGGAGAACGGCGCCCATGGCGATGTCGTTGACGAAGGGCGGCGCCCCCAAGGCGTTGAGCCCCGATCTCAGCGCGGCAAGAATCAGCACGCCCGTGGCGATTCCCAGCGGCCGCCCGGTTCCCCCGCCGAGAGAAACGCCTCCCAGAATCGCGCCGGCAGCAGCCGGAACGATGACATCGGACAATCCCTGCGGCGTGGCCGAGGCCAGGCTGTAGCTGAGCAACGCGCCGGAAAGCGCGGCGCAGAAACCGGAGAAGGCGAAGACTCCGATGATGAAGGCATTGACATTCACGCCCACAATCACGGCCGCGCGCCGGTCGCTGCCGATCGCGATCAGGTCGCGGCCGACGCGCGTGAAGCCGACGACCACGGCTGCGGCGGCGAAAACCACCACGCAGATCAGGCTTCGCAGCGAAAAGATGCCGGCCAACGGCCGGTTGACGAAGAGCGCGACCGGGAGATTCTCGTAAGGCACCGTTCGGCTTTCGGTCAGAACGTAGGCGACGCCGACAAAGATCAGGAGCCCGCCGAGCGTCACGCCGACCGAGCCCAAGGCAAAGCGCACGATGATGACGCCCTGGATAACCCCGGCGGCGAGGCCGATAGCGAGCGCGTAGCCTATTCCGAGCCAAGGATTGGCCTCTCCCGTCAAAACGGCAACGCAGCCGGTCGCAGCGAATATCCCGACGACCGAGAGATCGAATTCGCGAATCATCATGGAGAGCCCCAGGCCGAGCGCCACCATCCCGCCGTTGGCGAAGATCTGAAGCATGCTGAAAGGCGTGGTGGCGCTGAGAAAGCGCCCTTCTCCCCAATCCGCAACCGCAAGCAGCACAATACAGGCCGCAAGAATCAGCAGCGGCCGCGCATGCGGATCGTTGCGAAGAAACTTCTTCAGCACCATGCTAGCGCCGCTCGCCGCTGGTATGCAGGATGATGACCGCCAGCACAATCACCCCGGTAAAGAGGTACTGCCATTCCTGGCGGAATCCCAGGAGCAGCAGCAGGGCCTGCACGATTGCGATGACCATCGCCCCGGCAACGGTGCGCAGGACCGAACCTTGCCCGCCTCCGATGGCGGTGCCCCCTACGAGAACTGCGGCGACCGCGTCATAGTCATAGCCGAGGCCGAAGTCCATGTTGCCCAGGTTGTAGCGGATGGCAAGCAGGATGCCCGCCAGCCCGGTGAAAATGCCCGCCCAAAGATAGGCGCCGGCAATGCTCCGCCAGGTCTTCAACCCCGCGGCCTCGGCGGCCCGGAAGCTGCTGCCGATCATGTAGAGATTCCGGCCAAGACGTGTGTAGGACAGGATGAAATGCCCGAGTGCCGCCACGCACAGAAAAACCACGAATTCGATCGGCACGCCGACGATCTTACCCTTGAAGATTTCATAGCCCGTACCGGGCCGGGCATAGACCGCCGAGGAGCCGGCGAACATCTGCGCCACGCCGTAGATGAGAGCGAGGGTTGCGATGCTGACGATGATCGGGTTGGCGCGCACCCAGCCAATGACCAGGCCTTGAGCGGCGTTGAGCAAGGCGGCCAGGGACAGCGCCGCGACCAGGCCGACGCCGATGCCTCCCCAATTGAGGGCGACGACGAACACCATCGCCGTAGCTCCCGCCGTGGCCCCGAGACAGAAAGACATGATGTTGCCGCTGATGGTGATGAGCGTCATGCCGACCGCAACGCAACCGATGAAGGACACAGTCGTCAGCAGAGCCATAATGTTCGGCTCGGACAAGAACCCCGGCGTCAACAGGCAGGCGGCGACCAGCACGATGATGACAGTCACCCGCACTGCCATCAGGACATTGAGCCGGTTTCGCAGAAACACCCGCAGGCCCCCGCGCCCTGCCGGAACGAGGAGGCCCGGTTCCACTAGGCCGCCTGCGCCGCCGGGTGGGTGATGTCGGCCAGGATCGCCGACATGGCGACCCGCGAGCGGTCGTAGCGCGCCACGGTCCGGCCGCGATACATGGTCACCACGACATCGGCCATGCCCACCACTTCCTCGAGATCGGAGGAAGTCATGATCAGGGCGTACCCGAGTTCGCACAGCTCGCGCATCAGCCGGTAGATTTCCGCCCGCGCACCGACATCGATCCCGCGGGTCGGCTCGTTCATCAACAGCACTCCCGGCTGGGCACGCTCCAGCGTCCGTCCGAACAGAAGCTTCTGCTGGTTGCCGCCGCTCAGGTTGATGGCAGGCGTGCCCAGGCGATTCCGGTCGACGCCGCCTCGTTCGGCGAGGCGCGCACCGATGCGCCGCAGATCCGGCCAGGACAATACGCCCAGTCGCGCACACTCGCCAAGGCGCGTTGCAACCAGATTGTCGAGCACGGTCATCATGTAGAAAAGTCCCTCAGCCGCCCGATCTTCGGAAAGGAAAAACACGCTCCGCGCAACGCAATGCGGTACCGCGCCAAGACGCAGCGGCTTGCCGTCGAGCGTAACCCTGCCTACGGCGTCCGGCACGAGGCCCGCCAGCGCCCGCGTCACCATGGTCGCTCCCGAGCCGATCTGCCCGGCGACGCAGACGATCTTTCCCCGGGGCGCGGTCATCGAGAAATCCTGCAACACCCCCGGAACCGTGAGCCCCTCGACGATGATGCCGTTTCCGGCATCGGGATGAGCCTGGACCGCCGGATACATCTCGTCGAAGGGGCGACCCAGCATCAGCTCGATCAGGCGCTCGCGCGTGATTTCGCCGACGGGCTGCGTCGCTACGTGCTCGCCGTTGCGGAATACCGTAACCGTGTCGCAAAGCTCGAACACTTCGCCCAGGCGATGACTGACGTAGATGACCGACCGCCCCTGCCCTTTCAGCGCCTTGAGCACGGCGAGTATCCGTTCGATCTCCGTGTCCGAAAGCGTCGCGGTCGGCTCGTCGAGGATGAGCACACGGGCATCGCGCGCGAGCAGCCGCGCAATTTCGACGATCTGGCGCTGGCCGATGGTTAATCTGCCGACCGGCCTGTCGAGATCCCAATCGCCCATACCCAGCGTGGCCAGCGCCTCCTGCGCCCGCTGGCGCAGTTGCGGGCGGCGATGGAAGAGGGGAATCCCCGCGCTGCCCAGCCAGATATTGTCGAGAATCGACAGATGCGGGGCGAGGCTCAGTTCCTGCGCAACGAAGCCCAGTCCCAGTTCCTGCGCCTGCCGGGGCCTGCGAACGTCGCGAACGCTTCCGGCGATCCTGATCGAGCCGCTGTCGGGCTGGGTGATCCCCATCAGGATCTTGACGAAAGTGCTCTTCCCCGCGCCATTCTCGCCGCAAATGGCGCGGATCTCGCCCGTGCCGAGCGAGAAGGAGACTTCGCGCAGCGCAGTAATCCCCGAATAGCTCTTACTGACGCGCTCGACAGACAGAACTTCTGGCAATCCCCCCCCGCCCCGATCGGTGAAAACCTACATCGGGCTCAGTAGGTGCACTTCGTTTCCCATTGGGCGACGTTCGCCTTGGTGATCAGTTCCACAGGAAGCAACATCAGCTTCGGCAATTTCTTGCCGCTGAAATAATCGTTGACCGTATCGGCGGTCTTGACGCCGAGATCGGTCGGGATCTGACTGAACGTGGCGAAGAGCTTGCCCGCTTTGATGCTGTCGATGCCTTCCTTGAGGCAGTTGCCGCCGACGACCACGAGTTCCTTGGGAGACCCGTAACCGACCTTGATCCCGGCCGCTTCGGCCGCCCGAATTGCGGCCACCGCCTGATTGTCCGCCATGCCGTAGACGGCATCCAGGCCGCCCCTGCCTGCGAAGCGGGCATAGAGCTGGCCCGCGACCTTTTCGCTCGTGGCCGTATCCCAGCGACCGTCTTCCACCGCCTGGAGGTCGATATTGGAGAATTTCTTCACGGCCTCCTTGAATCCGGCGTTGCGGCGGATCGCTGCCCCGCTCGACAAGAACCCGGTGATCGCCGCGACCTTGCCAAGCTTGCGGCCGCTCGCCTTCAGTCCATTCGAAACGGCTTCGGCGGCGGCACGGCCCAGCAGGACTTGATCCTGGCCGACGAAGGTAACGTACAAATCCTCAGTCCCGTCCTTGGGGACATTGTTGACCATGATCACGGGAATCTTGGCCGCCTTCGCGCGCGTCATCGACGGAACCACCGCCGACTCGCCTGCCGACATGAGGACGAGCACATCGAACTTGCGCGCAATGGCGTCGTCTATCTGCTGCGCCTGAAGCGCGGCATCGTACTGCGCCGCAAAAAGCGTCACCTCCATTCCATGAAACGGCGCGCGATCCTGGAACGCCTTGGCCAAGGCCGCGACATAAGGCGTCGTCATGATCGTCATCAGAAGGGCGACCTTCTTCCCCTTGCTCTCGCCTGCCGCTTGTGCCGGCAGCGCAAAGGCCAGGCCAAGCACCAGGCCGAAAGCGATCACCGCGAGCCGCCTCAGCCGAGCCGCGATATTCGCGCCGAAGGTGAACTTCGATGCCATCTTGACCATGATTATCTCTCCTCTATGAACCCCCGTAGGTTGGGTATATCACCGGCTCGGACCAGGCGTCAAGAGGTGTGGTCACGAGATGTGTTCCCATTTATCCCGTTAATCGGCAACCGCGAGCCGACTGGACGACGCCAGTGTCTTGATAACTTCATCGGCGGACTTGACGTCGCCAAACACCCTGGCAATCGTCTCCAGTTCAGCTTCATGCGCTTCCCTGGACACTTCGGCAACTGCATCTTTGACCAGCACTACTCGGTAATTGCGTTCGACTGCGCCCCTGACAGTACTTGAGACACACACGCAAGTTGTCACGCCCGTCACGACGCAGGTACTGACGCCCAGGTTGCGTAAGAGCGTATCCAGCGGCGTGTTGCTGAATCCGCTGTAGCCTTTTTTGACTATGAGATGTTCGTCCTTCCCGGGCGTCAGCTCATCGATGATTTGTGCTCCCTGGGTCCCTTCGAACAGGAAACTCGCTTTTCGTTCCGACCACCCTTTCCAATAAGGAAAAGCAGCATCGGAATAATCCGGTTTTAGCACTTGGGCAATATAGACCACCGGTCTGCCGGCCTCTCTGAAAGCCGCTGCGAGCCTCTTGACATTCGGGATCACTGATGCCAGAAAGGCCATGTCAATCTTCTTTTCAGGCTGTTCCCTGGCACGCTGAGCAAAAGCTCCATCGGGGTGAAGAAAATCATTTTGCATATCCACGATGATCATCGCCGACTTGTCAATATCGGGACCCATCACTGGCATGTCTTGCTCCTCTCTAAGGGATAGAAAAGCCTCCACTTCGGTCGGGTTGAACGGAGGATTGAAGCAGGTAAAGCCGGTTCTGTCACCCCAATCTCCTGTTTCGGTGCAGTTGCAATTTCGCAACCGCACCAAAACACGGGACGCATACAACACCAAATTCTTCGCTGGAATCGTCAACAGCAAACTCGTAGGAGACCATTGGACGCGGCATCCTTATGGTTGGTTGAGTCCTCTCCCGAGGGTCAGCGAATGCGCGCCTTTTTGTACCCGAATGTAGTTGCAGGCGGTCCGCTTGATCAGCTTCTCGACCAAGCGCATGAGCGGAAGTCTTGCGCCGATAGTCGTCTCGGATGGACCGGCGGCCCGCATGGTGGCCACCTCGTCTTCCCCCGCGAAATAGCGCAGCAGCAGATCGTCGTCGGAGACACCCGGCCCTCCAAATTTCCGGCGCACCTCTTTCAACGAAGGTTGGGGAGGGTGCCAATTCGCCAATTCCGCGGCCCGGGGCGTGCCCAGTATCCGATCCCTGATATCCGGATCCATCGACGAGCTCTCTTCCTCGCCCCATAACCCCAGCGCGTACTGCACGACTTCGTCGGGTATCGCCTTGTAACGCTCTCCCAGAATGACGTTCATCGCCGCCTGGACTCCCACAAACTGGGAATAGGGAGTCACCATGATGGGGTAACCGAATTCCGCCCGCACCTTGGCGGTTTCCTCCAACACGGCTTGCAGTTTGCCGTCCAGTCCGACTTTGGAAAGCTGGTGCCGAAAGTTCGAAATCATTCCCCCGGGCACCTGATGCATATAGTGAAAGCAGTCGTAATGCAACGGAACCCCGATCGGCAGGCCTTCCCGCTGCGCGATGGTCGTGAAATGTCTCTCAACGAGTTTCAGCGCCTCTTCATCCACCGTCGGCGTGTACCCCAGGGCGCGCGCATTACTCGCCACGTTGAACACCGAGGGGTTCGAGGAGGAATCCGCCAACGGCGGGATGGCGGTGTTCACCGACCTGATTCCCAGCTTGATCGCTTCCAGGCAGCACAGGGGACCGAGCCCGGTGTTGCAGTGTGTGTGAAGCTCGACCGGTATGCCCCTGGCGTTCTGAAGGACCACAGGGACCAGTGTTCGCGTACGCTCGGGCGTGAGCAGCCCTCCCGGATCTTTCAGGCAGATCCGGTCAACCTTCAGCGCGGCCGCGTCGCCGGCCTTCCCGGCATAGTATTCATCCGTATGTCTTGGAGAAATCGTGTAGATCAGATTGACTATCGTTTGCAGACCCGCATCGCGGGCGGTATGCACATGTTGCCGCCAGACGGCGACGGTGTTGGAAGAGTCGGATATCCGGACCTGACGTATTCCATGCGCTGCAAGCCTCTCGATGCAGAGGATCTCAATCGATTCGGGCGTGATCTGAAACCCCGCGATGTGCCGGCCCCGAATTGCCCGCAGCGGTGTCTTCCGGATCCGCTCGCGAACCAGCCGGATCCGCTGCCACGGATCCTCGCGCAGCTCACGGACGCACTTCTTGACGAAAGCGATGCCGATCATCTCGATGGCCTCGAAACCAGCCTGGTCCATCTTCTCGGCGACGGGCAATATCATGCCCGTCCTCATTCCCATCGCCCACAGACTCGCCTGCCCGTCGCGCAGCGTCGTATCGACGAAGCTCACCTCGTTCATATCATCTTTCCCGCCGATCACGAACAGGTGAAGCGAGATGCCCGACACCCGGGCGCAACCCTCGCGCTCTCCGTAGAGCTGGTCGAACTGCGCCTAAATCATCCGGCAGAAATCGTCTGAGGTCAGGTGCCGCGTGATGATCACCGGCAAATCGTCGATCGCGAGCGAATCGGACATGGTGATTCGCCCGTTCGTGACTGCGCTGCGCAATTCGCCGAGGGCCGTGACTGAGGAAACGGTTCATCGGGACGGCCCCCGCGAAGCTCACATGTTTGCCGCCTTTGGCGACGGAGGCTGCTTGCCCTCCGGCAGAGCGAACATGCCCTTCGGAAGCGAATGGATGAAGGCGAGGGTCTCCTGCAGCTTGACCACGTCGGCGTATTTCGCGTGCATATCGCACAGGTTGATGGCGTGGCTTGCCTGTGAGCGGTCGAAGCATCCTTCTTCAACCACCGATACCCGGTAGTTTTCGGAAAAGGCGTCTATCACCGTCGCCCGCACGCAGCCGCTGGTGGTCGTTCCCGTGACGATCAGGCTGTCGGCGCCCAGCAGCGTCAGAAAGCTTCGCAACGGCGTGCCGGAAAACACGCTCGGTTTCTGCTTGTAGATGACTATGTCGCGCGGTTCCGGAGCGATGTCGGCCACGATGTCGTTGCCGGACACCCCGGCGCGGGGGGCGGGTGCGCGCTCGGTGGTGCGGCTGTTCTTCCAGGACCAGGAGCCGGCATCCCACGAATCGGATCGGCGGATGCCGGTCGAGTAAATGACCGGCAGTTCCCTGGCTCTTGCCGCTGCCAGCAGGCGAGCGATCGCCTTCACTCCCTCCCAGGCATCCTCGCCGCAGGAGGTGTGCCAGCGCTTGATCGATTCGAGGATAGGCTCGGGCCTGTCGCCGCAGAAATTGTAGTTGACGTCGATAACGAGCACGGCAGGGCGCCTGCCGAAGCCCTGACGGGTGCCGAACCCTCCTTTCGCGAATACCTGCTTGTCACGCTCGGTCAGAAATTTGTTCCAGATAGGTTCGCTCATCGGTGCCTCCACTTTTTGAATACCACGCCGACCGGACGGTTGCTACGGGCGAGATCAACGTATCTCTGTCACCCGGTCTGAGGCAACTCGAGCGGAACGTTGACCAGCTTTTGCGCGCCTCCTTTTTTGACAACCATCATGTCGCCGAACATACAACCCACATCGGGCTTCCATCTCGGGTCGAAGATGTCAATGTTGTTGCCAAAGACCATATTTTCCTCGAACACGAGATCGCCCAGGCGCGCGCCGTTCATGCTGTCATGGCCGTAACCCGGCCGATAGACCACGGTCGGAAATTCCGGGGAGGCAAGGCCGTGCCCGTGGAAACCGAGTTCAACGAAATCCATCCCGGCCTTTTCTGCGGGCCGTCGGATCGCTTCCCATGCCTGGCGCAGGGTAATTCCCGGGACCAGCGCTTCCTGGCTCGCGTGCAGGGCTTCGACGCAAACCCGGTGTATGTTCTGAAGCTGCGCAGGGGCATTCTTGCCGATATGGACGCTGAATTCCGAGGCGGCCAGGTAGCCGCCGTATTGCGTGTGAAATTCCGTCACTACGACATCGCCGGTTTTCAGCGGCCGTGTTGAGGGCACCATGGGCTGCTCGGCGCCATGCAGAAGGTGCCACAGCTCCTTGGTTGGATGCTCGACCGGTCCCGAGGCGAGCAGATTGAATATCTGCGGCTCGCAGCCGTTTGCGATCTGGGTGCGGATCATCTCCGCGTAGAGTCCCGCCTCGGTCATGCCGGGGCGCGCGTACTCGATCATCGTGTCGATGGTCTTGCGGGCTAGGGTTCCCGCTTTGGCGAGCATGGCGATTTCTTCCTCGCTCTTGATCAGGCGCATCTGTTCAATTACCCAGTTGGCGTCCACAAAATCGAAGCCCGGAAGTTCCTTCTGGTAATTGAGCACGTCGCCATGCAGGAAAGTCGGCGTGGTCATGATGGCACTGCCGAAGGACACCATGCCGACCCGATTCTTGGCGAGACCCGCCTCGCGAATGGCGGCCGCGACTTCCGGAACGCCGTTGTGAATGCGGAAATCCTGCACCCACTCCTGTGTGGAAAGGTGCATATTCGTCGGCCGGTTGGTGTGCGGCCGCGCATGCCAAATGATCGGATCACGGTCGATGAAAAACAGCGCATGTGCGCCGGTCTTCGGGCCGACCTGCGTAACGTAGCGCAGATTGACCAGCCCCATGTCGAAGAAGGCATCGTTTCCCATGAAAACCAGAACGTCGATATTTGCGAGCAGCATCTTCTTGCGAATGCCGTCCCAGCGGCGGTTGCGTTCCTTGAGAGACAACTGCGGCAGATACTTAAGCAGCTCTTTCGTAGCCTGCGCGCCTTCAGGAAGCGGATGCGGAGGGAAAGGGGGATTCTTGGCCATGGGTTCCTCGAAACAGTCAATTCAATTCGCAGACGATACACAATCGCCCAAACGTATCTGTGCCATTTTTGTTTGCCTGCTCCGCCGACGCCTGGTCCGCAATTGCCGAACAGGGTGGCGGATATTCTCGCGCAGACTGCATAGCCTTTCGGTAAGTGTAAACCAGTAGTTTGCCGACCTCAATGTAATCTGTAATCAAGATCACCCCGCGCTGATAAATCCGAGTTCGGTCTGTGGGCGCCCGCGGAACATCCGGTGACCTCTTGGATTTCGGCTTGTCCGGCTCAGGAAGGAAACATGACCGCGAGCGCACTGGACAAACCTCTTGACGCTCGGCACGCGCTTGGATTTAATGCAAAATAATACCGGCCACTGGAGGAGACAACCGTGGTTAAGATGGCATCGAAGCTTACCTTCGGCACGGGTATCGCGGATTGGCAGGAACGTATCAATGTCGAGCGCATGAGAAGGGAGCGGGCCGACAAGGCGCGCCGGGTGCTGAAAGAAAGCGGGGTGGCCGCCATTGTCGCGGCGCGAAACGAAAATAGGCGGTATCTCAGCGGCCTCAGAGGCCCGGAGTTTTTGACGGATCTCTGGTACGTACTCTTCTTCGCCGAGGGTGACCAGGTGGTTTTTCACCACGCCGGCTGGCTGCCTACGTATCCTGCAGAAGCTCCCTGGATCAAACACTGGCGCTTGGCTCGCAATTGGGTGAACGGGGGGTGCGGACCCGAGGCCACGCAAGAGGAGGCAAAGCTTTTCGCCGACGGAATTCACCAGGAATTGGCGGAACGAAAGCTCACGAAAGAAAAACTTGCCGTGGTCGGCTTCGACGGCACGGCCACGCGGGCACTCATCGCCAAAGGGC
>Ga0209641_10004746_pt1 | contig 11203 bp, 12 predicted proteins | sample RifCSP16_1_FD_184022 | JGI IMG/M metagenome (GOLD analysis project Ga0209641, IMG submission 184022) | Soil microbial communities from Rifle, Colorado - Rifle CSP2_sed 16_1 (SPAdes) (version 2) | ecosystem: Environmental > Terrestrial > Deep subsurface > Rock core/Sediment | place: Rifle...
AAGGTGTTCTCCCTGCTCAAGTTCAAGGATTAGGGGAGAAGAGTGCGGATTTTTTGTTGGGAAACGCCCCCGTAGCTCAGGCGGATAGAGCAGCGGTTTCCTAAACCGTTTGCCGGGTGTTCGAGTCACCCCGGGGGCGCCATAATATAGCAATAAAGACAATGTATTGCGGTGATTGCCATAGCCCCTTAATTTTGATGTTTTTACATACCATCTCATACCATCCCTTCCTTGCGTCCTGGGGCGTCCTCGGGCGAATGGCGGTCATTCCTGCAAGCATCGTTGAGATATATGCCATCGGCTTATACTTGAAGTCTCCCGCCGCGTGGTCCCGGGCGTCACCTCTTGACGCTTCAAGCGTGTAGAATGGAAGCGTACCGCGGGGGTGGGGTGGACAATGCTCGCAGGATTTGTTGTCGCATAACTGGCTGTGGGGTGACCTTCTCCCCGTTTTCCTCTCCAGCCGGAAGGTTATAATTCCAAAAAAAACGTGGTCAGTCATATCGTCTAAGATACTGTGGACCGATCAGGTGGGGCAGGTCAGTGTCGAAGTTCGGGCGCCACAAGTCCAAAGTCAACAATTAATCTTCTTTTTTCCGCACCAAAGCCAAGAATAAACTATATATTTTATTATCAAACGGTGTAATCTTATCAAGCAGAAGCGCGATCATATTCAATATGGGTGAAATCCCCATTGAAATTATAAAAATCAGAAGCTGAAGCAATTTGGTCAACTGGTTTGTATTGTAGAAGCTGTTTCGGACCACAGTCGTGTAACATAGATATAAGATGGATACCCATGATTTTGCAGGAAAGTACTCTTCAATCAGTTCAAGATTGTTTTCCTTTATCATTTCATAATAGCCAAAACGGATAACGTTAAAATAATTAAACGGCACGCGATGTGTGGGATAGACATCGCCCGGCCCACCCAAAATGAGATACCCTCCGGGTTTTAAGATTCTTGCTACCTCTTTCATATGTTCCCTGGGATTTTTTACATGTTCAACGACAAAATAGCTGATGATGTTTTGAAAGGAATTAGACCTGATGGGAATCCGCGCCATGGAAGCGTTGATGTCCGGATAGTCATCCGGCGCTGGCAGCACATTCTTGCTAGCCAGATCTTCAACCGTGATGCAATTTTCCTTACCGATGTAGGACAATAAGTTTTTTCCTTCAGGTTCCAGGAAAAGCGTCTTATCTGTTGCCTCCTGACGTATCCATGTTTTGATTTTTTTCTTCCCGTTCGCAAACCCAATGCCCCCCCAAGCAAAAATAGACGTTAAGATTTTCTCGTCAAGGTATCTGCTGAAAATGGTGTTGATCTTGAAAAATATCCCTTTCTTGGCATGTAGAGGTTCTTCATCGGCAATGTGGATACCCGTAAAATCGATCATGCCGTTGATGATGGGATATGTTTTTTTTGAATATGTATCAATCAGAACATTCTTTCCAATGACGAATTCCGACTGATCATCGGAATCCGGGAGCTTTAAATATTGAAGGCGGTTTTCGATTTTCATCGGTTAAGTTTTCTTTTTGACTCGCTGTAGAGATGGATTGCGTGATATTTCAATTTCCGGAAAAAATGCGGAACAGTACCCGCGTTATTTCCGATCCATTCATGAATATCTCTTCGTGACAAATCCCATTTCACAAAGTTTCTTCTTTCCAGACACCATCTGCACATGGGGATCTGTTGACCCAGAAATTGTAAAATGACAGACGGATCATCATTCTCCAGAATATTGATGAAATCCTTATCAGATACGTAAATGGGAAGATTGAAATATGAATTGAAAATGTGAATATATGCGGGGAAAAAACAGGGATACAATTTCCCGTCCCTCAGTTGGGGGGTTTTAAACATCAACCGGCAATTGCGAAAACTTGATCGCGGATCAGAGTCCCCGGAGATGTTTAAGTGCTTGAAAAATTTTTTAATCCGATTTGGGATTTTAATCTGCACCTGTTTCTCTTTTGATTTTCTTTTGATTTCATTGATTGGCAATTCAATCGGATAATGTGTGAGTTTAACAAGAATTTGTTTATCCGCGCAGGTTTTCCAAAAAATATCGGGCATGTTTAACAAACCGATGCCATTGGTAAACAGGGAAACCCTGGCCCTTGGAAATGATTGCCGGACAACATCAATAAAAGACAGCAATTCGGGATGAAGCAACGGCTCTCCGCCCATCAGGCGGATTTCATATATGTCATCAAAAAGCTGACGCAGCCTCGCCATATCACGGCTGAAAATCCCGATATCAGCAAACACCTCGCCCTCCACCAGTGGAGCGAAATGACTGCATCCCTTGCATTTTAGATTACAATGGTCCACCAGATGGGTTTCAAGTATATATGGAAAATACGAGCTCTTTTTCATTGAAAACGCTGATCCAATATATTTCTGATAACCGGCAAGTATTTCCGAACGCTATATTCGTTCAATATGTCGGCCATATCCTCCTTATCCGGCTTTTTAAGCAAATGAATTTCCGAAATGGATGTATTTAACAAATCTTTTTGGTTTTTCTTGACCAGCGCATATTTTTTATTCTTAAGATCCAGTCCGTAGTCGCCGATGGATTCAAGAAGGATAAGACAATTTTGAGTCGCCAGATATTCAGGAATCTTTACGGGAGATGACACTTTGCTCACCCAGTCTGCGCTACGGGTGGCAATACCAATATCCGCCGCGTTATAAGGACCGTTTATATCAATGCCGCTTGCCGAATCAATAATAAGATCTCTGATCCCATATTTAGTTGCATGATCGCGGGCTTTGTCCTGGTCGAATGTTACCACCAGAAACCTGAGTCCATGATTTTCATCCTGTTGCTGCATTTTCTGAAAAAACGAAAACAATACATCCGGCATCTGCCACTTCTGAAGCATGCCACTGTATACGATAAGTTTTTGATGATCTTCAATTTGATAGCGCCTTCGGAACCGTCTTCTCATATCATCATCGACATAAAAGACTTTATCATCATAGAAACAGGGTATGACATCTATCCTCGAAGGATTTACCCGGTACCTGGAAATCACATAGTTCTTAAAACGCCGTGATACAACGGATATGGAGTCTGCTTTTTTCAGATTGATACGAAAGATCATTCTGAGAATCAGAAATTTTGCAATTCGGGATACGATGTTGGATTCGGAATAAAAAAGCTCCTCTTCCGGAACCAGACCCATCATTTCAAAATGGAGACGGGTATCGGGCATATAATATTTAAGCATCGCTCCGAGAAAGCCGTTAAAATAGTTTGAAGCCCATATGAATCGTTTCTTATAAAAAAACGTTTTCCTGCGGATTTCTTTAAAAGCGCCAAACAGTCCCTGATTTGTCCTGCCTTTGATATAATAGAATTCAATTATTGCGCCGTTTTCATGAGCGATTTTTTTGATCTTTTCTTCTTTTTTCTTTAAGATATTGATGTGATCATCAGTTAACCGGACAGGCATGATTATGGTCATCAATACACATGGGAATTCCGTCAGTTGAAATCCTAAAAGCATCCTGAGAAATTTCATATTTACATTCTCAAAAAGCCCTTCCCAGAAATTGTGGGCGGCCAGGAATATAAACACTTCTTTATCATGCTCGGATCTATCGGTCGGATTTTCTATTTCAGGCGCTTGATTCATAAAATCCCTTGGGGCCTATTATAGTATTGCTTTGTCGAGCTGATATCCTCGGGAATTCATTCTACAATGGGACTCCTCCAGGCAAGGAATTGGGCACAGGAAAGAACAATTCCTATCATCATATTGGGGATTTCCCAGGGGGTCAATTCAATCCTGGGTACCGGCAGGCAATTATTAGCCCGGATGGCGTCAGTCACTTTCGGTGGGCTTAGGTCCAGATACTGATATATATCCCCTCCGCGGTCCCACTCCTTCAGGCAGCCGGCTACTCGTGCATAAGGCAGTGGATCGTGCACTCCGACTAGGCCGACCGCGTGAACCCCGACGACCTTCCGGTCCGGAAGCATCGATGAAGCCATATCCATTTTGGCAGAATCGTACGACTGACCCGCCCACAGTGATCGGTCCACCCGTCCTAGTGTAATACCCCGCCCGTAGTCTCCAACGAAGGACAGGAACTAAAGAGTCTCGTGCCTGGGAATGCCACTGCTCCAGGGGACGGCCAACGCGCTGTGCGGTCGTATATCATTAGTAGTGCCGCCTCCCTCACACTGCGTCTCCAAGTCGTACGTTCCCCATCCCGAATCAGGTCCTCCCGATACATTCGCGCTTGCTCATCCTGCCGGGACGAGGAGGTTTCGCGTTTCCAGCACCCCTCCCGCGAATGCGATTACTATGCTTCGGGCGACCAGTATAAACGAGAAGGCGACAGCTTCGGCCCCAGGAACTCCATAGTTCCCGAGCAATGTGATAAGCGTTCCTTCCTGGATTCCGATTCCGAAAAAAGAGACTGGGACCATCGTGATGAGGTAAAGAAAGGAACGGACCCACCCGAGATGCACAAGGGGAACATCTATTCCCACGGACAGGGAGACGAAATAAAACGACGCGATCCCCAAGAGTTCCTCGATCAGTGCGAGCACCGATATCCACAGGAGCGCGATGCGCGGAAGATCCCTATACCGCCTCAGGGCCCCTAGGATGCTGATGATCTGGATGCGTAGCCGGCTTCCGCCTCGAGCTCCGCTCCCCATGTCCGTATTCAAGGGGGGAGAAACGATCCCGGAAACGAGGATCCCTTGGAGCAAAAGCAATCCGGCGAGGATCCCCAGAAGGATCAGACCCACAATGCTGTTGGAATGGAGCAGGCCGGCCGATATCCAGAAAGCCACCCCGAAAGCAACGTTTACCGTGGTCAGAAGGAACCGGTTGAGGACGATCGCGATGAAAGCACCGCCCGCGTTCTTGTCGGCCAGGTACAGCTTGCGCCAGCGGACCGCCCCGCCCGCCAGGGAACCGGGAAGGAACATCCCGTAAAAACTCGATATGAGGTTGATCGCGAAGATCTGGGAAGCCGAAACGGACATCCCTAGACACCTGGTCAACTGTCTCATGCGAAGAGAGGCCGCCATGTTAGCCGTGAACGTGAAACACAAAGCGACGAGGAAAAAACCGATTCTCGAAGATCGAAGTGCGGTGAACACTTCCCCGACGGGGATGATGGTGAAAATGTAGTAGAGGATTCCCACGCTCAGGGAAAGTTTGAAAATCCACAACAACCAGCGCTTCATCGCCCCGTCCAGTCCCGGATCAGGACCTCAAAAAATCCGGACCCTTCGCACTCCTCCCCCAGCCAGAAAACCGCGTATTGCTTCACGCCGTCGAAACTCCTCGTGTCGAACGGGCCGCCGCCTTTTGCCATGCCGCTTTCAGCCACCGTAGGACCTTGCCGCGTCCCGCCGCCTGCAAGATCAGGTTTCCGCATGGGAACTCCTGAACTTTTCGCACAGTGGGCAAGGAAGCATTGCGCGATCCCTTTCCCCCTCCGGAACTGGTGGGAAAAGTATTGCAAGGGGGTTACCTGACATAGGTGGGTTACGGGATATACTACAAAGATAATTGTTCTCCGCGCCGTCGCAGGCGCCACACAAGTTCAATGTCTTCACAAGCGAATTTGAACGCTTTGTTGAAAATGTCTCCATCCCACTCGAGGCAGGCCTCGAGACATCTGCGGCGATACGTGACGTTGCCTCAATTTCCCATCCGGCCCCCGGTATCCAACTGCTCCGTCTCGGGACACCCTCGCTGGCGATGTTTCGCGCGGAGAAGCGGATCCGTCTACGCGAACGTTCCGCCTGCTCCCACGGCATCGTGACAATCGATAGCCCGGACAAGCCGTTCCAGCCAATCCCGGGGGGGGACGCAATCATTGTCCGTGAATGCGATCAGGTCGCCGTGCGATCTCTGAACCCCTTTGTTGCGCGCCCAACTGACACCGCAACGGTTCAAATCCTCTGATACGAAGACCTCGTCCGTAGGCCTTATTTGCCCTTCCAACGCCTCCAGGCAGCGGTTGAGGGTGGGCCTCCCTGTCGTGGGGGTGATGACGGAGACCGGATGCTCATCGGGTCTCACGCAGATGGCGTTCCCGATCGTTCGCCTTCCCAACCCTTGCAAAGTTCTCGTAGAGTTCCGCGTATTGCCTGCCGATGGCCTGCCAGCTGAAGCAATTCTCTAGCCGCCTTCTGGCATTCCGTCCCAGTTCCTCGCGCAGCTCCGGTTTGCAGATCAGCCGGGACAATGCTTCCCGTATTTCCGTCGGGTTCTTTGGCGAAACCAGCAGTGCCACACCCCCAACGACCTCCTCGCAACCCGTCCCCTTCGTGGTGATGATGGCCATTCCTGCGGCCATGGCCTCCATCAGGACAACCGGAAAATTCTCGGATTCCGACGGCAGGACAAAAATGCCGGAAGTCTCGAAGAGGTCCGTGAACTCTGGAGACCTGTGATCGAGCCACCCCCAAAACCTGACCGGGGTTTCCACGTGTTGCGCCATCCGTTTTAGCGTGGGCAGGTAGGGACCGTCCCCGACGATATGGACCTCCTGGTCGTGCGAAAGCCCCTCGATTGCCTTCAAGAAATATTGGACACCCTTCCGCTCAAGCATCCTGGTTACGACGACAATCCGATTTTGCTTCTGCCGGCCCGGATGAAACTTTCTCGGGTCGAATCCGTAAGGAATCACGGAGACTTGTAGCTTCTCGTTTTGGGCCTCCACGAGCGATCGGATCGATTGACTCGGGCAAATGAGCTGTTCCGCATCTCGGGTAACCATCCCCCAGAGAGGGCTCATCAGTTTGTGGGCAAACTTGAGGCGATGCGGGTTGTATCCTGGAACGTCGGACCCGTGCGCCGTGATGACATAGGGAAGTCGCATAGATCGCTTGATCGCCCACGCGAGCAAGCCGTCCGGGAAGATGAAGTGTGTATGGTTCAGGTCATAATGGTTTTCCTTGACGAGCCTTCGGAGGGTGGGGAGTGCTCCCAATACGTAAGATAATGCCTCGCCAACCGTGCAGTAATACATTTTCCTGCGCAGGCTTGGAACACGATGGATCCGGACGCCGTCCACTTCCTCGTATTCCGGGAGTCCGCGAAATCCCATCGTGACCAGGTCGATCTCGTGGCCTGCACGGGCAAGTTCACGGGAAAGCCCGTGCACGACCCGGCCTCCCCCCCCACCCAAGGGTGGAAATTCGTAACAGAGCATCAAGATTTTCAATTCAGGGGTCACATTCCTCTAAAAAAAACACAAGGTCGACATCTTCTCTTCGCGCCGGGAACTTCCATCCGTCGACCCGTGTGTAGTATCGCATGATTCCCGGCGCCGTCCCAATAGTGCGAAATCCAACCTGCCTGTCCAAATCCTTTTCTCCTTGCCCCCGCCTTCTTTGCCGGTTCGAGAAAAGTGCCCGAGGGCCTTCGCCTCCCCGACAAGTTCCCCGAGTTCCGCCGCAAGGGAGAGAACCGACCAGGCGATGCCTTGGCGCAATTGTCCGTTCTCCCGCACGCCATCGGCCATGGTCCCCCGGACAGCACCGGCCGTCCAGAGGATCTCCGCCGCGTACCACTCTGAGTCCACCCGCTCGCGGTAACCGCGTGCCATGACGAGGGGAAGAAGGCCACCAATCTCCTTTACGCCCGGACGCGAGAGGAGTTCTTTCGATTCAGCCAAGGTCGTCGGCATCGGTATCGGGTCCCCCTGGGGAATCGTGTATAAGCCACGCGGATCGGCTGGAAGCCCGGCGCGTTCCAAAATTCTCTTTGCCGCGCCTATGGCAGGAGCAATTTCCCCCTCGAAGGAGTTCGCCGCGGGGGGGGGCCTTTTCATCGCTTCAATATTTTCCAGGGATGAGACACGCCATAGCCGGCGTTCTGTCATCCCCTTGCCGACGGGGTACCATTCGATGCCGTTCTTATCGACCGTCCGGCGTGGCTTAGGTTTTCTTTGGGTGGATCGTTTTTCCGTCATGTTCCCCCTCCGCTTTTCGTTTCTCCCACCACCACGCGGCCGGCAAGTTCTGCCGCCTCGGCCAGCACTCCCGGGCGAAGGTGGGCGTATCGCTTCGAAGTCAGCGTCACATCGAAATGGCCGAGGAGTTTGGAGACAACGTATAGGTCCACGCCGGCGCTTGTCATGGCGCTGGCGTAATGATGCCGAAGCCCTTGAAAGAGCCGGAATTTATTCGGCAGCCCCGCTGCTTTTCGGATCCGTGATGTAGCCACGCGGAATTGCTTCTGGTGTCCGTCCTCGGCACTGCCCGGGAACACGAAAGGGGAGTCCTCTCTCCGGGTCCTGAATCGGTGCGCGAGAACATCCCGGACCGGTTTGGCCAAAGGAAACCCGGTGTCCCGGTCGTCTTTCCGGTCCCGCAGCATCCACACGCCCCGGGCGAGGTCTACGTCATCCCATCGAAGCCGCAGGATTTCCATCTTGCGGGCCCCGGTAAAGAGAGCCAGACGGTGCGCATCCGCCGCGTCTTGGTCGGGGTCCTCGTCGAGTGCCTTGATAAGAGCCGCCGCCTGTTCGGGGGTGAGAAATTCGGTCCTCATGTTCTGGGGCATCGGCGGGACGGGAACTTTGCACTTGAAACCCTCGGTCAGATGCCGCTGGACGCCGAAGGAAACGATCTGGCGGAGGAGGGCCATGACATGGTGAACGGTTGTAGGGGAGAGGGGCTTTTTCGACCGCTCGCCGATGGTCTTTGCAAGTTTGGCGCGGAACCTATCGAGGGAGAGGGGATCCACTTCCTCGGGGATCTTGTCTCCCAGGGCGGGGAGGATGAATTTTTTGTACCGCTGGCGGTCGGCCTTTATCGACTTTCGCCGGGTGCGGTGCGTTTCGTATTCGGTCCAGAGTTTGGAAATCGTCATCCGCCCCCGGGCGGCCCGCTCCTCCTCTCGACGCTCCCGGTTCGAAGGTTCCAGCCCCCGCATCCGGGCGGAACGGATCCCCGACGCAATCCGGGCCGTCATGCCGTCGATGGATTGTCTTCCCGCTTTTTCGTAGTGGCGTTTCCCGCTCCGGTAATATGATACATAGAAAATTTTTTCGGCCCTTCCCGTCGCGGGAGAGGTTCCCTCGATGGTGTAGACGCCGACGTATGAGGTTTTTTTTGGCCGAAACCGTGTGCTGGCAGACTTGGCTTTACTCATACCGGCGCTCATACCGTCCACCTCCCCGGGTTTCCCACCGGCTTCTTTTTTCGGAGACCGCTTGCCAAAACCCGAAACCGTGTGCCGGCACTCATACCACTACTCATATCACCCCGGGGGCGCCAGTTTTTTCCCTTCCTTGTCGAGGTACCTTTCGATATCCTTGCGACGGAAACGCCATTGGTTGCCGCTCTTGTACCCCTTGAGCACGCCTTTGCGGGCGAGGTCATTGACCGCGTCGGGGCTCATGTCCAGGAGAACGGCCAGGTCACGCGTCCTGAGGATGTTGGGAAGGTTTTCCAATCGACAAGGCCTTTCAAAACACCATTTTGAGGTGTTTTCGTCAAGGAAAATAACATGGTGACTCTTTTTTGTAAACCCGTATGTTTATGGATATGAAGCGCCATTCTACCGGAAGAACCAACGGCCGCTTCCCTTCGGGCCGGCACCGTTCGTGAGGGTCTTTCTCTTTTCCCTTGTCGGTCTTCCCCTTCTGTTTCTCGACGGAGTCCTCCTGTATACATTTCCCGCGCTTGCCGGCCGGCTGGCGACGCGGGAGGAGGGATGGATCGTCCTCGGGGGAGCCATGGCCTACCTTCTCGTGCATTTCTTTTTGCGAAAGCCGGAGCGGTTCTACCTGTGGGGCCACGAGTTCTCCCACCTGGTGCTCGCCAAACTGTTTTTCCGGAAGATCCATCAGTTCCAGATCTCGTCGAGAAGCGGGGGAAAGGTGGTGATGAACCGGACGAACGTGATGATCGACCTCGCCCCGTACATTTTCCCCCTGTACAGCGTGGGAACCGGTATCGCCGCCATGGTATTCCGGCATGTGTCCCCCTGGGTGCCGGACATCTATTTGGCGGGGGCCTCGTTTCTGTTCACGATGCACCTTTTTTTTTCCGCGGAGGGGTTCCTGACGGGGCAGCCGGATCTGCGCAGAAGCGGGAGACTGTTTTCCGCGGCGGTCGTGCTGTTCTTCCTGATGCTGTGGATCCCTTGCCTGATGGCCCCGGGCGTATCGGCAGGGTGGGAGGGGGCGGCGGAGGCCTACCGCGAGTGGCTGTCGGCCGGGGGAGCCGCGACCGGAAGGTTTCTCGCGTACGTTCGGTCCCTTTGGGTTTTGTGGTAATCTGGCCCTGCGCGGCGCAACGGTTCCGATAAACTTTTCGGCGCGCATTCCGTAAAGAAAGAAATGAAACGAAGACCGATTTTTCCCGGGGAGAATCCGTTTCAGGTGAATCGGGGATCGGAGCGGATGCAAAAGCGGTTCTTGTGGGGCGGAGTCGCGATGATCCTCGTGGCCTCCGGGTTCGCTTTCCTTGCCATGGCACGCCCGATGGGGGGAGGTCCCCTGTCCCCGGCCGTGGCTCGCGGGTTTCCGCGGGGATCCTTAGCCCCCCTAGCCGCGGCGGCATCCTTCGCCCTGCTCGCCGGTGTTCTTCTGCTCCTGTTTCGGGCCTTCCTGAAGTCCTCGGAAGACGTTGCGAGACACCGCGTCGACGGGTATCGCGCGGAAATCGCGGCGGAGATGGAAAAGTCAAGAGAGGAGCAGGAACAACGGTTCCGCGAGATCGCCGAAGCGCACAACGACCTCCTCACCCACCACAGACTCACCAAGAAGATGCTCCAATCGTACCGGGCAACCGATGTCTTCGAAACCCTTCTCAAGGGGGTGCGCGAGGGTTTCGGCTTTCCCGGGGCGGTCTTGGGAGTGCTCGAGGAAAAGGGTACCATCGTGTTTCGAAGCGCGGGAAACGGGGAAGGCCGTCCGGGGAAGCGGATACCATGCTGGGAGGAAGAGTCGCTCCTGGCCCGGACGATCTGGAGCGGAAATCCCGTGATGATCCCTTCCCTGGACGGGCAGAGGCATACCGGTGAGGACCGGGCCATCCTGGGGGAGGGTCCGGCGTTCCTGGTGCCGGTGACGAAGAAACCGAGCAGGAAGTGTTCCGATGTCATGGTGTGCGGGCTTGTCGAATGCCCCGCCTATCATCTCCTCGACGCGAAATGCTGGATCGAGGGGTTGCCGGCCCGCACATGTACCCGATCG
>Ga0209641_10004748_pt1 | contig 11200 bp, 9 predicted proteins | sample RifCSP16_1_FD_184022 | JGI IMG/M metagenome (GOLD analysis project Ga0209641, IMG submission 184022) | Soil microbial communities from Rifle, Colorado - Rifle CSP2_sed 16_1 (SPAdes) (version 2) | ecosystem: Environmental > Terrestrial > Deep subsurface > Rock core/Sediment | place: Rifle...
TTCCAACCCCCTATTATTCAATTAAGATTTGTTGATATATCCTGAGAGTCAACCGTTTGAAAGACTTCAATGAATTGACATCACAACTCATCAGAAAAAGCTGTACGATAAGAACGAGCACAGGCAGTCAAGTTTTGGTCACTATCCACTTTTTTGAGTTGACGCATTATCCGTTAAAATCGGATCACCACATGACGATCTAAAGCCAAGATTTTAGTCACATGTTACTACCTCCTCGTATTTTAGATTCGGATTTTAATATTGTTACTATAAAATGCAATGCATTCAGTGTCAATCAGCATATAGTATTAAAGACACTAAAAAACGAACTGACAAAAGCATTGTTCCAACTGCACCTGCGAGGGACCGAACGGTCAGAATGTAAAAAATTGACAGCAACAAATTAGGCAGAATGCCCTTTGAGAAATAAGTCCCCTGTGACCTTATAAGTCAGCCTCTCACCCCAAGTTGCAAATGTGCTATCGTCACCGCACGCCCTGTTCCTGCAGTTTTTTTATGTTCTCGGCCAGCCACCGCACGTTCTGGATTTCCCGGCCGCACTTGTCGCACGGCGCGACCCTGCCCGCCTCCTTCAATGCTTCTTCGGCCTCGGCAAACCGGTGGCTGTACTCATAGGCTATCCCCAGGTTCCACCATGCGCCCTGATCCTTTGGGTATTTCGCGGCCGCTGCCTTGAACTGCTCAGCCGCCTCTGGCCACAGGCCTGAGCGGGCATAGTTGACGCCCTGGTCCAGCTCCGGCAGTTTCTGTTCGTTCTTGGCGAACGTGACCGTAACGTAGTCCGTATAGGGAGTGATCCGCCGTACAAAGGAAGCGACGGCGCCGTTCACCGCCTCGCTCAACAGCGCGTTCTTGTCAGGATCGGGCGGCAACGCGTCTACCGCTTTCGCCATGCGGTCGGCAGTTTTCGAGACGTTCCTGTTGACAACGATCACTCCTGTGGACAGGTTTGTGATCTGCACGGATGCCGCCACGTTCGCCGTCCCCTGCTTAAGATTTGTCTCGTGCTGCTTCCCCTGCGCATCCCTCTGCGACAGCTCCTTGCTGTCCTTTTGGAAGTAACTATAGGCGGTCACCTCCCCGCTGATCAGATACCCCCCTCCCACCAGCTTGGCAAGTTCAGCCGCTATGGTCTGCTGATCGGGTCCGACGAGTTTGGGGTCTGCTTCGCGCAAGAGCCCCTCCATGGTATCCCGATCGAACAACCGGTTTTTTCCGGGCCGATACAGTTTGTCCAGCAGGGCCGACGTCACGGCCTTGGTGGCGGTCGGCTGAAGGCTTGGGTTGCTCTCCCGAAGCTTCTTCTCCAGGCTGGCCTGGTCGAGCACCTCGAACCTGCTTGTTCCCACGATCTGCCGCGTCAGTGCGGCCGCCACAGCCTGGCCGCCGTTGCCCTGGAACTCGCCGACCACGATCTTCCGGGGCTCCGTCAGGTAGATCTCGGCCGGCCGCGTAACCGGCACGCGCATCGATGGCGCGCCACAACCCGCCAGGACCGCTAACAGCACCGCGCAAGCAATACCGATGAACAAATACCGCTGACTCATCACGCTCATTTTCCCCTCCTTTTTCCCCACGTTAAGTGCAAATTTCTTCGTCCCTTTCATCAGTTCATCTCTGTACACCTCTTACACTCCCCTGTCTCAAATCGTCAATCGTAAATCCGCAATTCCAAATCGGCGGCGATAGTGCGTCTGGTTAAAAAAAGAATGGGTCTCGGCAAGGAGCCGCTGCGCTGCGTTGGATTAAAAGTACTATAAATCAAAGGTAAAGGCAAGAATATTCAGATACGAAAGAGTATGTCGGTGAAAAGTTGAAGAGGTGAAGAAGTGAATGGAATATATCTTGAAACAACGATGGGGCAAGAACCGGAGCGCGGGGACTATTTCGTTTCGCCATATTGTAGGCTGAAAGTACTACAAATCACACGAAAAGACCGGAAAAAATTATGTTTTCTTGACTCAAATTTTATTAAATGCTAAATTACAACAATGTATGGATAGGTCATTCTTGAAGTCCAGGGAGGACTCACTATGTTGATCCGCGTAATGTATCATGACGAGAAGTACGATTTTGTTCCGGCTGCCCGGCTCAATGAGCTGATAGAGAACGGCAGGATCGCGATGTTTCAGCGCGGAAGCAGTGGGTGGGTTCGCGTAGGCGTGGACCCGGTACGGTCGAAAGATTCAGAATCCCCATATGCCGGCATCGAACGCAGACAGCCGCAAATTGCATAACTTTATGATCCTGGGCATTTTCATAATTATATTCGGCTTGGTGCTCTTGCTGCGCAATCTCGGTCTTATTACTTTGCCGATCAGTTTTTGGTCTCTATTCTCTCCCTTGTTTCTTATAGTGATCGGCATCTATGTCATTATAGCCGTTAAGAAGGGAAAGGAATATTGGGACCAGGCAATTAAAAAATTCATTAAGGGTAAAAAGAACCATGAATGAGAACCTTCGCTGCTTCAGAATATCCTGCTGTCCAGATTGAAGACCTGTCCAGAGACATTGTTCATGAGCGAAAGGCGAAAGATAAACTCCGCCACTTCTTTTGGGTCGGATGCCCGCCCGAGCACATTGTCCTTGAGTATTCGTTCGAGGATCACATCTGAAATATTCTCCCCCATGTCCGTCGACAGGTATCCGGGCAGCACGGAGTTTATCTTTACATTGAACCCGCCGAATTCCTTCGCGGATGCCATGGCAAGTCCGAGCAGCCCGGCCTTGGAGGCGGAATAATTCGCCTGCCCCTCCCTGCCCTGCATTCCAACAATGGAAGATATGTTAATGATATGGCCTTCTCGCTTTTCTTTCATGACGGCAGAAGCCGAGCGGATACAATGAAATGCGCCTTTGAGGTTCGTATCGAGAACGTCGTCCCAGTCCTGCTCAGACATGCGCAGGAGCAGGCCGTCCCTCGTAAGCCCTGCATTGTTCACCAGCACGTCTACCGTGCCCCATTGTTTCACGGTCTCCATTATCATCTCGTCGACTTGCGATGCGACCCGTACATCCGCCCGGAACAACACCGCCTCTCCGCCTGAACGGGTAACCTCATCCGCCACAACCGCTGCGTCCTGCTCGCGCGTGAGAAAATTCACCACGACCCGGCCGCCCGCCCTGCCGAACCGGAGGGCGATCTCCCTGCCGAAGCCGCGCGAAGCGCCGGTCACTATGACAACTTTTTTATGAGCGTGACGGCCCATCGTTGAAATAACCCTCTTCGTTCAGTCTGCCGAAGATCTCGATCGCCTGATCGATGTCTTCTTCCGTATGCGTTGCCATGACCGTTGTCCTGATCCTTGCCCTGCCTTCGGCAACTGTCGGCGGTCTGATACCGGTCGCATAGATCCCGAGTTCAAAAATTCTCTCAGCGGCTTTAAGCGTCTTCCCGCTGCCCCCGACGAGGACAGGAACAATGGGCGTCTCGGAACCGCCGATGTCGACGCCGAGAGATTCCAGTCCCTTTACGAACCTCTCGCGATTATTCCACAGCCTGTTCCGCAGACCGGTATCCGTCCGGACAATATCAAGCGCCGCTATCGAGGCCGCGCAGACAGCGGGCGGGAGAGAAGTGCTGTAGATGAAACTTCTCGATGTGTTTATGAGATAATCGATCACATCCCTGTTTGCCGCCGCATAGGCGCCGAACGAGCCCAGGGCCTTGCCGAGCGTGCCCATCTGGATATGCACGCGGCCTTCGAGGCCGAAATGCTCCGCGGTCCCTCTCCCCTGCCCGCCGAGCACGCCTGTAGCATGAGCATCGTCGACCATGATTACGGCATCATACTTTTCAGCAAGCGATACCAGTTCCGGGAGAGGCGCGATGTCGCCGTCCATGCTGAAAACCCCGTCCGTAACGATAAGCCTTCGCCTCGCGTTCCTGCTCTTTTTTAAAAGGCTCTCCGCGTGGTCCGCATCCTTATGACGGTAGACATGAACAACCGCCTTGCTCAATTTGCAGCCGTCAATGATGCTCGCGTGGTTCAGGCTGTCGCTCAGGATCGCATCGCCTGCCGACGCGACAGCGGGAATGATCCCCGTGTTTGCCGCATATCCGGAGTTGAAAAGGATCGCTGCTTCCGTTTCCTTGAATTGCGCGATCTTGCGTTCGAGTTCTGCATGAAGATCGGACGTGCCCGAGACCAGTCGCGACGCTCCGGAACCGAAGCCATAACGCTCCATGGCGGCGCATGCGGCCTCCCGGAGCGCAGGGTGTTCCGCGAGACCCAGATAGTTGTTGGAGCACATAAGGAGCATGCTCCTGCCATCTACCGTGACCCTCGGTCCCTGGGCGGACGCGACAACAGTAAGTTTTCGGAGGAGATATTTCTTTTCTAATTGAGAAAGTTCCTGTTCGAACATGATGTCCTTAAAACAAATTCTCTGCCACGAAGGCACCAAGGCGCGAAGACTTCTTGGAGCAAGCCGACCTTTTGGACCGAGTCGACCGTGTAGACGTAATGCACGGGAATACGGACTTCGGCGAGCTAAGTCGAACCGTTGCCTTGGTCCATAAAATCCGCCCTTTCATTCCTCACTCCGAACTCTTCACTCCGCACTTTTTCAGGTCCCCTTGACCCTTTCTTCGAAAAACTCATCCGGATCGATCTCCGGCCTGCACACACCCGTATCAACAATGAGCACAGCTTCGGTCTGTAGATACCGTATCAATGAATCCATATCCGTCTCCTCCCGCCTCACAAAAAAGGCCCTGCCGCCTTTTTCATCACCGTGCTCCTTAAGACGCGGGAAACGCATGTACCCGGTTTCGAGCGATGCGACATAACCGGCGGTATAGTCGGGATCGTCTGACCAGCAGAGCTCCGCAATCACACCCGGAGCATGGGCGACCTTGGTGGCCAGGGCAAGCGCCTCAATTGTTCTGAAGTGTGTAAGCCCTATGCCGGCAAGGAGATATCGTATTTTTTCTTTGGTCCCGTCGCTCCAGTCGAATCGCGATACCCGCACCCCGCGTTCCGGATCGGGCTCAAGCCTCTCACCGGTCCGCGCGTCCATGATCATGGCGCCGCGCATCGCCCCCCCGGACAACGCGGCGCCCATGCTGATGGAGCTGACCGCGATCGAGGCCGCCCTTGGAGAAACCCCTGCCCGCTGGAGCACGTGAGATGCGGCTGCTCTCCCGGTCCTGGCGTCCGGCACGGCAAGGGTAACGAGATCAAGCGCCGCTTGCCGTTGTAGAGCGGTATCCTCGAGATTATCGATGGTCACCACGATCTCGTCAGGGAAGCGATCTTTTCCCAAGGCCCGGGCAAGCAGGTCCCGTGTCGTTGCTTCGATGTTCCCGAACGCGACGATCCTCTCTGCCCCGGAAAGGTGCCTGTTCCCGGCGGACGCCCGCATCCGGATGCTGTAAAGATTTTTACAGTCCATATTGGATAAAATTCCAAATCACAAATCCCAAATGCCAAATAATTTCCAATGACCAAATTCTAATAACCAAACGGTTTCGTGTCTTGAATTTGCTGCCTGGAATTTATTTGATTATTGGTGCCTGTTTATTGGAATTTGATTCTATTCGGAGCCCCAGGTCCTTGACCATCCTGAGATCATCTGCCGGATCAAGACCGGTCGTCGTAAGGTAATTGCCGATCATAAAGCCGTCGGCCCCTGCCATAAAGATCATGGGGTGAAGCTGCCTGAGCGCCGCGCCCCTCCCCGCGCATACGCGGATCTCCTTCTCCGGCAGAATGAGGCGAAAGAGCGCGATGGACTGGAGGGCCTCGAGCGGCGTGATGGCCGCAACCCTCTCAAGCGGCGTGCCCGGGATCGGCATGAGGAAGTTGACAGGAACGGAATCCACGTTCAGCTCCCGGAGCGTAAGGGCCATGGCCGTCCTGTCTTCCATGGTTTCTCCCATCCCGAGGATGCCGCCGCTGCACACGGACAGACCGAGCGCCTGCGCGTGCCGGAGAACGTCAAGCCGCTCATCGAACGTATGCGTAGTGCAGACGTGGGGGAAAAAAGCCCTCGATGTTTCGATATTGTGGTGATAGCGGTGAAGCCCGGCGTCCCGGAGGCGGGCAAGCTGCCCCTGCGTGAGGGTGCCGAGCGTGGCGCACGGAGAAAGCCCGATCTCCCGCACCCGTTCGATCCCCTCGGCGATCTTTTCCAGGTCGTCACGGGACTCGATGCCGCGGCCGCTCGTGACGATGCAGAACCTCCTGGCGCCGTTCTTCTTCGCCCCTTCCGCGGCCTTTGTCATTTCCCTGACATCAATAAGCGGGTAGACGGAAGCGCCCGTTGAATGGTGCGCCGACTGCGCGCAGAACGAGCAGTCCTCACTGCATGCGCCGGATTTCGCGTTCACGATCGAGCAGAGATCGACAACAGCGCCCTTGAATCGCTCTCGCACCCTGCCCGCCGCCGCCAGCAGGTCGCCGAGATCCGGACCCGCAGCTGTCGCCAGCGTTAGCGCATCATGAACATCGATCTTTCTGCCGCCCAGAATGCCATCGAGCACCGCGGAAATTTTCTCTCTCATCGCCGTTGTCATAGAAGTACCTTTTACCTCATGCGAGAGGACTTGTCAACTATTTTATGCGAGACAGGTTTACCATCATGACAACCATTGCAGAGGCGTTCTTCGTCACGGATTGCACTGCGAAAACCGTAAAAGCCCAGCATAAGCAGGACACTCATTGCGTCCCCTCTGAGTTTCCATCGACGGGAAAACTATCGCCGCCAGTATGGTCCATGACATGAGCCCCCGGCCAAATGGCTCTTGACTTTAACGGCTTGAATGGAGTATATTTTAAATATCAAAGACAAAACCTATGCGTGGAGGCAGATACCATCCATGATGTTTGAAAAGTTCACAGAACGGGGTCGTAAAGTAATCGTGTACGCCCGCGAAGAAGCGGAGCGCCTTCAGAATGATTACCTGGGAACAGAACACCTTCTGCTCGGAACGCTTCGCGAAGAGGACGGCATCCCCGTTGCCGTGCTGCGCAAGATGGGCATTGACATCGAGCAGCTCCGCATGGAAGTGGAACGCAACCTGCCTGCCAGCGGCAACACGCTCACCTTCGGTGATATCCCCTTCACGCCTCGCGCAAAAAAGGTCCTGGAATATGCCGTTGAGGAAGCGCGGCTCCTCGGACATTCATATATCGGAAGCGAGCACCTGCTCCTCGGCCTCATCCGCGAAGAAGAAGGGATCGGCGGAAAGATCCTCCGCAGTTTCGGGGCGAACCTCCTCGGCATTCGTCAGCTGGTCATCAATTATCTTCGCCGCGCCGCCACCCAGGTGAGCGCAAAGAAGAGCCCCACGCCCGCCCTCGACGAATTCAGCCGTGATCTTACCCAGCTCGCGAGGGTCGGCAAGCTCGATCCGGTCATCGGCCGCGATACTGAGATCGACCGGGTGCTCCAGATACTTTCCCGCAGGACCAAAAACAACCCGGTGATCATCGGCGAGCCCGGCATCGGGAAGACCGCGATCGTCGAAGGCCTTGCCCAGAGGATCGTAGGCTCCGATGTCCCCGAGAATATCCTGAACCGGCGCGTGGTATCGCTCGACCTCGGCGCGCTCATCGCGGGGACCAAATACCGCGGACAGTTCGAAGAGCGTCTCAAGATCGTTATGAAGGAGATCGTCCAGGCGGACAATATCATTCTGTTCATCGATGAGCTGCACACCCTGGTCGGCGCGGGCGCAGCGGAAGGCTCTATCGACGCATCGAGCATGCTCAAGCCCGCTCTGGCGCGGGGAGAGATACAGTGCATCGGCGCGACGACGCTCGACGAGTTCAGGAAGCACATCGAGAAAGACGGAGCGCTCAAGCGCCGCTTCCAGCCTGTTTATGTGCAGCCCCCGTCGGTCGAAGAGACCATCGGCATCATCAAAGGGCTCCGGCCGAAATATGAGGCGCACCACAAGATCAAGATCACCGATGACGCCGTTGTTACGGCAGCCCGTCTTTCCGACCGTTATATCACGGACCGGTTCCAGCCGGACAAGGCGATCGATGTGATCGATGAAGCCGGGGCCCGGGCAAAACTGAACCGGTACACCTATCCCGCGGAGATCAAATCTACCGAGATAAAACTGAAAAAACTCGAACAGGAGAAGGCCCTGTTCTCAAGGATCAAAGACTACGTCAAGGTTGAATCCATCAGCGAGGAGGAAAGCCGTCTGCGCGAGGTTCTGGACGGCATCCACAAGGACTGGAAAGATTCTCAGGAAAAGAACATTCCGGTGATCAGCGAGGAAGAAGTTGCCATCGTCGTATCGAACATCACCGGCATTCCGCTTTCACGGATCGAGGAAAAAGAGTCGTCCCGGCTCCTCCGCATGGAGGAAGAGCTTCACAAGAGGATCATCGGACAGAACGAAGCCATTGCCGCGGTCTCACGCGCGATCCGGCGCTCCCGCGTGGGCCTCAAGACGCGCAAGCAGCCCATCGGGTCGTTTATCTTTCTGGGACCCACGGGCGTGGGCAAGACCGAGCTCGCCCGGACGCTCGCCGTGTTCCTCTTTGACAGCGAAGAGGCGCTTATCCGCGTCGATATGTCCGAATACATGGAGAAGTTCAGCTCATCGAGGCTCGTGGGGGCCCCTCCGGGATATGTCGGATATGATGAAGGCGGTCAGCTTACGGAAAAGATCAGACGCCGGCCCTACTCGGTGGTGCTCTTTGATGAGATAGAAAAGGCGCACCCCGATGTTTTCAATATGCTCCTGCAGGTCCTCGATGACGGATATCTGACCGACAACTACGGCAGAAAGGTGGACTTCAGGAACACGGTCATCATCATGACCTCCAACCTCGGCGCGCGGATCATTGAAAAGGACACCCCCCTCGGATTTCAGAAGGATAATACCCTGAACCAGTACGACAAAATGCGAGGGAGCGTCATGTCTGAGTTGAAGAGGGCGTTCAATCCCGAGTTCTTGAACAGGATCGACGACGTTGTCGTCTTCCATCCTCTCACCAAGGAACACCTCCTAGAGATCGTGGATATCCTCGTGACGGAGCTCAACACGCACGTACACGAGAACTACAGCATCCACCTGGAGGTGACTCAGGACTTGAAGGAGTGGCTCATCGAGGAGAGCTATCAGCCGACCTATGGCGCCAGACCCATGCGGCGCGCCATCCAGAAATTCATAGCAGACCCGCTGTCGGAAGAAATACTCCGCGGAAAGTTCAAGGACGCAAGCAAGATCGTCGTGTCGCTCAAGAACGGCGCCACGGAATTTCAGGAAGAAGAATCAGACATGCTGGCAAAAGTTTGATGCCTTGCCGTTCTTTCTTTCTCTCTCTCTCTCTCCCTGCTACCGTTTGAACAGCTTCTTTGTAAGCAACCGGTAATGTGCGATTCGGGCTGATCATGTATGCAATGCACGGATCTCCGCTTTTCTTCACCAAGGCCGTTGCCTCTTCGATCTCCGAAAAGGGCAGGATCTTTCCTGATACGGCTGACGTCTGAATGATGATAAGGGACTTGCACGGGTCTTTTACCATCGTCGTTGCGGCCTGCGCGATCCTCGCAAGTTCTTCCATGCCTTCTTTGTATTTCAGGCGCCGGCTCTCCCGGATGTCACGGTGCAAAATGGGAATCCAGAAAAAATCGGCGTTGAAGGCCGAGAGGGCATTCACATCAAAAGCATATTTCGACAACGCCGCGTCCGGGCTTTCCAGCTCCGGCCCCTGGAGCGGGACTCCAAACTTGATAGTGCCGTTCACTTTCACCGCGGCCGTCATGATGCTCTGAAGCGCTCCGGCAAGACGCTCCTTCTTCAATTCGGTCCATTCGCGGAAGCCTTCTCCGTACTCCAGCACCGCGGGTCCATCCGTCACGCTGCCGACCCGCGCGAGCGCCCTGCCCGTGATAAGCGCGACACCGTACCTTTTTTTATACTCTTCCATCGCCGCGGTGCTCATGCCTTCGGTGTCCCTGTAATAAAAGTCCCCTCCCAACAGTATTCCGTCAAGGGAGTACGAAGCAACGTTTCTATACAGTTTCACAAGGTAGTCCACCGCGTCCGGCTGAAAGAGGTCCAATTTGCCCGTAGCCTGAAGCGTGCCGCTGTTTAGATCATAGCGCATATCTTCCCACTCAGGGTGTTCTCTAAGCGCAGCGCTCCAGCCTCGCGCAGGAAGGACGAAGAATATCTTGAGGCCTGACGCGTGCGCAAGGTAAACGATATTCGGCAGAACGTCCCCGTCAGGCACGCCGCCTTCCAACGGTCCTATAATAACCGTATTTGCGCCGCCTTCCTTTAGTGCCGCAAAAAACTTTTCGAGTTTGTTATAATCAGAGGGAACGGCGGAAAGAAAGAAGGCATTCATCGGATCGGGCGGCGTTTCCGCCGCAGCGGCGGCAAACCCCTGCGGGCTGGTAAACACCGCGCACACAACGAGACATAGAACTACGATACGGAACCTACCGTGTATCATAATTTCCCTCCCCGTGAAAACGTCCTATCGCCAGAACTGAGAGCCCTCTTATCACCTCAATAATAGCTGATACAGAAAAGAACTTCAAGGGTTCCCCCTAAAAAAAGGGGCGGCTACGCCAGCCGTTCCGTGAATCTCCGCGCGGCGTTCACTGCCTGCACGAGCGAACCGGTCCCGTCATGGAGCAGGTAGGTATTCTGGTCGCCGCCTTGTCCAGCAACGACCGGTCGCCTGCGACCCGAACGGGCTTAAATACGAGTCCGGCAGGAAAATCGTACAGCCTCGAAACCGGTTTATGTTCCGCGACGACAATAATATGTTCTTTTAAAAAGGGTATGAGACCGCCGACCTGTTCAAGGAGGCGCTCTTGAAGGCCCGGCCTGTCGGTGAATGAAGGAAATGATGCGGTGAGCGTCCGCATGTCCTTCGGCGCCGCAACCTTGTCATCACGGTCGCTGAGCGACAGGCTGAAAAATTCCGTTGGTCGTGAATAGTCGGGAAGACAGAGGACCTCCAGTGACATCCCCACCGGTACCACCTCGTCCCGGAGACCGATAAAGAGCGTGGAACCTTGACGATGCTGCTCGGTATTAAAAAGAACCGCGTCCGTCTCCACGGGGCCTTCCGGGGTCATGAGCCCGGTGATCCCGCCCTGCGTGTCCACCGTTTCCGGCCACGGCACCCGATGCCTCATTTCGCCGCCGCCCCTGAGAAAAACATCGAGCATCTGGTCGGCAAATCTCTTTAAA
>Ga0209641_10004752_pt1 | contig 11194 bp, 15 predicted proteins | sample RifCSP16_1_FD_184022 | JGI IMG/M metagenome (GOLD analysis project Ga0209641, IMG submission 184022) | Soil microbial communities from Rifle, Colorado - Rifle CSP2_sed 16_1 (SPAdes) (version 2) | ecosystem: Environmental > Terrestrial > Deep subsurface > Rock core/Sediment | place: Rifle...
GGCGCCGTGGCGCTTCGAGAGCTTGGTCTTGTCCGACCCGAGGATCATGGGTAAATGGGCGAACTCGGGCGGCTCATACCCGAAGGCCTTGTAGAGCTGTATCTGGCGGGGAGTGTTGTTCAGGTGGTCGTCACCCCGGACCACGTGAGTAATGTTCATCGTGACATCGTCCACGACGACCGCAAAATTATAGGTCGGGAGGCCATCCGAGCGTTGTATGATCAGATCGTCCAGCTGCTGATTGTCGAACGTTACGGCGCCGCGGATAAGGTCCCGAACGATGGTCTGTCCTTCGTCGGAGGAAAGGAACCGTATTGCCGGCGTCCGCCCCTCGACCGGGGTTTTTCGAGACAGGCATTTTCTGTCGTACTTCGGGGGCCGCCCGGCGGCCATCGCCTCTTTCCGGCGGGCATCGAGCTCTTCGGGTGTGCAGTAACAATAGTAGGCCTGACCTTTTTTGAGCAGCCGGTCCACGTGCTCCCGGTAGATATCCATGCGTTCGGTCTGACGGAACGGCCCCTCATCCCAGTTGAGCCCCAGCCATTTCATTCCGTCAAGGATTATGCGTATGGACTCATCCGTTGAGCGGGTCTGGTCAGTGTCCTCGATCCTGAGGATGAATTTTCCTCCGTGATGGCGGGCAAAGAGCCAGTTGAAAAGGGCGGTCCTCACCCCGCCGATGTGGAGCGCTCCAGTGGGACTCGGCGCAAAACGAACGCGGACATTGTTCATACTGCTCATTACTCCTCTTTTTCATGATTGAAGCGTTGCGACTGTTAAAAACGAGTCTTATTATACCTTAGAAACTGCCAGAATCAATAAGAATATTAGCTTGCGGCCCATGCTGCTCTGAGCGTATTGAGGTATTGGCATTGGTGGCGGCATGCTCGACACGGAAGAAAAGCAAAAGAATATATTTTCTGTTTCTTTGCAGTTCAAAAAGCGCCTGCATCCCGTGAATCCCGCCTTGGCGGGACGTGGACCTGTGAACGGCGGTGCAGAAAAAGAAAATGGCTCGTGAACTTCCAGGATACTTCCCGGTTTGATCAGGACCCTTGTTTTTTTGGGCGGCTCATCGCTCAGCTGCCTCTGCATCCCGGGCTTCGCCAACGAATAACCGACAACAAACAACAAACAACGGGCAGCTGTTGTAGCGTTGCAGACCAAAATAAAAAAGGGGCGGATAAACCGCCCCTTTTTTGTAATAAATAACGTGCGTGTAACTGTTTGACGGATCAGACGCCGAAGGGCTTGACGAACAACAGGATGAGCACCACAACCAGCGTGTAGATGGCGAGTGACTCGATGAGTGCCAGACCGACGATCATGGTGGTCATGATCTTCGGCTGCGCCTCGGGGTTGCGCGCGATACCTTCCACCGCCCTGCCGATGCCCATGCCCATGCCGATGCCGGTGCCGAGGGCCGCGATGCCCATGCCGATCGCGCAGCCGATCGCGACAGTGCCGTAGAACGAAAGCTTGGCCGCATCGGGCGCTGTCGCAGCGGGTGCAGCAGCAGCAGCAAAAGCAACGGATGCCAGCAGTGTCAGGCAGAAAGCCAGTAACAAGATTGCAACGATTTTCTTCATTGATTCGCCTCCTTTCTTCAAAATTAGAATAAATTTTTGTCCGGATATTACCGGCGTGCTACCTCCCGGGCGATTCCCTCATGGGAACCTCTATCCCCGGGGTCAAATGCCTAGTGGTGCTTGGCTCCTATGTGGGCCTCCTCGATGGAGCCCGCGAGGTAAAGCATGGTGAGCAGGGTGAACACACCGGCCTGGATGAACGCAACCAGTACGCCGAGGCCGAGGATAGGCACCTGCAGAAAATAGGGAAACAGGAAGAAAAGCACGATCAAGAGCTTGTGCTTGGCGATCATGTTTCCGAAAAGACGAAAGCTGAGCGAGAGCACCCTGGCAAGATGGCTGATGCCCTCAATAATGAACATGAACGGCGCGAGCGCCCACAGCGGTCCGAAAAAATGTTTGATGTAGCCGAAGCCATGCCTGCGGATACCGATGTAGTGCGTCGCGGAAAAGGCGACCAGTGCCAGGGCAAGCGTCGTGTTCAGGTTCGCCGTGGGAGAATCGAAGCCGGGAATGAGGCCAAGGAAATTACAGACGAGAATAAAGAGGAACAGCGTCGCAATGAGCGGAAAGTAGTGCTTTCCCTCCGGTCCCATGATTTCTTCGATGAAGTTCACCAGGCCGCTTATGACGACTTCCATGACGTTCTGGATGCCGCCTGGAGCGGTCTTCTTCAGGGTCATGCGCACGGCAACGGCAACTCCTATCAGAAGGGCCATGGCGACCCAGGCGTACGTCACCTGCTCGGGAACGTTGGGAATGTGGATCAGCAGCGGACTCTCTTTCATGTGAATGCTCCTTAAAAAACAGTAGGAATACAGGCAAAAATCTACAGTAAGCACCACCTTTTGTCAAGAAAAAATGCTCTCCCTTCTCATAAAATTTCCTAATAAATATATATATTTGACTTTGCGAACAAAAAACGTCCACGCCCGGAATACGCAGCGTGGACGTCAGTGTGCGGCATTGGAAAAAGAGCAGGGCCTGCTGCTCAGGACATGAGCAAAAAGACCGCAACCGATGCAACCCAGGCCAGGAGAGCGACGATAACCGGCCGAAGCTTCATGGCCTTAAAGTCAACGAGGAGGCCCAGATTGGCAAAGGCCGTGGCAAAAACAATGGTGGCCGCTATCTTCACGCCCTTGAGATGCGTGATCAGGGCAAACTGCGGAGACAACCCGGTGAGACCCAGGATGACGATAAACGCCGCCAGCACGGCAATGAAATAACGTCTTCCTTTTATAAAGCCCTCTTTTTTAACGGTGAGGTAAAAGAAGGCAAGGGCCACAAAGGGGATTGACGCCGTGCGCAGGACCTTCACCGGCAGCGCGATGTCTTTCGCCAGATTGCCGAGGGATGAGGTCGCGATCTTTACCATGCCGGTCTGTTGAAGCGTGGCGCCGGACAGCACGGCATAGGTTTCCCGGTCGAGGCCCGAAAAGAAGGGCAGGGGCGTCTGATACAGGACAACGGCCAGGAGGCCGACAAGCGTGATGGCGATCATGGAGTTCGAAATGTCCTCATCCTTCGCATCGATCGCCGTGGATGTGATGGCAATGGCGGATGCGCCGCAGACGGCGGAGCCGACAGCCGTCAGCCAGCTCGTTTTCTGCGGCAGGCGGAAGAGCTTGCCGAGAATGAGCGCGACCCCAAGGAGCACGATGAACGAAATCAGGGTATGAACATATACCGTGCCCGGGAGCGTCAGGGACCTGTTGATATTGATCGTGGCGGAATAGAGCAGAACGCCGATGGGAATGAGAACATCCTTCAGGTCCTTGGCATAGGCAACGACGAGAACGAACCATTTTTGCGCGCCGAACAACAGACGTACCAGCATTCCGGCCAGGAGGGCAACGAGGAGGGCGTCCAGCGTGTCATGCATGGTTGAGACAAAAAAAGATGTCACACCGAGCGCTACCGTAAGCAGAAAACCGGGAGCCAATGCTTTTATCATAGTTTTCTCCTTTGTTGTCAGATCATAAGTCTATGTCGAGCTTGTCTTTTCTCAGAACGATCCTGGCTGCTTCCAGAAACTTCTTTTCCTTCTCCGGGTCATCGGGCGTGTCTTCGGTTACGAGGGTGATGTCCTCGTCCAGCAGCAATCTCATGCTGGCCACGGAGAGATTCTTGAGGACCGAGTGATCTTTGACATAATCCACGATTTTTTTCAGTCTACCAGGCATGGACAGACCCCTGTGTTTGCGCAGCACCTCTGCCGACCATCGGACAGCCTCATTGCTGTATTATAGCATGTTTTTTTGCCGTTCCTGCCGCCTCATCGGCGAGGACCGCATCACCTGCGGTCTTGTACGCCTCTGCAAGGTGACCATATGCCTCGGCGAGAAACCCCGATTTGTCCTCCGGCAAGGTGGCCACGGATTCTTTGAGCGCGGCAATGGATTCCCGCACCTTTCCGAGCCGGAGGAGGACCACCCCCAGCGTGTCGAGATAGTATGGTTTATGTTCGGGGGTGAACGTCATGGCTTCCTTGACAAGTTTTTCCGCTTTTGAGGTCCGCTTATTCTGCATGAGGTATGTCCATGCGAGATTGTTGCTGATGTCGCCGTTCTCCGGCTGCAGGTTGAGGGCTTTTTTATATGCGGTCTCCGCTTCTCCGTAGTCAGCGTGTTTGTAGGCAAGGTCGCCCAGCAAGAGCCATGCCTGCACCTGCCGCGGGTCTTTCCTGACAGCGGCGCGGTACTGAAGAAGGGCGAGGTCCTCTTTGCCCTGTGATTCATAGATACGCCCGAGTTTGGCGTGTTCTTCGGCGGAGAGCGGATCGTTGAGGATGATGATCTTCGGCAGGGCGCAGCCGTTCGCGTAGAGAAGGGAGGACAGAAACAGAAGGGAGAGGAGAGCTTTTGTTCTGCGCAGAAACGGAGTATTCGTCTTCATAGGTCACCGATGCCCGCGAACCGGCCCGATGTCGATCATCCAGCGGCCTACGCGGGCCCATGCGCGGTCAAAGGTGTCATAGGACACGAGCCTGTTCTGCCTGAATCCGTCGTGCATGATGACGACGGCGTTCACGTCGTCGAAACCGACCACCGTGACGTAGTGCGGCTGCTTATAATAGCTGAAGCCCAGATCGATGAGGCAGATGACCGGCGCTCCCTTGCGGATGAGTGCTTTCAGACGGTCGAGCGTTCCGGCCGAGGAATCCGTCTCGAAACCGCTCTCCCTGGCAAAGCGCTCCATGTCCATCGGAAGGGCGCCCCTGAGCTGCGGCAGGTATATATTCGCAGTGATCTTTTCTATGCTGACGGGACGGCCCCGGAACGCCAAGACGCCGGCAAGGGCCGCGGGGCCGCAGTCGGAACCGCCCTGTCGATAGAAAGGGACGTTCTCTATGTAGTGGCCCCTGGTCTCGATGCCTGCTCGCACATCGGAGAAGTCTTTCCCCGCGCAGCCCGGGCAGAGCATTGATATGAGCGGAACAAGGGCGAACGACAAAAGGCCGCGAACAGAAGGTCTCCTGCCGGCGGCCCGTGCATGCCCCGGTGTCGTCATTTTTTACGGATCTCGATGCGGCCCTCAAGGAGATAGATAAGGAGCACGACCAGGAGGGCGATGATCACAAGCCCGACCAATGCGCCCACCGCGTCCCCTCCCGCCTGGAGAGAGTCCATGTTGGCGGCAAGCTGATGAAGCTGCCCGTCCGAGAGGGTATTCAGTTTTGCCATGGCCTCATCCGGTGAGAGGCCATAGTCCACGAGACGCTGCTGCACGGCCTTGTACTCGAGCGCAGTCTGTATTCTTTTCAGGTCGGCCGAACGGTCAAAGGAGGCCGTCGCCGAACCGGCCATGCCCGGGTCTCCCGAGGCCGGCAGGAACATCGCCTCAGCGGGGCCGGAAAACGTCGAGATCATAAGAAGCGCGAACACAAGATAAATAACGAGCGGTTTTGTATAAAAACTTCTCAGCAGTGCATGCATCATAGGCCTCCAATGCAGGGATGATCCCCGATTCCCTTACCGTTTAATGATAACGTGGTGACCGGTTGCCTCGAGTACGACAACCACGATGATCGCCACGACGAGGAGAAAAACCACCTCCCCGACCACATCACCGCCCGCCTGAACCGAATCAAGGCGCGAGGCGAAATCGTGGATCTGTTCATCGGAGAGCAAGGTCACTCTGGCAGCAGCGTCCTGCGACGAAAGCCCGTAGTCCACCAACCGCTGTTGTATGACGGTGGACTCGAGCGCGGACTGGACTCGGGCCAGATCGGATGTCCTTGTTCCGGCAGCGTGATCGGACGGAATGAACATGGCCCAGCCGGGCGCGGGAAGCGTCAAAGCAAACAATGAGATTATCAGATAGAGAGCGAGTATCTTGGAAGGAGTTTTTGCAGGCATACCGGTTTCCTTTCGCGATGTGATGGAGTGTCCTATACGGTCATGATCTCTTTTTCCTTATGCGCAAGCAGGTCGTCGATCTTCTTTATAGAGCTGTCGGTTATTTTCTGGATGTCGTCCTGCGTCTTTTTGGTCTCGTCCTCCGAGACGTGCAGGTCTTTTGCTTTTTTCTTGATCTCTTCGTTGATGTCCCTGCGGATGTTCCGAATGCCAATTCGCGCGTCTTCCGCCATTTTTTTTGCTTGCTTGACGATCTGCTGCCTCCGCTCCTCGGTCAGCGGTGGAATGTTGAGCCGGATGATCTTGCCGTCATTCGAGGGGGTGAGCCCTATGTCGGATTTCAAGATCGCTTTTTCGATCTCGCCGAGCATCTTCGGCTCCCAGGGCTGGATGATGATCTGCCTCGGTTCCGGCACGGAAAGATTGGCCACCTGGCTGAGATGAGAAGGGGTGCCATAGTAATCAACAGTGATCCCTTCAAGGATCCCGAGCGACGCCCTGCCGGTCCGCAGCGTTGCGAACTCCTTTTTAACGGCGTCAAGGGCCTTGGCCATTTTTTCTTCCGATTTTTTTCTCAGCTCGCTAACCATGTTTCCTCCCGGTGACCAGCGTTCCGATCTTTTCGCCGGAAACAATACGCTTGATGTTTCCGGATACGGTCAGGTTGAAGACAATGATGGGAAGGTCGTTGTCCATGCAGAGGGATATCGCGGTCGCGTCCATGACCCGAAGGTTTTTCTGGAGCACCTCGATGTAGGACAGACGATCGAACTTTACCGCAGACGGTTCTTTCAGGGGGTCGGCGCTGTATACGCCGTCCACCCGGGTCGCCTTCATGATCACTTCAGCCCCGATCTCCATGGCCCTGAGGGCCGCGGCGGTATCCGTGGTAAAGTAGGGGTTTCCGGTGCCGGCGGCGAAGATGACGACGCGGTTCTTCTCGAGGTGACGCACCGCCCGCCTCCGGATGTACGGCTCGGCGAGCTCGCGCATCTCTATGGCGGACTGCACCCGGGTGACGACATCCTTGTTCTCGAGGATGTTCTGGAGCGCGAGGGCATTCAATACAGTCGCGAGCATGCCCATATAATCGGCGCTTGCCCGCTCCATGCCCATGGCCGTCGCCGAAAGTCCGCGGAAGATGTTGCCCCCGCCGATGACAATGGCTATCTGGACGCCGAGGCCGCATACCTCTTTGATCTGGGCCGCTATGGTATCGAGCACGGCATAGTCGATGCCGTAGCCCTGCTCCCCCATGAGGGCCTCGCCCGAGAGCTTGAGCAATATGCGTTTATAGTGAGGTTGCATCGTTTTTATTTGAGCTGGGCGGCGACTTCGTCCGCAAAGCACGCTTTTTTCTTTTCGATCCCTTCGCCGAGCTGGTATCTGACGAAACGGCGGACCACGGCGCCTTTCAGGATATTCTTCACCTTGAGCTTGCCTTCAGGGTCCTTGATGAACACCTGCTCCAGAAGGCACGCGTCGCCATAATACTTCTCCATCTTGCCGTCCACGATCTTCGAAATGACGTTGGCCGGCTTGCCTGTTTCCTTGGCCTGCGCCTCGTAGATCGCCCGCTCCCGCCCGAGCGCCTCGGCCGGGACCGTCTCCCGCGAGAGGTAGGAGGGGTTGGCGGCGGCAATGTGCATGGCGATGTCCTTGCCAAGCTGCTCGTCGCCGCCAGTATAGTCCACCATGACGCCGATCCTGGCGCCGTGCAGGTAGATCGCGAGGTTCCCATCGGTCTCATAGCGTATGAAGCGGCGGATGGCGATGTTCTCGCCGATCTTCTGGATGAGCGCCTGCCGCCGGGCCTCCACGCTTCCACCGTCGATGGGCATCTGCGACAGGGCAGCCACGTCGGCCGGGTCCTTGCCGGCAACCATCTCGGCGAGACCCCGGGCGAACCTCTGGAACTCCTCGTTCTTTGCTACAAAGTCGGTCTCGCTGTTCACCTCGATCAGCACGCCGGCCTTGCCGCTTTTCTGGATAGATGACGCGATCATGCCCTCCGCCGCCACGCGCTCGGCCTTTTTCGCCGCAGCGGACAGCCCTTTTTTTCTCAGAATGTCAACGGCCTTTTCAAAATCGCCGCCGGCCTCTTCGAGCGCCTTCTTTGCCTCCATCATGCCGACGCCGGTCTTTTCTCTCAGGTCCTTAACCGCATTTGCAGATATCGTTGCCATTGTTCAAAAGCCCCTTTCTCTCTATCGTTTCTTAAAACTGCCTTCCGCCACTTCTTCATCAGCGGCTTCAGGTTCCTCGTCCTGAGGCGCGGCCTCCGGCATCTCCGGCTCTACGACCGCGGCGACAGGCCCGGCGGCCGCCTGGGCCGCTTCCGCGGCATCAGCAGCTTCTTTCTCAATCGCCTGCCTGCCCTCGAGAACGGCGTCAGCGACCTTGGATGCCATGAGGCGTATGGCGCGTATGGCGTCGTCATTGCCGGGAATGACGTAGTCGATGTTGTCGGGGTCGCAGTTGGTGTCCACAACGGCGATCACCGGGATGCCGAGCTTGTTTGCCTCGTGCACCGCGATCGCCTCTTTGCGCGGATCTATGATAAAGATCGCCGCAGGCGGTTCCGTCATCGTCTTGATGCCCGTGAGGATCCTCTCCAGCTTGGTCCGTTCTTTTTCCAGTTTTGCCACTTCTTTTTTCGTCAGCTTTTCATAGGTGCCGTCTTCCTTCATCTTCTCGATCTTCTTCAGCCAGTCTATGCTCTTGCGGATGGTCGCGAAGTTTGTCAGCATGCCGCCGAGCCAGCGGTATGAGACGAAATACATCCCGCACCGCTTGGCCTCTTCGGTGATGGAGTCCTGGGCCTGTTTCTTCGTGCCGACGAAGAGGATGTCCCTGCCCTGCGACGCATTCGCGCGCACAAATTCATAGGCTTCCTTGAACAGCTTGAGCGTTTTCTGGAGATCGATGATATAGATCCCGTTCCGCTCCCCGAAGATATACTTCTTCATCTTTGGGTTCCACCGCTTGGCCTGGTGCCCGAAGTGTACCCCTGCTTCCAACAGCTCCTTCATGGTAATCGTAGACATTGTACTTCCTCCTTTTGGTTTATTCCTCCGCGTCAATCATCCCCGGGCAGACCCCGAAATCTTCGGGACACCCTGCTCCAGGTCCTGACGCGTGTGAATTTGGATCGCCCAGTTAAGGGCAGCCCATAAATTACCATATATGCCAAAGGTTTTCAAGGAAAATATTTACTCCCATTAGAGAAAAGACCTGCAGAGGAACACGGGGTCTCCAGCGGGATGTACCTTATTCCCCGGCAAATTCAGTTCATGGGGCAAAACCGCCAAACTATAATCAGCGGTAAATTTTGATCTCAACGGAGTTTACTTCCGGATGCCATGGTTCGGGAGTCCAAAGGCTTTTCCGGGGCAGAATTTTTTTTGCATTCTTAAAAATTGCAGGGATGCTTTTCTCAGTATTGCAAAAAACATGGGGTAATGATCCATTTAAAATCAATCTCTTATCGTCTGGCACGGTTGATGCATTTTACTCCTGCAGAAGCGGACAGGACAAGGAGGGGACGACAATGAAAAACTCAATATCAAAAAAGACAGCATATGCAGGGGCGGGCGCAGGGTTGGTTCTTTTTGCCTTGTTCGGACTCATGCCCGGCAGCCTTATGGGAGGCGTGGCAGGTATCAACATCGCGGGCTGGCTTTTTGGACTGCCGCTTGAGCCAGGGCTCATATCACGGGTCATTGTGCTGGTATCCATGCTCGCCGGCGTCATGGTGTCCGGCGTCGGGATCGTTACGGCCACATCGACGTTTGGGTGGATCATCGGCAGGGCGTTGGAGGGCATGGTGCGGGAGAAGGCGCCTGCAGGGGAAAGTGAAACATACGTTACGGCGGAAAAGAGACGGTAAGCAGAAACGCTCAGCAATGGAAAAAGGCGGCGAAAAATCGCCGCCTTTTTTGGTCCAATCCTTAATAATGCTTTTCTTTTCTCTCTTCTTGATAGTACATAATGTATTGATATGTAATGATTATCATGCCGTTCCCGTCTTTCGGAACCCGAGGTAATACTCCTTTTCGGTGTCTTATGACCACACAAAAGTCTTGACAAACATGGCGAAATTGTTTATATTCGCAGTTCCTGACAGAAGAAATTTTGCTAATAAAGAATAAAACCAATAAGGTGGGAAGCATGGGAACGTATTCGGCCAAAAAAGAAGACATTATAAGAAAATGGTTCATTGTTGACGCCAGCGGCAAGACGCTGGGCAGGCTGGCCAGCACGATAGCAACGGTGCTGAAAGGCAAGACCAAGCCGATCTATACAACGCATGTCGACACAGGCGATTTTGTGATCGTTGTGAACGCGGACAAAGTGCATTTGACCGGCAAGAAGCTCGAGCAGAAGGTCTATTACAGCCATTCAGGGTATCCCGGAGGGCTCAAGTCCGTTACCGCAGGCAAACTTATGAAGACCAGGCCCGAGAACGTGATAAAGATGGCGGTTGAGGGCATGCTTCCCAAGACCCAGCTGGGAAAACAGATGCTGACCAAGCTCAAGGTCTATGCCGGGGAAAACCACCCGCACAGCGCCCAACAGCCGGCGGCGATGAAGCTCTAATTCGAAACGCAATCTGTTAACGTTAAAAGAACCATGGAGGATTTTGATGTCAGCGGCCACCGTATCAAGATTTTATGCAACAGGAAAAAGAAAAAACTCGATCGCCAGGGTGTGGATGATGCCCGGCAGCGGAAAGATAACCATCAATGACCGGACAGCGGATCAGTATTTCGGCAGGGCCGTGCTCAAAATGATCATACGCCAGCCCTTCGAGGTTACCGGAAGCATCGACAAGTTCGATGTTGTGGTGTCCGTGCTCGGAGGCGGCTCCTCGGGCCAGGCCGGCGCTATCAGGCACGGGATATCAAAGGCCCTCCTTGCCGTTGATACGGAGGCAAGGGTCAAGCTCCGAAAAGAAGGCCTGCTGACCCGCGATCCGAGGGAAAAAGAGCGTAAGAAGTACGGGCAGAAAGGCGCCAGGGCGCGGTTCCAGTTCTCAAAGCGCTAAGGCAGAGAATATTTCAGAACACACACCGAGAGATGGGACTATATGCCGATCTTCTCTATATAATAATAGTGCATCATTATCCTGGTTAGAAAGGGAAGGTCAAGTGCCTTCCCTTTTGTTTTATGAATCACGCCTTCAGCGTGACTGAGGACGATCCCATGAAAGGCACAAGCAGGGGACAGCTAAAAACAGCAGTC
>Ga0209641_10004753_pt1 | contig 11192 bp, 12 predicted proteins | sample RifCSP16_1_FD_184022 | JGI IMG/M metagenome (GOLD analysis project Ga0209641, IMG submission 184022) | Soil microbial communities from Rifle, Colorado - Rifle CSP2_sed 16_1 (SPAdes) (version 2) | ecosystem: Environmental > Terrestrial > Deep subsurface > Rock core/Sediment | place: Rifle...
AGTGTTCCACTGTGAACGGCATCAGGGCCATATTGCGCGCTCTCTTGATCGCCGTGGTGAGCTGCCGTTGGTGCTTGGCGCAGTTTCCCGATATGCGCCGGGGAATGATCTTCCCGCGCTCCGTGATCAAGCTGCGGAGCCTCTTGATGTCCTTGTAGTCGATAAATTCGACTTTGTCGGCGCAGAAGCGGCAGATTTTCCGGCGTATGAATCGTTTTTTCTTCTTCTTCGTCTTGCTTACTTGAACCATGATTCCTCCGTGAAAAGCTCTCGGCATTCAGCGGTCAGCACTCCGCTTTTTTAAAGGATAGATTCCTTATTTTGGCTGACGGCTGAAAGCTGAACGCTGATTGCTGATTCGTTAAAATGGGATATCGTCGTCTCCCCCAATCTCTGCGCTGCTCGGCGGGGATTCTCCCGGGCGACCTGAGGGGAGAAACTGCACATTCATGGCGACCACTTCGTGCTTACTGCGCTTCTGCCCGTCCTCGGTTTCCCAAGAGCGCCACTGCAGGCGCCCCTCGATGAACGCCAGCCGTCCTTTGCTGAGATACTCTCCGCAGCTCTTGGCTTGGCGTCCGTACACCACGATGTCGACAAAACATACCTCCTCTTTCCACTCCTCTCCCTGCTTATAGCGGCGGTTTACGGCCAGTCCGAAGGTGGCGACCGGTGTGCCGCTGGGCGTGTAGCGCAGTTCGGGGTCGCGGGTGAGGTTTCCCATGAGAAAGACCCGATTTAACCCGGCCATCATGAGACCTCCTCATAGCGATCATCGCGGCGATCCTGATGGCGATTGTCGTAGCGATCATCGCGGCGATCATCGTGGCGATTGTCATAGCGCTCTTCGTGGCGTTCGTCATGGCGGTCTTCGTCCACATCCACGATGTGGTCAGAGATCTTGTGGCGCTCGTCGAGTTGAACGGTCATGAAACGCAGGATGGACTCATTGAGCTTCAAGCTGCGGTCCAGTTCGGCCAGTAAGGCAGGTTCTCCTCGGAAGTGAAACAGAACGTAGAATCCGTAGCGCTGTTTGGCGATATCGAAGGCGAGCCGTTTCTTTCCCCACTTGCGGATCCGCACGATTTCCGCTTGAAACCGTGCGACCAGTTCCTCGATCCGCTTGACCTGATTGTCGATCTCCTCGTCGCTTAGATCCGCCTTGTAGAGTATGATGGTTTCATAGAGCCTGATCATCAGAAATCTCCTCTCGGTTTTACAGCCCCAATTCGTGATTGGAGCAAGGAGTGAAAGATGGGGCTAACGCCCCGGTGTGCCGACGGCGATCTCTTCCACACGCTGGGCGGCCTGGGAGATCTGCTCGCCGGCCAATTCTAATTCTTCGGGACCGAACCTTTCCAGGACGTATTCCGCCGGGTCCTGACCCTCCGGGGGCCGTCCAACACCCACCCGGAGCCGCACAAATTCAGAGCTGCCTACTTCTTCGATGATAGAACGTATACCCCGATGTCCCGCATCGCCCCCCCGGAGCTTCTTGCGGATCTTTCCCAGGGCCAGATCGATGTCGTCGTGAACGACCACGAGGTCTTCCAGGGAAAGCGAGAACTCCTTCAGCAGGTCACGCACAGGCTGTCCGCTGCGATTCATGAATTCCTGCGGCAAAGCCAAAATCACATCCAATCCGTCGACCTTCCCCTTGCCCAGGAAGCAATGGCAGCGCTTTTCGGTGAGGGTGACTCGGTGTCTTCGTGCCAGTTCTCGAACCACCATCATCCCAATGTTGTGACGGGTAAGCTCGTAGCGTCTCCCCGGATTGCCAAGCCCCACGATGAGCTTCATGCTCAGAGAGTTTAGTCTTTAGACTTACCTCTCTCTTTTTCCTTATCCCTATCTCTGTCTTTTTCTTTCTCTTTTTCCTTGCCGGCCTCAGCCGCGGGTTGGGCAGCAGCACCCTCGGCAGCCTCACCCTCCACCGGGACTTCCTCAGCGGGCTTAGCGACTTCTTCGACGGCCGGCGCGCTGATGGAGACCACAGCTTCGTCGGGATCATTGAGGATGCGGATCCCTTCCTGGACCGGCAGATCTCTCACGTGCAGGGCGTCGCCGATTTCCAGTTGGGAAACTTCCAGGGAGATAAATTCGGGGATCCGACCGGGTAGACATTCCACTTCCACCTCCCGGAGAAGGTGGCCCAGGATTCCTCCCGACATCTTGACCCCAACGGGCTCACCCATGAAGCGCAGGGGAACGGAGACGACAATCTCCTTTTCCATGGAAACTTCGTAGAGATCCAAGTGAAGCATGTCTCCCGAAACGGGGTGGTGCTGGATTTCTTTGACGATGACCTTTCGTTCCGAATACTCTTCCCCGTCCAGGTTGAGTTGAAAGATGGCGTTTGTCCTGCCGGCCGTGCTTAAGAGTTCCCTGAGTTTTTTCAGATGAAGACTTACCCGGAGGCCATCCCGACGCCCGTAAACGACGGCGGGAACGGCCCCGGCCCTGCGCAGGCGTCTGGAGTCTCCCCTTCCGACCTGAGTTCGAACCTGAGCGCTGATTTCTAGTTCAGCCATGGACCACCTCCAGAGCATTCATTGCATTTAATCAAAGAGCGAACTCACGGAGGCCTGCTCGTGGATGCGGCGGATGGCCTCTCCAAACAGGTGGGCTACCGAGAGAACCTTGAGTTTCGGACAATCTTTTGCTTTGTTCCCCAGGGGGATGGTATTTGTCACTACCAGGTCCTTCAGGGGCGAATTGCAGACTCGCTCAAGAGCCGGCCCGGATAGGACCGGATGGGTGCAGCAAGCGAACACCTCGACAGCGCCGTTTTCCAGCAGGGCATTGGTTCCTTCCACCAGGGTGCTGGCCGTGTCGACCATGTCATCGACAATCATGGCGGTTTTCCCCCTGACATCCCCCACGATGTGGGCCACTTTCGCCGTGTTTTTCTCGATCCGCCGTTTGTCAATAAAACCCACGCTGGCGTTGAGCCGCTTGGCGTAGGCCCTGGCCCGCTCCACTCCACCGGCGTCAGGGGAGATGACAATGAGGTTGCTAATCCTTTTCTTCATTGCGTAATCAAGGAACACCGGACTGCCGAACAGGTGGTCCACCGGAACGTTGAAAAACCCCTGAATTTGTCCCGCGTGCAGGTCCATGGTCACCACCCGGCTGGCGCCGGCGGCGGTGAGGAGATCAGCAACCAGCTTGGCCGTAATCGGGACCCTGGGCATCACCTTACGGTCTTGGCGGGCATACCCGTAATAAGGCATGACGGCTGTGATCGTGTTGGCCGAGGCCCGTTTGAACGCGTCGATCATAATCAGGAGTTCCATGAGGTGCCTGTTCACGGGACTGCAGGTAGGCTGGATGATAAAGACGTCTCGGCCCCGGACATTTTCGAGAATCTGGACTCCAATCTCTCCGTCACTGAACTCGTAGGCGTCAATCTCTCCCAGGGGTTCTCCCAGATAGTCCACAATCTCCCGGGCCAACTCCGGGTTTGCCCGTCCCGAGAACAACTTGATCTCGGCCACCGTGTCTGTCTCCTCTTTTCGATCACTGGAGCTTGCAGGCGCTTGGATGCTTGCGCGCTCTCTTAAGGAATCTCCACCATGCGGACGGCTTTTTCCGCCTGGGTCAGGGTTACTACTTTGAATACGGAGCAGTCCGGGCGCCGGCTCAACGCCTCATAGGCAGCCTGTGCAGAGGTAAGACTAGGAAAAAGACCAAAAACGGTGGGACCGCTTCCCGACATGAACGCAACTTGCGCCCCTAGGGAGAGCAACTCCGCTTTCAGCGCCCTGACGACCGGGTATGGCCCGGTCACCACCTCCTCGAGATCATTCACCAGGCTCTTGCCTAGTTCTTGATAGTGTCCTTTCTCCAATAACAAGCAGGAAAGGCTAATATTTATTGGCTCTTTTGTCAACTTCAATTTCACCTGGCTGTAGACCCAGGCGGTAGATAGGGAAAACCGGGGAGTGGCCAGAATTACGGTCATCGGATCGGGAGCGGCGATTCTCTCAAGCTCATCCCCCCGGCCTCGCCCCACAGCCCGGGGGCCGTTTAAAAAGAAGGGGACATCGCTGCCCAGCTCGCGGGCCATTTTCGCCAAGGTTTCCAGGGGGAGGTGGCAGTGCCAGAGTTCGTTTAAGGCCAGAAGAGTAGCAGCTCCATCGCTGCTTCCACCGCCCAAGCCCGCCCCTGCCGGGATCATCTTGTCCAGATGGACATGAATCCCTTCGCCGCATTGGACCTTGGCTCTCAGGATTTCACAAGCGCGGCAGACTAGATTCTCCTTACCTGAGGGAATTTCCGGCCAATTACAGGTGATCTCTATTCCTGCCGGACGCCGGGTAACGACCAGATGGTCGTAGAGGCTCACCATCTGGAGAATGGTCTCTACTTCGTGATAGCCGTCCGGCCTGGATCCCAGGATCCTGAGTCCCAGATTCACTTTGGCAGGGGTCCAAACTTCCAGGCCTTTCATGAACTAGTCCAGGTCCGTAATCCGACTCCCCTGGGGCGGGACTAAATCGAAAAGTGTGGAATCCAGGTGTCCATTGAGAGTCACCTGCCCGTAGGACAGGGACAACCGGGTGTTCTTTTGGGGCAGCGTGAAAACCAGGCGTTGCGGGAAGAGGATTCCGTCAACAAAGTGGTAATCCTCCATGTCGGCTTCCAGGAGCGGGTCTCCATCGCGGTCATAACGCACCGCTTTTATGACCACGAGCCGAGCGGGATCAATCCACAATCGCCTCTTGCCTTCCTCCCCTGGAAAATGGAGATCAACCACATACGTTTTCAGAGCCGGATCGTAGCCAAGGGGACCCCACTGAACTCCCGGATCGTCGGTTAAATCCGTGCGAATCAGGCGGTTCACCTCCTCGGCTTCCAGAGGAAAACCGAGGATGCGGGAAAAATTGAACGAGTTGGCCCGTCCCCGTACGTAGCGTCTTGCCGCCACCGAATACGCCGTGAATCGTCCGTCCCGAATCACCAAAACCATCAACGGAGGCCCGAAAGGGCTCAACATTTCCAGACGCATGGCTTTTGCACCCTGGAGGACGAGGACCTCTCTCCCTGAAATGGTCTTCCCGTCGGACTCCAGAGAAAAATTGGCCAGGGCTGTCAAATTGAGGATCTTCTTCTGGTTCGACAGGGCCGCCTGCAAATCCCGGGAATCGGAAAAAGGCAAAGAGGGTGGAACCGGCGTAATGGGAGGAAGTTCCACGCGCGCGCAAGCGCCCACAAATCCGACCAGGAGGATCAACAAAAGGCCCTTGACAAGGAAAGGAGCCAGAAGAGCTTGCCGAGGATTGGAGCGAGAAATTAGGGAGCCCTCCCCTGGAGTTCCTTCTTCACCCGCTCCAGCTTTTCAGTAATACCGGTCTCACCGGGCTTGATTTTCAGGGATTGTTCCCATTCAACGACGGCCTTATTGGTCATTCCCAATTTGTAGTAAACGTCCCCCAGATGATCACGGAGCACAGGGTCATCGGGAACCAGGGACGTGGCGCGCTCCAGTTCTTTCTGGGCTTCCGGGAACATTCCTTTCTTAAAATAAGCCCAACCCAGGCTGTCGATGAAGTAGCCGTTTTCCGGCTCCAGCTCCAATGCTTTTTGGATCAGACTCAAGGATTCATCCAGGCGCACTCCGCGGTCCGCAAACAGGTAACCGGCATAGTTGTAAGCGCTGCCATTTTTGGGGTTGATCTCCGTGGCGCGCATCATGGCCTCGACGGTTTTATCAAAATTTCCCAACTTGTCGTATGCCACTCCGAGGTTGAAATAATATTTATCCTGACCTGGCTTGAGAGCAATTGCTTTCTCCAGCGCCGAAACCGCCTCGGCATACTGGTCTTGATCCGTATAGGTAACCCCCAGGTAGAAGTAGGAGTCTCCATTGTTCGGATCGGCTGCCGCAGCATCCTGAAAGAGGGGGACTATTTCTTTTTCCCGCTTCATTTTCCTGTATACCTGCGCGGTTTGCAGGCGCACTTCCAAATCTTTCGGGTCTTTCTTGAGCAGGGCCTGCAACTCTGCCCGAGATTCATCGTAGCGCTCCAGCATCTCGTAGCAGGCGGCCACGTAACGGCGCGCTTCCCGGTGATCCGGACGAGCGGCCAAAACCAGGCGGAAGTCCTCCAGCGCTTTCAGGTATTCCTTCTGATCGAAGTGGATCAAACCAATTCGGAGACGGGTATCGAGATCATCGGCCTCTTCCCTTAAAACTCCTTCATATTCCTGCAGTGCATTGTCCAGCTTGTTCGTTTCCATGTAGAGCTGTCCAAGTCGGCGGTGCAGATCCGGATCCTCGGGAAAAAGCTCCAGCGCACGTCGGTAAATCCCCTCGGCCTTGGCAAAATCCTTGCGCTGCTGGTAGAGACGGGCAAGGGCATTGTAAGCCTGGATCAGATCCGGCTGGACTTCGATCGCCTTTGAAAACTTGGCTTCTGCTTGAGCGTCTTGATTTAAGGACAGGTACATCCGTCCTTGATAGTAGTAGGCGAGCCCTGAGTTGGGCTTGCGCTGGGAAAGCTGCTCGAACACCTCCAGGGCTTTGGTAAAGTTCTTCTGTTGAATGTAAAGACCCCCGAGATACAAGTAGGTCTCCGGTCGATCGGGGCTTAATTCAATGGCCCGGGAATATTCCCGTACGGCTTCCTCCATCTTTCCCGTGGAGGCGTAGAGTCCCCCCAGGAGAACCCGGGCCTCGGGAAAGTCGGGATTGATTCCAGCGGCCTTTTCAGCGGCCTGGATCGCTTCGGGCATCTGTCCTTTCTTGACTCGCGCTGAGGCCAGGGCCATGTAAGTCTCGGCGGCGGGGTCAATCGTCAAGGCCCGCTCGTAGTTGGCGATGGCCTCGTCCAAGTTTCCCAGTAACTCGGCCTGCGTACCCACAGAAAAGTAGTAGTACGCTTGAGCCCGGAACAACTGGCGGAAAAACAGACGTGAAGATCCGGATCCGCTTTCCGAGGACTCGGCGTCCGCGGCATACCCGGTACCTTGGCTTGCACCGACTACCGTGCACACGACCATCACAAGAACGATGAACCAATGCCGGGGACCAAGTTGCCAGCCCTGCATGCACCTCATTGTTTTCCCCTCCGTACCACACTATACCCTTTTACTAAAAGGCCTCGAATCAAGTTGGCTGTTTCCGGATCGGAAATCTGGCCCGAAAGGCTCTCGATTTCCTGGATTTCCCCGGCAGTGAGCGGGAACGCGGGGCGACTAGATCTCACGGGCGATGCCGCGGCTTCCCCATCCATGTTTCCCACCCGGAAAAAGAGTCTGGAAATCTTCTCCCCTTCCGGAAATCCCCGCAATTTTTCCAGAATCTGGTCTTGTAAGAAGTGCAGTTCCTGCAGCCAGATCGGATCTGAGACTTCTACAAACAACGTCTGCCCCTTCACTCCGGCCACTTGACTGATCGCCGCGATGGGGCCACCAACCACCTGAGACCAGACTTTCTGGATTTTGTACTGGCGCAGGTCTTGATCCACCCCCAACCGGGAGCAGGAGTTCTCTAGAATCTCGCCCAGGCGGATGAATCGACCTTCTTTCTTTGTCACGGGGTCCCTACCATTTCGGGCTCCGCCATTTTCCGGATCGCATCGCCCTGGTGGTGCTTTCCGAGTTGAAGTGAAATTGCCGTCATGATCCTGTGCACGATCTCTTCGTAAGTCTCCTTGCATGCCGGCAAGTGATAACAGGAGTCTAGATCCACAGCAGGGCCAAAGTCGAGACGAACCTTGCAAAACAGTCGTGGCAGGATTTCCCCTTTTGGCAAGATCTGCTGGGTTCCCACGACGGCCACAGGGATCACCACGGGCCTAGATTCATAGACCAGCCGGCCGACGACTCGGTTCCCTTTCCCGAGTTCACCCGTGGGACTGCGGGTCCCTTCCGGAAACATCATGACTTTATGAGTACGAAGGAGAGCCAAAAGCTTTCGAATGGAAGCCAGATCCCGGCCGTTTCGCCGCACGGGAAATACACTGAGCGATCTTAGGAGTGGACCCATGATCGGGTTCCGGAACAGTTCTTCTTTGGCCGGAGCATACAAGGGGGTGGGCCAGAATTTCTTCAGAAACGCCCAGGCCACCAGCATAGGGTCCAGCATCGAGACATGATTGGCAGCTAGAAGGAGTCCTTCGGTCGAGGGGATATTCTTTTCGCCGGTGATGGTCATTCGCATGGTGCAGCGGACGATAGCCGATACGACCAAGACAGCGAGGAACATCCAGAATCTCCTCAACTGTTCCTTAATGTTTGCCACGGTTCCTCCGCCGCTTCTTCCTGCCGGGCAGACACTTTTCCCCCGGGGGAGGCCACTTTACTCTTTCGGCACCAAGCCTAAGGAAACCTAAGAGAATTATAGGGGGAGGGTGGGGTGCTCGGCAAGACCGATTCCCAATTCCCGGAGGCCGACTCAGGATTTCGGGCGGTGATCAAAAAAGCGCTTGGCCTTTAGTTCATAGCGGGGTAGAGCGCCCGAAGGGCAAATCTCGACCCCGATTTTGACCAGAATGCGGCCGTAGAGTGTTTCTTCAGTCTTCTTTTGCAGGTCCCGGTGGGCCGAGGGTGGAATCTCCGGGGCGGCTTCGACCTTTACGGTGACCTCATCGTTCAGAGGGCCGCGCGAGACGTGGACTTCATAGTGAGGGGAGAGCCCTGCAATGTTCCCCAGCAGGGCTTCCACCGCCGTCGGGTAGATATTCGTCCCTTTGACCACGATCATGTGATCCGTTCTCCCCTGCACCCCTCCCCGGAATAGAATCCAACTGCGGCCGCACTCACATACCGAGTAGGAAGGGCGCACAAGATCATGGGTACGGTACTTAATGACCGGCTGATAGAGTTGAGCGTAACTGGTCACGATGTTCTCGCCGATTTCCCCCTCACCGACGACCCTTCCGCTTTCGGGGTCCACGATCGTTGAGTAGGCATGGTCTTCCGCCAGATGGACACCGATCTGGTGGGGGCACGTGAAGCAGATGGCTCCGACTTCGCCGATTCCGTAGTGCTCGTAAGCCTTGGTCCCCCAGGCTTCCTCGATGGCCTGACGGGTGCTGGGGATGCTGACCCCGGGCTCCCCGGAAAGATACATAACCTTGATTCCGATCTCCCTCAGGTTGATTCCCGCCTCTTTGGCCTTTTCCGCTACGTAGAGGGCGTAGGTGGGAGTGGAGAGGAACACCGTGGGCTTGTATTCCAGAATCTGCTTCAGGCGCATCTCCGTGGACGCTCCCCCTCCGGAATAGACGGTTCCTCCGATTCTACGGACTCCCCAGTAGGCGCTCCAGAAAGCGATAAAGGTCCCCCAGGGAAACGCAAAATAAAAAGAATGCCCGGGGCGTAGTCCCACTCCCCAGAAACCGTAAGCCCACTGGTCCCCGTAGCGGACCGAGTCGTAGTAGGAGATGGGGATGACCAGGGGAACCCCCGTAGAGCCCGAAGTCTGGTAGCGGTACAGAAGGGCGTCCTCGCTGAGCGCAGCCGCCTCCCCCCAAGGGGGATTCTTTGACTGGGCATCGAGCAGTTCCTTTTTGTCGATGGTGGGGACCAGGCGATCGAAGTCTTCGAGGGTGCGGACGTCTTCGGGTTTCAAACCCACCCGGTTGTAGAGGTTGCGGTACAAAGGGACATGCGTGTAGGCATAGCGGATCAGTTTTTGAATTCGCTTCAAGTGCAGAGCGTTGACCTCTTCCCGCGGCATGGTTTCCGTGTACGGGTTCCAATATTTGCTTTTGAGAGAGGATTCGCTAAAAATAGACTTGTTCATGATCACGCCCTTTGGAGGCAATTGGAACGAACTTCTCTTTGGGGAATTGGAGTTTCTATTATAACTCATTCCGTGTTTCGATATGCTGCCCGTCGATTTTTTTCGGATCGGGGTTGATTCAGGTTCCCCCCCATAATAAACTAGCCGGACTTGAGGAAACCGGGAGATTTTCAAAGGATTGTCCATGACCATGCAGATCTGGAAGCACCGCTACCATCCGCCGGGAACTTCCCCGGGAACCCTCGTTCCTCCCGCGGTTGTTCCTGAGGTGCCCGTCTCCATAACCCTGTTCTCATATGACCAGGAGGCGCTCGAGGAGAAAGTGCTGTCCAGTGTGGAAGATTGTCTCCCGTACCTGGGCAAGAAGCGGGTGACCTGGATCCACCTGGACGGCATTCACAATCTGGAGTTCCTCTCCAGGCTCGGGGAAGTCTTCCATCTCCACCCGCTGGCTCTCGAAGATGTCCTGCACGTTTCCCAGCGCCCCAAAGTGGAAGACTACGAGAAGTACCACTTCCTGGTCTTCATCCGCGTTGCCCTGCAGGATCGGCTTGAGTTCGAGCAGGTGAGCCTGTTCCTGGGGGAGAACTTTCTGGTGACGATTCAGGAAAGACCCGGCGATGTTTTTGATCCGGTGCGGGAGAGGATTCGCAGCAATCGGGGGACGATTCGCCGCTCGGGAGCGGACTATCTTGCCTATGCCTTGATCGACACTCTCGTAGACGGCTTTTTCCCGGTCCTGGAATCCCTGGGGGAACGAATCGAAGACCTCGAGGATCAGGTGGCCGAAAAACCAAGCCGGGAAACCCTGCAGAAAATCCACCAGACCCGGCGGGAACTTCTGAACCTGCGGCGTGCCATCTGGCCCGAGCGGGATGCGATCAACAGCCTGTTGCGGGAGGAGTCGCCTCTGATTTCATCACAAACTCGGGTTTACCTGCGGGATTGCTATGATCACGCCATCCGCATCCTGGACATCCTGGAAACCTATCGGGAAATCGGCACCGGCCTGATGGACATTTACCTGTCCAGCATGAGCAACCGCTTGAACGAGATCATGAAGGTGCTGACGATCATCACGACGTTCTTTATTCCTCTGAGCTTCATTGCCGGGATCTACGGGATGAACTTCAACACCGCCAAGAGCCCCTGGAACATGCCCGAGCTGAACTGGGTCTGGGGGTACCCGATGGCTCTGGGGCTGATGGCGGCGGTGGCGCTGGCGTTCCTTTTCTACTTCCGGCGCAAGAAGTGGTTGTAGTTGCCTGAACCCGTACCGACTGGAGAAATGACTGTGGAAAACCGCTGGTCCGATGAGCAGGCTCAAAAACTGCAGGGCCTGGACCTGCTCCTTTATGCTTCCCGTTTGATCGGCCAGGAGGAGAGCCTGGTGATCTGGGGCGGGGGCAATACCGGCATGAAGCTGGACGAGACCGAC
>Ga0209641_10004757_pt1 | contig 11180 bp, 11 predicted proteins | sample RifCSP16_1_FD_184022 | JGI IMG/M metagenome (GOLD analysis project Ga0209641, IMG submission 184022) | Soil microbial communities from Rifle, Colorado - Rifle CSP2_sed 16_1 (SPAdes) (version 2) | ecosystem: Environmental > Terrestrial > Deep subsurface > Rock core/Sediment | place: Rifle...
TTCCTGTAGCTGTTCTTGGAAGGCTGTCCACGAACTCGATCCACCCGGGATGTTTGTACGGCGCAGCCCTGTCAAGAACGAATTTCCTGAGCTCTTCTTTAAGTCCTGAAGAGGGCTCATGATCCTACTTTAGTACCTCATAGGCTCTGGGCTTCACAAGCTTATCTTCATCAGGGCTGCCCACCACTGCGCATTCCAGGACAGCTTCATGCGACATCAGGATATTTTCTATTTCTACCGGCGACACCCACATCCCGCTCACTTTCATCATATCATCAGACCTGCCGCAGTGCCAGAAATATCCAGATGTGTCATTGTCTCATGCCAGAGTATAATGCAATATTGTTCCCTCTTCCATTCCGGACATTTTCATCAACAAATACGCTTGCAGCGTTCAATTGCTCAGGTAGATTCTCAAGTTCAGTGACCATATTCCCACTTTTAAAGTCACTTATTCGATTCTGCTTCTATTTTATATAATTTACCCTCGGACTTGAACCATACCCTTTTAACTCATTTCAGGGCTAAGTCTCCCTCCGAAAGGTGGGAGATGCAGCCCGTACACCAGCCAAAACTATTTATAGTTTAGTGAAAAAATGATTAACTATGAAGTACAAACTGGATAAGGGGGCACATTCGGTCTATGCTCTCCAATACCAAGAGCAAAGCCTACACTTGATATTCCAAAATACATGAATGCCATCAAGACGATTACTTCGAGGGAGATAAAAAGGAACTTTCCTGAAACAAAAGAAAAGCTGTGGAAGGAGGCTTTCTGGTCCCGGTCTTATTTTTTAGCAACGAGTGGTCAGGTAACATTAGAACAGTTGAAGCGATACGTGGAGAGTCAGGGATGCAATTAACCCAGAAGATAAGGATATTTCCAACACAGGAACAGGAAACTGTATTATGGTCTCTCTCCGAGCAATGTAGACTCCTTTACAATTTTGCTCTTGCTGAAAGGATACAAGCGTGGGAACAAAACAACCTGTACTCTTACTATCAGGTTTTTCCCTGGGGAAAACCGGAATGGATAGGGTATAAAGAGCAGCAAAATAGTTTACCGTCTCTGAAAAACAAATTTCCGAAATATAAATGTATATACTCTAAGGCATTACAGATGGTTCTTAGAACACTTGATGCAGATTTCAGGTCTTTCTTTGCTTTGCGTAAGAATGGAGACAATAATGCAAAACCTCCGAGGTTCAAAGGAAAAAAATATTTTACTACTATGGTGTATAACCAAAGCGGGTTCAAAGTCGAAAATGGGTCAATCAAATTATCACATAAATATAACGAGGTTCCTCTGACATTCTCAGTTCCAGATACTTATGAGTTCATTCATGTTTATCAGATTTCTGTTTTCTATGATCGTGGTGACTTTTACATATCTGTCATCCATGAAGTCCCAGAAAAGCCGTATGTGGATAACGGATTGTATCAGGCAATTGATTTAGGAATAACAAAAACAGTAACGGCGGTAAACACCTCTGGGAACTTTTTTGAGGTGAACAATCCAAGACCTGATAAATACTGGAACCCAATAACAGATGCAATTCAATCAAGGAGAGACCATTGTAAGAGATGTTCAGCACAAACTGTCCAGAAAAATGGTAGACAATACCAGAGCCAATACACTAATTGTAGGCAACCTTGATGTAAAAGAGATGCCGAACTCCAATAAGGCATCATCTGGTCTGAACCGTTCAACTCAAAATAATGGATACTTATCAAGATTTGTCAGATTTCTAACCTACAAGGCGGAACTTGCAGGTAAAAAAGTGATAGAAATCGATGAACGGAATACGTCAAAGAGATGTTATGCCTGTGGAAAAGAGCACGTCATGCCTCTCTGGAAGCGTACTATGGATTGTGATTGTGGGAACGTAATAGATAGGGATAGAAACAGTGCTATCAATATCATGCTGCGTTTCTTATCACAGAACGCCATGTGGACGGGCTATCAGCAATTTGCTGATAATCTGCGAAACACAGGTCTTACAATATCTATATTAGAAGTACACTCGCGGGAAGCCCCATGCGTAAGCGTGGGGTAGTTCACATCCCTCATCATCCATATTCCAATGCTTTGATCACACCGTATATTAAAAGGTTCAGTGGAGTCTGTATGTTATGCTTTCTCCCGAGTTCTATTATTTTACCATTAAAAAAGTCAACCTCGGTCTTCCTTTTATTGATAATATCGAGCAGCATCGAAGTCTTATGCTCATATCCTTTTTCAATGGCATTATGCATTGATTTCATAAGTTCATCTTCATTTAATTCAATGCCTTCTGCCCCTGCAATTGTTAAGGATTCTTTTACCACAGCCGCCAGACTCTCTTTCAGTTCAGGTATTTCAGACATCACACCTACCTTTGTTCCTGTAATTGCGTTGATTGAATTCCCTGCAATTATCGTAATAGCTTTTCTCCATATCTCTCTGGATATATCATCCACAGCCTTTGCAGGTATCCCGGCAGAAGTCAACAGCAAAGCCAATTTTCTTGCATATTCCTGCGACCTGTAAGATCTTCCTCCAAATATGCTTTGTTCATAAAATGTGATCAACTTAATATGTCCTGGTTTGACCATTGTTGCAGGAAACCAGACCACACCCTCAATGATCTGCTCTTTATTGACATATTTACTGATTACTTCACTTATCCCAAGCCCATTTTCCAGACAAACGATATACGAATTTTCTCCGATAATCGGCAAAGTACTCTTAACGGCTTCTTCCAGGCTATACGCTTTTACTGCGAACAGAATCAAATCTTGCTTTTGTGTAATACCTCCGGGTGATGCAATATTCACATTATCAACATGTATTTCTTTAACTCCAGAAATAAACAGTCCATTTTTTCTTATTTCTTCAATTACATCATCGTTTTTTTCCACAAAGGTTACCTTATATCCTGCACTTGCCAAAAAGCCTCCAAAAACACCTCCAATTGCACCGGTGCCAACGATACAGATCCTGTCAATATTCAGCATCTCAGTTTAAACCTCTGTACCTTTCCAGTAGCGGTTCTCGGAAGGCTGTCCACGAACTCGATCCACCTGGGATGTTTGTAGGGCGCAGCCCTGTCAAGAACGAATTTCCTGAGCTCTTCTTTAAGTCCTGAAGAGGGCTCATGATCCTCCTTTAGTACCACATAGGCTCTGGGCTTCACAAGCTTATCTTCATCAGGGCTGCCCACCACTGCGCATTCCAGGACAGCTTCATGCGACATCAGGATATTTTCTATTTCCACCGGCGACACCCACATCCCGCTCACTTTCATCATATCATCGGACCTGCCGCTGTGCCAGAAATACCCCTCATCGTCTTTATAGTACTTATCACCTGTATGCAGCCACTCTCCGATCATTGTTTTCTTTGTTTTTTCATGTTTTTTCCAGTAATAGGGCGCAGTGCTGTCCCCTTTTATCATCAGATTGCCGATCTCGCCTGTCTGGACTTCAGTCCCGTTTTCATCCACTATCCGCGCTTCATAACCCTGGACTATTTCTCCGCTGCTCCCAGGCTTAACTTTTCCCTGATTGTTGGAAATAAATATATGCAGAGCCTCTGTGGAGCCGATCCCATCCAGTATCTCCAGTCCGGTGATCTTCTTCCATCTATGATATATCTCTGCAGGCAGCTGCTCTCCTGCAGAAACGCACAGGCGAAGGGAAGACATGTCCGGTCCTGGATCCATTTTTTCCATGCTCTGGAGCAGCTTTGCATATAATGTGGGAACTCCATAAAAAAGAGTTGGCCTGTATCTCTCGATTATCTGAAAGACCTTCTCTGGATCCGGCTTTTCAGGATAGAGCACTGATGAGGCTCCAACCCTGAATGGAAAGTAAAGGCTGTTCCCCAGCCCGTAGGCAAAGAAGAGTTTTGCTGCTGAGAATGTGATATCTTTTTCAGCTATACCGAGCACATTCTTTGCATAAAGATCGCTGCTGTAGATCAGATCATGGTGCAGGTGCACAACTCCCTTTGGAGAACCTGTGCTTCCTGAGCTATACAGCCAGAACGCAGCGTCATCTTTGCCTGTTTCAGCAGGTTCCAGATGAGAGGATTCGTTTTCAGTGATCTCTTTGAAAGAGATATATCTGGCTTCCTCATTCCCAGCGACAATAATATTCTTTAAATATTTTAAATTACCCTTTATTTTTTCTATCTCTTTCAGCATCAAGTCATGCACCACCAGGGTCTTTGCCCCGCTGTCATTCAGGAAATATTGAAAATCATCTGCCTTCAGCATGGTATTGATCGGAATCGGGACTGCACCGATCTTTATCGCTCCAAAAAAACTTGCAATGAATTCGGGAGAATCAAGCAAGATCAGCATTACTCTTTCTTCCAGGTCAACTCCCAGATTCTTCAAAGCATTACCTGTCCTGTTGACCATTTGAGAGATATCCCTGTAAGTCATTGTCTCATTGCCAGAATATAATGCAATATTGTTCCCACTTCCATTCTCGACATTTTCATCAACAAACACGCTTGCAGCGTTCAATTGCTCGGGTAGATTCTCAAGTTCAATGACCATATTCCCATCTCTAAACTCACATATTCGATTCTGCTTCTATTTTATATAATTAACCCTCGCACACTCTGTCTGGAGTCCGGAAACGTTTAAATACTTTCAATTATATTTTTCTTCTGAGGGATACTATCGAGCTTAAATCCAACGATCTTGTAAAGGTACTCGCAATAGTAGGGTTCATGGCTTTTATCATGGTTTCAGTAGCCTATGGGATCGCCTATATTTTTGGAGAAGGTTCGATCAGATTTCCAATAGGAGCGCACTACATTATTTTCATATTCGCAATCGGATTCGTTATATTCTCGGTTTTTTTTGAGAAAGAAAGGGGGGCGATCTATCCCTGGTCGCTCCTTGGTGGCACAATAGTTTCAGCGATCTTCTCGTTCATCGTTGCTGCTTCTATTGCCGGAATACGGTACATCTGGGAGAAAGGTTTCACAGTTCTGGGCACAGACACCTGGTTTTATGCGCTTTCGGTCAGCATAATTCTGAGCATGATTTTATTCAATCTTGCGAAAAACAGGCTCTAGACAAGCACGTCCTCAAGACCAGACTCCTTAACGATCTGGAGCGCTTTTTGAATTTCCTGAGGAGTAAGCGTGCGGCTGATCTCAGGATACTCATAAGCCCTGTAAACAGGGTGGTACTGGAACATCAGGTTGAACCTGACTTTCGGGATATGCTCTCCTGTCCACTCTACGATCGGGCGCGTGCAGCATTCAAGATGCCCTGGAAGAACAAGGTGCCTCAGCAGGATCTCCCCGCTAACGTAGGCAGTGCTGAAATTCCCTGTCACTACATTCCAGTAGTCCGACGCCTTTGAGTATTTATTCGCGCAATCATCATTCCCGTACCTCAGATCTCCGAGATACACGTCCACCACCCCTTCTAGCAGCCGCGCGATCTCATCTGAATAATACATATTGGAGTTCCACACAACCGGAATATTCACCTTAAGAGCATTCAGGATCTTCAGGATGATGTGAGTGTGAGGCGTGGGGGTCACAAAGTTCACGTTCCTGGATCCGTACGCCCTTCGTGAGGAGATGATCCCTGCAAGCTCCTGAGGCAGAATGGAGATCCCGCTCTGGGGGGCTGTGGAGATCTCCCAGTTCTGGCAGTAGACGCAGGAAAAATTGCAGCCAGTAAAGAATATTGTATGCGAGGGCACGAGTTCAGGCTCCTCCCCATAATGGAGGAACTCGGCAGAATAATGCGACACTGCTTCGCACCTGCAAAAACCCACCTCTTTCTTTTTCCGGTTCGCTCTGCATCGCCTCTCACAAAAAATGCAGCTGACGAGAATTCTATCCGCGATCGCTGATTTAAGGTCAAGAAGAGAGGAAGCTGCACGTCTGGGGAGTTCTTTTAAAGAACTCAGAGTGTCCCGCGTTTCACGGAATACGTTCATTGTTTCATCATGCAATTCAATGAGTTCATCCAGTGGTGATTCTTTACTAAAATCCACATCTACCGATTGTGAGATCAGGAACTGCGAAGGGAGCCTGTCTCTCATAACTTCAAAGTATCTCGATAGATATAGGGGCTCTCTGTAATTCACTTTCATCAGCTGGCGAGCATCAGATCTTTTTTGTTTTTGCCCTCAGGAGCGGCATTGAAAACATCCTTTCCACTTTCTCTCTGTGCAGCGTATTATACGTGCAGAACGGGATGACCCTTCCATCGGGTGTAGCATAATGTACACCGCATCTCTGTATCCTCTCAAGGTCCATATTATACAGGTCCATGAAATGCATGGCGCCAACGAAAAGCGTATAACGGTGGAATTCTTTCACAGCATCTCCGGTACCGTCCTTGAGAACGTCAATGAAAAGTTTCTTCACGTCCACTGATTTTGGTGCTTTTGAAAGGTCTACGAACTTCGGCAGTGCAGAAATAAGGCTGCCTAACCTTTTTATCTTACCGAGCGATTTGCCCATCCATCTGGAATTGCTCGAAGTAAGTTCTTCCACATGTTCAAGCAGCCCTTCCACATCAATGAAACGGGTTATGGGTATCATCTTCCCGTTCTCAATATAGACATATGTCCCTGTTCCGCAGTGCGGATGAACCGTGAACTCTACATTTGGAATCTCCTTGTTTGCAGTGACAAAATGGGAGATGGGAACGATGGAAGGCACAGGATAGAAATCCTCTGCAGTAATGGCACCATCGGTCTGCTGTTCTATCAATTCTACAAGATCAGGAATGGTTATTCTCTTGTCCATCCTCTCTTTCTTATTGATCCTTCCAGCAAAAGAGATAGGCTGGAAGTTGATGCCTTTAACGGTGTCTATATTATTGACCGCAAACCTGATGATATCCCCTACCTGGTGATCGTTTATGCCCTTGGCAAGCGTGGGCACAAGACAGATGCTTGTCAATCCTCCAGCCCTGCAGTTTTCTATTGCTTTGAGTTTCAGGGGCAGGGCGTTATATCCTCTGTTCTTAATATAAGGCTCAGGTGTTACGCCATCAAACTGCAGATAAACAGTATGAAGACCTGCTGCTGCCAGATCACTGCACAGCTTCGGGTTCCTTGCAAGCTTTATTCCATTGGTGGCTATCTGGATCTGGGTGAACTTCAAATCGCTTGCCATTTTTACAAGCTCCACAATATCCTCACGCATCGTTGGCTCGCCGCCTGCGAACTGGATTGAAGGACACGGCACGGGCTTTTCGTTCAGAAGCGTTTGCATCATCATCCTGATCTGTTCTTTTGACGGTTCATAGAGATAACCAGAGGACGCTGCATTGGCAAAACACACCGGACATGCCTGGTTGCACCTGTTTGTCACATCTATATTTGCAAGAATGGTAGTTGTTTTATGGGATGAACACAGCCCGCATGAGTTAGGGCAGTTGCCATCGGTCTTTACATTGGGGTTTTGTACCCCCTCTCCATCATGCCAGTAATGCTCATACCGCTTAAAATGATCTGCATTAGACCAGTAAATATCCTTAAAAGCCCCATGCTTTGGACATGTTTTTTCGAGCATCATCTTCCCGTCCTCTTCGATTATTGATGCGTCGATCACAGCAAGGCATTCGGGGCACAACGATTTCGTTGATCTCATACCACACTATCCTCGATTGTTTTTTTTTAAACATTGTATTCATTATATAAGTGTTTTTCCTCCACCCGGTGTTTTACCATTCTTTCTCTGGAGCTTTCGCACCCCAGTGTATTACAAAGCTTTTTTAGTATTAAAGATTATCTTTACCTTAAATATAATAAAGATATATAAGATTGACTAAAAGGCAGGTGATTTGACTTTGGTAATAGGAGTTACACTCGTAAATGTAGTGCCGGGACAGGAAAAAGCAGCATATAATGAGCTTATTAAAATAAAAGGGATCAAAGATGTATATCATGTATTCGGAGAGTTTGACTTCGTTGTGATAAGCAACGTAGATGGCCTGAGCGCATTGAACAAGCTCGTGGATACCATAAGGGAGAGTGAGAACGTAACTGCTACACAGACAATAGTGGGAGCGGAGCTTTAACTGAATGGTCATTGCCGAAGAGCTTGCTAAAAAGCAAAAAGCAATTAGCATCGCTGAATTCTTTGAAAAGAACAGGCAGATACTTGGCTTTGATTCAAGTCCGCGCTGTCTTCTGACATCTGTAAAAGAGGCGGTGGATAATTCCCTTGATGCGTGCGAAGAATCAGATATCCTGCCCGATATTTTTATTAAAATTGAAAATAAAACAAAAAATAGCGTGACCCTCATCGTTGAAGATAATGGTCCAGGCATTGTAAAGGATCAGATCCCAAAGGTCTTCGCAAAATTGCTCTATGGGTCGCGCTTCCATTCCATGAAGCAGAGCCGGGGTCAGCAGGGTATCGGGATCTCAGCAGCCGTTCTATATTCACAGCTGACATCTGGGAGACCCGCGAAGATAGTATCAAAAATAGACAGGGACGCTCCAGCCCATTATTTTGAATTGCTCATAAACACCCAGACCAATGAACCCGAGATACTCACCGACAGGGTGATCGAGTGGGACAGGGTGCGCGGCACACGAATCGAACTCGAAATGGAAGCTGCCTATATAAGGGGCAAGAAATCAGTGCACGAATACCTGAAGGATACTGCAATCGTGAACCCGCATGCGCGTATCACACTCATTGAACCTGACAATAACAGGGTCGTATTCGAAAGGGCAACTGATAAAATGCCTGTGCAGCCAGAAGAAATACTTCCTCATCCTGCCGGCATTGAACTTGGAACTCTGATGAAAATGCTGAGGTATTCAGAACGGGAAAAGCTCGCCCCTTTCCTTCGTTATTCCTTTTCCCGCATAGGTCTTCATACTGCTGAAGAGATATCTAAAAAGGCAGGTATCGATCCAGAAAAAAGCCCGCAGGAAGTGACACTGGATGAAGCAAAGCGGCTGCACGAGGCTTTCACGAAGGTAAAGATATCGGCTCCTCCCACGGATTGTCTTTCCCCGATCACGGATGAACTGATCAGAAAAGGGCTTGAGAAAGAACATACCATAGATTTTATCGAGACCATAACGCGCCCGCCTTCGGTGCACAGCGGACACCCTTTCCAGATAGAAGCAGGTATAGCCTATGGAGGAAATCTCCCGAAGGAGGAGAAAGTGGAGATCCTGAGGTTTGCAAACCGCGTGCCTCTTCTCTACCAGCAGGGGGCCTGCGCAATAACGCATGCTGTGGAGAACATAAAATGGAAAAATTATTCACTTAACCAGCCCGGTGAAACCCTGCCAACAGGGCCTGCCATTGTTCTTGTGCATGTAGCCTCAACCCACATCCCTTTTACTTCCGAGTCAAAAGAAGCTATTGCTGATATCCCCGAAATGGTGGAAGAGATCGAGCTTGCGCTCAAGGATCTGGGACGGAGGCTCAAGCTTTACTTATCAAGGCAGGACTCCCTGGCGCGAAGGAGGGAGAAGGAAGAGATCATCCAGAAGATCCTCCCGCGAATAGCGAAGAAGGTGGGAGAGATACTGGATAGACCAGCGCCAGATATAGCCCCTGTGGTTGCCAAGATCATGGGGAATGTACTTATTTCAAGATCTGTGCAGCCTGATGGCAGAGGATGCGATGTGGAGATAAAGCTCAGGAACCATGGCGACTCGGTGCACCATTTCTCACTTCATGAGACCTTGCTGCATGAGATCATATCCCCCAGCCCGGAGCCAAAAAAGATCCAGCTGGGGAAGCAGAACGATTATGTGTGGAAGATCTCCCTCAAGCCAGGGGAACAGAAGGCTGTGGTTTATAAACTGGATATAAAATCTGACGAAGCTTCAAAACTTCCCCAGCCCATTGTCGAAGGGATCAAAGAAGAGCTCATCACAGGCGCAAAGGTGGTGAACGTTTGACAGATAGATCCAATAAAGAGCTCAGGGATTCATTATCAAAGACCACGCTCAAGAAGCTGATCCAGGATTTCTACGAGCAGTTCGAGAGTGAGACCATACCTCATATCGTGCTGCCTTCGCGCACCAAGAAGAACATCGAACTCAAGGAGGACAGCGATGTGTGGGTATACGGCGACAGCGAAAGCATGCGCAGCGCGAAAACCGTAAAAGGCGCGACCCAGCTTCTCAAGACCTCGTACGTTGCCGAGCTTCTGATCAAAGGGCATCTTGACCAGAACAAGAGTTCGACCCTGAGAGAGCTGTACTATATCAGCGAGAACTGGGACATAGCAAAGTTCCATGAGCAGGCAGAGAGCGACAGGCTCATTGAAGACCTTGAGATCATCACAGGACTTCAGCGTGAGGATTTCCATGTGCGCCCTGAGGAGAACGGGGCAACGCTTTACGGGCCGATAAAGATCAAGGAGATAACAAAGAGGGGCGAACGCACGATACACTGTCAGGATGACGTGGGCGAGGCAGGGTACCAGATTCCTTACAACGTGGAGACGATAAAGTTCATAGAGCACGATGCAAAGTTCATAATCGCAATCGAGACAGGTGGTATGCAGGACAGGCTGATCGAGAATGGTTTTGATGAGAAGTTCGGTTCCATCCTTGTGCACCTGAAAGGGCAGCCAGCCCGCTCCACGCGGCGGATCATCAAGCGCATGAACGAGGAACTCAAGCTTCCAGTTGTTGTGTTCACTGACGGCGACCCCTGGAGCTTCAGGATATTCGCAAGCGTGGCATACGGCGCGATCAAGAGCGCTCACCTCTCAGAGTTCATGGCCACACCTGCTTCAAAGTTCATAGGTGTGCAGTCAACCGATATCGTGGAGTACGAGCTCTCGACCGATAAATTGAACGATCAGGACATCAAAGCTCTTGAGAGCGAGCTCACAGACCCTAGGTTTAACACACCTTACTGGAAGGACCAGATCAACCTGATGCTCAAGATCGGGAAAAAGGCTGAGCAGCAGGCTTTCGCAGGTAAGGGGCTGGATTATGTGACCGATACCTATCTGCCGGAGAGGTTGACGGAGATGGGGGTGGTGTGAAAAAAGGTCATAACTTGAAGATATGAAAAATAAATACCTATAGAGCCTCTAAGAGCGTGTCTGAAAATTAGATATACTTAAATGGATAATGATCTAGATCATGGGAGAAGAGATCAAAAGGAAACCCTATCAGACAGACCTATCAGACGCTGAATGGCAAAGAATAGAGTCTTGTGT
>Ga0209641_10004760_pt1 | contig 11177 bp, 9 predicted proteins | sample RifCSP16_1_FD_184022 | JGI IMG/M metagenome (GOLD analysis project Ga0209641, IMG submission 184022) | Soil microbial communities from Rifle, Colorado - Rifle CSP2_sed 16_1 (SPAdes) (version 2) | ecosystem: Environmental > Terrestrial > Deep subsurface > Rock core/Sediment | place: Rifle...
AGAATCGCGGAGGAAATTATCTTTAACGAAATATCAACAGGCGCACAGAATGATCTGGAAAAGGCTACCGAAATTGCTAAGATGATGGTGAAAGAATATGGAATGAGTGACAAGATGGGTCTGGTAACGTTCGAACAAGGTAACAGACCACTCTTTTTGAGTGGAGGATTTGCAGCCAGCAAGGAGTACAGCGAAGAAACCGCACGGGAAATTGATCTTGAAATAAAGAAGATCGTGGATGAATCGTTCCATCGTGTAAAAACGTTGTTAACCGAAAAAAAGGAAATATTACAGGGTATGGCAAAGACATTGATGGAAAAAGAAGTTATCGAGGGAGAAGAATTAAAAACACTTTTAGAGGAACTTCACAAAACCAACGGGGAAAAAGAACCATGCTAAAGAGATATGTCAGCAAATATAAATACTGTGCTCTTGGTGTCATTATTGCCGCAAATTGTGCCGTAGTAAGTATTTTTAAGCTAGAAGGTATCATTTTCGGTTTAGTAGTTCTGGCTTTTTGTTGCACCCTGCAGTTTTTCATTCATAGCGAGGAGCACAACAAATCTGCCGAGACCGAAACGAGTACCGTATCTGAAAAGTTATTCCACAGCGTCATGGATATTATTCCGGAGATCGTGTACATTTCCATGTTTGACGGCTCTGTAAAATATATCAGTGATGGGATAGAAAAGGTGGTCGGACACAAGCCGGAGGAAATTTACAAGACGCGCAATATCTTACTCCAACTGGTACATCCGGAAGACAGAGCAATGGTGTCGGCACAAATCCAAAAGCTACAGAATGGAAGCGACGCAACGATAGAATATCGGTTATTAAAAAAAGACGGCTCTTATGCATGGGTCTCCGATTCCCTGAATAGCGTCAAGAATGAATGGGGCAATGTCACCCATTATAATGGTATTTTAATAAATGTCGACGAGAGAAAATTGCACGACAAGAATTTGCAGAGCTTGAACGCGAGGATACACCAATTAAACGATATGGTCAATCAGCACGCTGTGCGTGATAGTTTAACGAATGTCTATAACAAGCGGTATTCGCTTGTAATCCTGCAGAATGAGTTTAACCGCGCACGGACACAAAATAAATCATTATCATGTATTCTGATGAACATCGATCACCTTGAATCGATCAACAATCGATATGGATATTTTATGGGTAATCGTATCCTTATAGAGGTTGCAAGGTGCATACAAAAGCATATTAAGTCGTCTGATATAATTTCGCGGTTTGGGGAAGGCGAATTTTTAATCATGTTGCCAGAAATTGATAAAGAAGAACTCAAGAGGGTATCAGACTTGTTGGTAAATGAGGTTGAGAGGTGTCTCGTAAAAGATGAAGAGAAAAATATGAAAATTAACTTTAGGGTAACGGTAGGGTCTGGTTCCATTACCGCGACGACCAAAAGTATTACCGATCTGATTGAGCAGGCGAGCAAGGCGCTTTACACCGCTAAAGTGGTGAAAAAGACATAACTGAAAAACCGACCGGAAAACAAATTGGAAATGACGCAGAAGGCAAATTTTTCTTTTCACAGACGGGACGATGGAATCCTGCCGGAAATCATTAGTATCGTTCCGCTGAAGGACGATGTTGTTTTTCCGCATCTGATCCGTCCGTTATCCCTGTCAGGAGAAGAAACGGTAAAGGCGCTAAACGAGGCGATTTCCAGGAATGAGCTCATTGGTATTGTGGCGCTAAAATACGACGTTGAGTCCCCGAAACACACAGACTTTTACGACGTTGGAACAGCAGTAAAGGTAATTCAGGTATTTGAATCTACCACCGACAATATAAAATTTCTTTTAGAAGGTGTAGTCAGGATCAAAGTCGTAGAATATCTGCAAACCGAGCCACATTATAAGGCACGGATAGAAGAACTCCGGGAATTCACAGAAAAATCTGAAACGATAGACGTGCTTGTACAAAGTGTAAAAACGCTTTTTAAACTAAGCGCTATGCTTGGGAAGACGTTACCAAAAGATATTATTCCTATGATTGACAACGTCAATAATCCCTCAATGCTGGCAGACCTGGTAACCATTTATCTGGAACTATCTATTGACGAAAAACAAAAACTGTTAGAAATGATTGATCCGCAGAAACGATTGAGGATCGTATTCCATTACCTGAACAAAGAAGTGCAGGTACGAGAGGTTCGGGGAAAGATAGACGAAGAAGTCACTAAAGAAATGACCAAGGCCCAACGTGAGTACTTCCTGAGAGAGCAATTAAAGGCAATCCAGAAGGAGCTTGGGAAAGACGATCCTCACATGGAAGAAATCAATAAACTGGAAGAAAGAATCAAAGAGGCAAAGATGCCAAAGGAGGTGGAAGAAGTGGCCATCAAAGAATTAGAAAGGCTACGGGATATTAATCCTGCATCGGCCGAGTATCCGGTTTCCCGAACATATCTGGATTATCTCATTAATATCCCATGGAACAAAAAGACCGTTGACAATCTTGACATCCATCAGGCGGAAAAAATCCTGAATGAAGACCACTACGGTCTTGAGAAGGTCAAAGAGCGTATCCTGGAATTCCTGTCTGTACATAAATTAAAGGAAAAACTTAAAGGACCCATCCTCTGCTTTTGCGGCCCGCCAGGAACCGGAAAAACATCGTTAGGGAAATCGATTGCGCGCTCTTTAGGCAGAAAATTTATTCGCATCTCTTTAGGAGGTATTCGCGACGAGGCTGAAATCAGGGGACACAGACGCACCTATGTTGGCGCATTGCCTGGACGCGTAATGCAGGAAATCTGTCGCGCAGGGTACAGCAACCCTGTTTTCATGCTCGACGAGATTGACAAGATTGGAGCTGATTTCAGAGGAGACCCCGCTTCTGCCCTGTTGGAAGTTCTAGACCCTGAACAAAACTTTAGTTTCGTAGACCACTATCTCGACGTCTCATTCGATCTTTCTAATGTGTTATTTATCACAACGGCCAACATTCTCGATACAGTTCATATTTCTCTGAAAGACCGGATGGAAGTCATATATCTTCCCGGATACAGTGAAGACGAGAAATTGAAAATAGCCCAACAATTTCTGATCCCAAAGCAAATCAGAGAAAACGGACTGGAAGGGCACCCGGTTATGTTCCAGGACCAATCCATTTACAAGGTCATTCTGGAGTACACCAGAGAGGCGGGGCTGAGAAACCTGGAGCGAGAGATTGCATCAATCTGCAGAAAAATTGCAAAAGAAATCGTTGCCGGAGAACAGATTACCAGTGAAGTAAGACCGGAGATTGTGGAGAAATTCCTCGGCCCGAGAAAGTTCTTTTATCAGGTTACCGATGAAGAAGACCGTATCGGTGTAGCTACCGGCATTGCCTGGACAGAAACAGGCGGAGACATTATCTTTGTGGAAGCATCCCGAATGAAGGGCGAAAAGGAACTAACCCTCACGGGACAATTAGGCGACGTCATGCAGGAATCGGCCATTGCAGCGCTCAGCTATATCCGCAGCAATGCAAAACGACTCGGTATCGATGAGAATTTTTATGATACTTCAGAAATCCACATCCATGTCCCTTCCGGCGCAATACCTAAAGATGGGCCTTCTGCCGGAATAACCATGTGTATGGCGCTTGTTTCACTGCTGACAGGCAGATATGCAAGGAGAGAAGTTGCGCTCACCGGCGAAGTTACGCTGACGGGAAATGTATTACCCATTGGAGGAGTCAAGGAAAAGGTGCTTGCAGCCATAAGGGCAGGCGTGAAGACTATTGTGCTTCCCTTAAAAAACAAGGACGATTTTGAAGAAATCGACGCAGAAATCCGCAGCAAAATCCAATGCGTTTATATCCAAAAGATTGATGATGCCATCAATACGGTATTAATTTAATTGTAATGGAAGACCTCCCCTTCATCCCCTCCTTGCGAAGGAGGGGACTAAGGGGAGGTGCAGAAATAACATCCTTCCGATTTCCTCCTTGCGAAGGAGGGGAAAGAGGGGTGGTTCTAAGTGCAAAACAATGAAAGGAGAAAACAGCATGATAAATATAAAAAACATCCTCTGCCCGATTGATTATTCGATTTATTCGGAAAAGGCATTAAGTTATGCAATAGAGTTTGCTGGAAAATATGGGGCAAAGCTTTTCTTGATGCATGTGCTGGATATTCGTGTCTACGACATTAACGATCCGGATCTGTACAACGTTAATATCGTCGACAAAGAGACTATTAATAAACTGAGAGAGAGGCTGCTCAAGTGCGTCAATGAAGATACGAAAGGAAGGATATCGGTTGAGGCCATCGTTCTGCAAGGTGTCCCTTTTGCCGAAATTATCAAGGCATCAAAGGAATACGACATTGACCTGATTGTGCTCGGCACGCATGGCAGGACAGGTCTATCTCATGCAATCATGGGGAGTGTCGCAGAAAAAGTCGTGCGCAAGTCACCCTGCCCGGTGCTTACCGTCCGGCATCCTGAACATGATTTCGTAATGCCATAACAAAGCATGATTCGTTATTCTGTCAAATGGTTTTCTGAATAATTATATGCCTAAATACATACTTATAGATCACACGGCAGATATAGGAATCGACGTATTTGGGACAACAATCGAAGAATTATTCACAAATGCTGCCTTTGCCCTATTTGATATCATAGCGGACTTGTCCAAAGTAGAATGTAAGGTTGAATACCCTGTAAAAATTTCAGGAATAGATAGAGAACAATTGCTCGTCATCTGGCTAAGTGAATTGTTGTACTTGCATGACGTAAAATACCTGCTTTTCAAGGATTTTCATATTACGGACATGAAGGAAAACCAATTGACCGCATCCGTATGCGGCGAAGTGTTTAACGAAGACAAACACGTAATTAAGACAGAAATAAAAGCCGTCACATACCATGGTTTATCAATCGTCCAGGAAAATCATCAGTGGAAAGCACGGGTCATATTTGATTTGTAATGTTTGTATATGAAAGATTTGTTCAATAAAAATGTTGGTTATTATTCGTGTTTATTCGCGGCTAATTTGTTGAAGGACTATTTTTATGGCAGACGATAAATATAAAATTCAAAAGATAGATGACTATCGCTGGCGCATTCCCAGAGAAGGCAAGATGCGGGTGGATGGCATCGTGTATGCCGACAAACACATGCTGGAAGAAATTCAGAAGGACGAAAGCCTGCAGCAGGTGATTAACGTCTCTTATCTTCCGGGGATTGTAAACCATTCGCTGGCAATGCCCGACATCCACTGGGGATATGGGTTTCCCATCGGCGGCGTGGCTGCGTTTGATATGGATGAAGGCGTGGTTTCCCCCGGCGGCGTGGGATACGACATTAACTGCGGGGTAAGGTTGCTCAGGACTGGGTTGTATCGTGTGGAGATTTCAGGCAAACTCGAATCTGTGGTGAATACGCTATTTGCCAATATCCCTTCCGGTGTCGGGTCGCATCGTAAGGATTTAAAACTTTCACAACACGAAGTAAAAAACGTGCTCAAAAATGGCGCTCGCTGGGCTGTCTCAAATGGTTATGGGACAAAAGAAGATTTAGAACATATTGAAGAAAAGGGATGCATTCCAGGAGCTGACCCTGAACTGGTTTCTAATCGGGCTATTGAACGAGGCCTTGCACAATTAGGCACCCTCGGTTCAGGAAACCACTTTGTCGAGGTCGGTTATGTATCAGAGATTTACAACGAGGAGATTGCCCACGCATTGGGACTCGAAAAGGACGGCATTACCATTGTAGTACACACAGGATCAAGGGGCTTGGGTTATCAGGTGTGCGATGACTTCATTCGAGTTATGATCGATGCATCCCGGAAATACAACGTTGAACTTCCCGATCGACAGCTATGCTGTGCCCCTATTAATTCACCGGAAGGGAAAGAATATCTTGCTGCGATGGCCTGTGCTGCCAATTATGCCTTTGCCAACCGACAGATGATTACCCACTGGGTTCGGGAATCCTTTGAAAGGGCACTGCACGTTAGCCATAAGGAGTCCAAAATATCCCTGGTCTATGATGTATGTCATAATATAGCTAAATTTGAAGAACATGTTGTGGATGGCCAGAAAAAGCGCTTATGTGTCCATCGGAAAGGCGCTACCCGTGCATTTCCACCGAACCACCCCGATACACCCGACGCATACAAATCCGTGGGCCAGCCTGTATTAATACCGGGAGACATGGGACGTTGTTCTTATGTGCTTGTAGGCACAGAAAAGGCATATTCCGATACCTTCGGCAGCACGTGTCATGGGGCGGGGAGGGTCATGAGCAGAAATCAGGCGATGAAGATAGCCAAGGGACGAAGCATTGCCCAGGAACTGAAAGAAAAAGGGATACTCGTCCGCGCCGACAGCCGTGCCACACTGGACGAAGAACTACCTGAGGCATACAAGGACGTAACAGAAGTAGTGGATATCGTGGAACACGCCGGCATTAGCAAAAAAGTCGCTCAACTAAAGCCAATGTGTGTAATCAAGGGATAGTTTAATCCAAACAAGACGGACTGTAAAATGAAAAAAACAACCGAGAGCAGCGGGAAAAAAGATAGGAGGATACCCATGCCAAAACGATTAGTTTTAGAATTCCCAGTCGAATTTCCGGAAGAGGGTGCATTAAACAAAAAAGCCTTAAAAAAGGGGAAAGAAGCTGTAGTCCTGGAACTTTTAAGAGAGGGTAAAATATCACAAGGAAAGGCAGCAGAACTTTTGGAGATAGATCGGCATGATCTTTTCGATTTGATGGCAAAGCATGATATACCAATGGCAGATTTCCCTCCGGAGGAACTCAAGCGCCAGCTAGAATATGCCGAAAAGAAAGGAAAGAGTTAGAGGAACTAATCGTTGGCGGCTTCCGGACAACACCAGTGCTTATTAAAGAAACCCTCCGAATTACAGGAGAATAAGCGGCTAACAATCGGGATACGCTTTGGGGAAAGTTATAAAAATTGAAAAAGCAGGATTCCAGTGTGTAAGAATTGAAGGTGATCATTTTGTATATACAAAACAAGGAATTATAAGACCTGTTGTTATCCCTGATTGGAAAGAAATACCAATATTCATAATCAAAAATAACATGAGGACTGCGGGTATGACGAGAGAAGAATACTTTTCTCTATTAAACAAAGTTTAAATAATACATCGCATTTAAGAGAAATGCTTGGAATTATGTTTCATAACTATTTTACAGATGTTATTAATTAAGGTGAATAGTGGATACTTCGCAAAACACCGATAAATATGCTGCAGACAGATTTCACATGGCGCAGTACCAGTTGGTGAGCCGCGGTATTCATGATGAGCGTGTATTGAAGGCGATGTCAGAGATACCCAGGCATGAGTTTGTGCCTGAATTGTACAGGCACGCTGCGTATGAGGATTGCCCACTACCTATAGGAGAAGGGCAGACCATTTCGCAACCTTATATGGTGGCCATTATGACTCAATGCCTCGAATTAAAAGGCGAAGAGAAGGTATTGGAGATTGGCACAGGATCAGGCTATCAGGCTGCCGTCCTTAGCAGGCTCGCAATTCATGTTTATACAATCGAAAGACATGAAGCCCTTACATTAAAAGCAAAGCTTATTTTACAAGAGACGGGATGTACTAACGTGGATGTCATCACGGGAGACGGAAGTCTTGGACTACCGGACAAAGCGCCCTTCCAGGGGATTATTATTACAGCCTGTGCGCCTCACATCCCAAAGAGCTTGATAGATCAGCTTGAAATCGACGGACGATTGGTAATACCTATTGGGAACCCTTATAATCAGGTATTACATCAAATAGTAAAAACAGGAAAAGGGATCAAAAGTCAAAGTATTTTGGAGTGCGCCTTTGTACCCTTAATCGGTAAAGAAGGCTGGAAAATGGAATGAAGATGTCGTACAGAAATTGATAAATTTTTTGTTACTCTATATCTTTCTTTGCGTTCTCTGCGTCTCTGCGGTAAATTATTTATTATGGACGACAAAAAAGCTGCAATTATAAAAATCCTGGAAATGGCTATTATTGAAGAGATAAAGGCAAAGGATTTTTATTTCAAAATGTCTGCTCAATTGTCCAATAACGAGGCACAGTCTCGTTTCAGACACATGGCAGAGGCTGAACAGGAACATGAAGATATCCTCAAGGCGTGGTATGAGGAGACGTGTGGTTATCCCTTTGATATGTCAAAAGCACAGTCAAAAGAATACAAACTGGATATTACCGAACCTGAACATAACGCCACATTTGTTGATATTGTCAAACTGATTGCAAAGGTGGAAAACAAGGCATTTCGATTTTACGCGGCAGCGGCCCACCTGGCTAGAACGCCTGAAGAAAAAAGGATGTTCGAAAAATTGGCGTCCCTCGAACAGATGCATGCAGACCAGTCCCAGATGGAAGTGCAGATGACTACTAATGAATCACTCTATTTCTCAGAGGAAGACATACCATGGAAAATATAAAACATCGAAAGGAAGACGAAGGTGCCTAGAGATATACCTGTTGGCAACGGTTCATTACTGGTAGCATTCGATGCGGATTACACGATCAGAGACCTCTATTATCCGCGCGTAGGAAAGGAAAATCACGCGCTGGGCAACCCCTGCCGATTCGGTGTGTGGACACGGGAAGGGTATTCGTGGATCAATGCACGGGAGTGGAAACTCGCATTAGGATACATGAAAGAAACCCTCGTAACCAATGTACGGGCGTTTCATGAAAGACTGGGTCTTCAGCTTACCTGCAACGACGTCGTTGATTTTGAGAAAAATATCTATATGCGCAAGGTGACCGTCCGAAATCTTAAAAGTAATGAAAGAGAAGTCCGTCTTTTCTTTCATCAGGACCTGAGCGTAATGGAAAACGAAGTTGGAGACACGGTATTTTACGATGCAAAGCTGAATTGTCTTATTCACTACAAAGGCCCCAGATATTTCTTAATGAATTGTTCTGCCGGCGATGTATGGGGCGTGAGAGAATACGCAACCGGAATCAAGAGACACCGTGGCGCTGAGGGCACCTGGCGGGATGCTGAAGACGGCGTACTGGAGGGAAACCCCATAGCGCAGGGTTCTGTTGACTCCACTATTGGTATTTCGCTGAAAATCCCGCCACTGGGAGATTCTACTGCGTATTATTGGATTGCCGCTGGCAGGAACTACGGCGAAGTCGACAACCTGAACGATATCATTCTAAGTGAAAAACCTCAAACAATCCTCGACAGGACGGCAAGTTATTGGCATCATTGGGTCAACAAAGAAGAGTTCAATTTTGGAAACCTGCCGTCCGATGTGGTCGATCTTTTCAAGAGAAGCCTGCTGATCCTTACGACGCAGATTGACAACGGCGGCGCTATTATTGCCGCAAACGACTCGGATATCAGACAATATGCAAAAGATACTTATAGCTATATGTGGCCTCGAGACGGAGCACTGGTGAGTTATGCACTGATGAAAGCAGGATACACCACGACGTGCCGAAAGTTTTTCGACTTTTGCGCCAACATAATCACACCTTATAATTTCTGTGCAAGCGTCATGGTTGAAAACGGCTTTTTACTGCACAAATACAATCCTGATGGTTCTTTTGGCAGTTCGTGGCATCCCTGGGTAAAAGGCGAAGAGATACACGTGCCAATCCAGGAAGATGAAACCGCCCTGATTCTCTGGGCGATATGGCAATATTACGATCTTTACAGAAAGATCGATGTGATACGTCCCCTGTATCACTCTTTTATCGAAAAGACGGCAGATTTTCTTGTAAGTTACCGGGATGAGCAAACGGGGTTACCGCTTCCTTCGTACGATTTGTGGGAAGAAAGGCGCGGCATATTGTCCTTTACAACTGCTACCGTGTACGGCGGTTTGATAGCCGCTGCAAACCTTTCCGATATCTTTTTTCGTACTGAAAAAGCCAAATTATACCGGCAGACTGCATTACAAATTAAAAAAGCAATTGACCAATATCTTTACAGCGAGAAGCACAAGAGATTTTTACGAATGATCTATCCAAAGAAAGACGGGGGATATGAAATCGATGCCACGATCGATGCTAGTTTGTACGGGATGTTTGCCTTTGGGGTATATGATCCCAACGACATCAAGGTGAAAAATACGATGAAGGCAATCGAAGAAACCTTATGGGTTAAGACTAAAATAGGCGGAATTGCGCGCTACGAGCATGACCAGTACCAGCGCATTGGCAACGACGACACAATTCCCGGAAATCCCTGGATAATCTGTACCATGTGGATGGCACAATACTATGTATCAACAGCCAGGTCTGTTGAAGATTTAGAACGCGTAGTGAACTCCTTGCGATGGACGGTATCCCACGCATTACCTTCTGGCGTACTGGCCGAACAGATAAACCCGTCTACAGGCGAACCTGTTTCAGTCTCTCCGCTGACATGGAGCCATGCAGCGGTTGTCCAAACTGTAATGGACTATTTGGAAAAGTTGCAGGAATTACACACCTGCGGACAATGTGGTCGGTCAATATTTCGTTACGATCGGGCAGGTCGTCAGCAAGTCAGAAAACATTCCCCAACGCATTCAGGCATAATTTCTGACCAGGAACACATCCATTATCTTGAGCAGGTAAATGTTAAGAAAGATAACGAATCTTTTACTGTGAGTATAGACCAGAGGAAGTGTATTGGTTGTGGTATCTGTGTTGAAAATTCTGAAGGTGTTATGGATGTTGTCGAGGATAAGGCGAAGATCATTGCCGAAAAGGTTTCTGGCTGGGATATCAAACCTGGATTCGAAAAATGCTGTCCACTAGAGGCAATTACGGTAAAAACTGCTTAAAGAATCGATTAACCATTCACATCCCAACACGTGACATGACGGTTTCCCCAATGAGGAATTAGATTTCATTCCTTCGGCTTAGCTCAGGGCAAGCATCAACTACGACATTAACTACCGTATGGGACGGGATTATGACGACAATGAACGTAGGGGCGAAGCATTTTCCTCACCCATTAAATCGCGCACGGGTCTTGTCACGGATAATGCTTCGCCCCTACCACTTCATGAAAATAGTTTGAAAATGATTTCTTTATGATATAGAATTACACAAAAGAGGAGATACTATGAATGCATATAAATATCATTCTATTGTAAAAGAAAATGGAATTGTTGAATTGCCGAAAATTCCCCTGCCTAAAGGTGCAAGGGTTGAGGTCATAAT
>Ga0209641_10004767_pt1 | contig 11167 bp, 10 predicted proteins | sample RifCSP16_1_FD_184022 | JGI IMG/M metagenome (GOLD analysis project Ga0209641, IMG submission 184022) | Soil microbial communities from Rifle, Colorado - Rifle CSP2_sed 16_1 (SPAdes) (version 2) | ecosystem: Environmental > Terrestrial > Deep subsurface > Rock core/Sediment | place: Rifle...
ACGGGCGGGCGATAGCCCGGGCGCCCGTGCTGTAATTAGTCGCGGCGGCCCAACGCCTTTTCCAGTCTGGCCCTGGCGATTCTGAAATCCGCGAGGCCTTGAGCTTCAGTGCTCTGCGCCCGGGTCAAGGCGAGCTGAGCGTCGGCAAGCTCGATGATCGTTCCAACTCCGGCATCGAAGCGGCCCTGAGCCAGCCTGAAGTTCTCCTGGGCTGACTCGACCCCTTTCTGGGCTGCGCCGATCCGTTCCTCGGCTTCACCCAACGCGAGGTAGGCTTGCTCTGCCTCCTGCCGGATCTGGAGCTCTAATACCCGGGTTCGATTTTTGGCGGCGTCAAGGTTCGCCTTGGCTTCTCTGTATCTCGCTACATTATTCAGACCATCGAACCACGTCCATGAGAGCGTGACACCCGCGGCCCAGATCTCTCCGAGCGGGAAATCCGATCCGGTTCCCCCATAGGTGCCGGTGCCGGTTACGTCAGGAAGGAACTGGCGAAACGTCTGGCGCACCGTGGCTTCCGCTGCGGTTTCCCGCGCCTTCACCTGCATGTAGTCAGGCCTGCGCCTGAGCGCCTCCTGAGCGAGCTGGGCAGGGTCTACCGGGAACGGCGCATAAGCCAGGATGTCCCTGACCTCGGTGGGAGCATTCACTTCAATCGCCAGCGCGGTGTTTAATGCCACGCGGGCGAGTCTCACCGCGTTCCTGGCTCGGATCAGGTCGACCCGCGCATTCGCCACGTCCACCTCTGCGCGAGTCACGTCGGATTTCGGCCGGGTCCCGACCTCGAAGAACCCCTTCGCGCTTCGAAGGTTCAGATCCGCCCGCTCGAGTGCCCGGTCGTTCACCGCCACCAATCGCTTGGACAGGAGCAGAGTGAAGTAAGACTCCTTCACAGTTTGAATGAGCAGGTCCTTCTCGAGCTCCAGATCCCCCCGTGAGACCTCCGCATTCGCCTTTGCTGCGTCGGTGGCGGCAAAGTTCTTCCCGAAGTCGAAGAGGAGCTGAGAGGCAGTGATTTGTAATGTGGTGCCGGTGCCGACACTCCTACTCTGTGTCAGGCTGCTGGTGGATTGACTGCGGCTTGCGCTCCAGGAGATCGTGGACTGCGGGAGCAGGGGAGACAGCGCCTGATCCACACGCGCCTGAGCCGCCGCCAAGTCTCCAATCCGCGCCATGATCTGCGGCTGGCGCTCGAGGGCCATGGCGATCGCTTGCTCCAGCGTAAGCGCCTGGCCCGGTGTCTGCGCACCGCTTGGCTCAGCAGAGACGCTCAACACGAGGAACAAGATGGCCAAACCAGCCCGGTGTTTCAGCTCACGTCTCCTTCGGTTCCTTCTGCGCGGAGTCGGGTTCGAAGAATAGTGTACCGGCTCGGGATCAGAAACAAAGCGAGAAAAGTTGGCGAGATTGGGCCTTAAGAACGAATCGGGACGCGGCGCTTGAGGGGAAAACATTCACTGACGGTCTATGGTCGCCCGCGCGTTATGTGTTGTGGAACCAGCGAGCTCCGGGGAAAACCGCGGTGTATGCGTATTGTGCCTACGCTCAGCCAAGCGGGATGCTGGCATCATGAGTTCCCGTGGGATCGGCCTCATTCTTTCCAGCTTTGCGCTCGCTGTCAAGGCGTTCTTCGACGGGACGAAGAAGACGCGCGCTGGCTTTACGGTTTGTTGTCACTTTTTTCTTGACACTCCCTAAATCTAGTGTGGTAGGATGCCTCTCGCCACAAAATGAAGTGGACCGGCCACGAAACGAACAGAGGGGTCAGCAGGGCGAAATGGTCGCATGGGGTGGTGCGTTCCTCAGTCCAGTCGAGAGGCCTCCGGGGCGGGGTGTTTCCAGCGCGACGTGTCGCCTGACAATCACAGAACTGAACCGTAGCGATCCCGCGCAACAGTGTCCCAGGAACTCTTAGACCGAGAGAAGGAGACTTCATATGTTATCTGACACGCGCCCCGCGAAGGTTGGGAAGTGGACAGAGCCTGCCCTCCGAGTGCTGGGGGAGCGCTATCTGACCCGGCGGGGGAACGAGGTGTTGGAGACCCCGGAAGAGCTTTGCTGGCGAGTGGCCCAGGCCATTGCGAAAGCGGAAGAGCGTTGGGGGAAGAGCGCTCCGGTCGTCCACGAGGTCGCAACAGCCTTCTATGACATGATGGTCGAGGGAACATTTCTTCCGAACTCTCCAACCCTGATGAACGCGGGGAAGGGAAATCAGCTCCAGTACTCTGCCTGCTACGTGCTTCCCGTCGGGGACTCAATGGAGGAGATCTTCGACGCGGTCAAGGCCGCGGCGATCATCCATAAATCAGGGGGAGGGACCGGGTTCGCATTTTCTCGCCTGCGGCAGAAAGACGCTCTCGTTGTGTCTACAGGGGGGAAGGCTTCAGGACCTGTCTCGTTCCTCAGGGTGTTCAACAGCGCGACCGAGGCGGTCAAGCAGGGGGGGACTCGGCGCGGCGCCAACATGGGGATCTTGAAGATTGACCACCCCGACATCCTGGAATTCATCGAGTGCAAGCTTGATGGAGGGATCACCAACTTCAACATCTCTGTGGCGGCGACCGACCGGTTCATGGACGCCCTGACCAAGGGGGAAGAGTACGAGGTGGTGAACCCGCACGGGGGCGAGGTCGTGGGACGGCTCTCGGCGAAAGAGGTCTTTGGCCGGATTGTCAAGGCGGCGTGGCGCACCGGAGATCCTGGAATGGTTTTCATTGAGCGGGTCAATAAGAGTCGCGCGAATCCAACACCGGAGATAGGGATGGTTGAGGCGACGAATCCGTGCGGAGAACAGCCACTGCTGCCGAATGAGGCCTGCAACCTCGGCTCGATCAACGTTTCGACGTTCGCTGTGCAGGCGCCCAGTGGCGAATGGACGATCAATTGGGAAGAGCTCGAGCAGGTCGTGCGATTGGCGGTCCGCTTCCTTGATGATGTGATCGAGGTTAATCCCTATCCGCTTCCTGTCATTGATCAGACCGTGAAATCGAACCGTCGTATTGGTCTCGGGGTCATGGGGTGGGCGGACCTTCTCTTCGCCATGGGGATCCCCTATGCCAGCCAGGACGCTCTTGATCTTGCTGAGCAGGTCATGGCCTTCATCGAAAAGCACGGCCACGATCAATCAGCGAAACTCGCCGAGGAGCGGGGGCCGTTTCCCAACTGGTCACGGAGCATCTACAAGAGCGACCGTCCACTTCGGAACTCCACAGTGACCACGATTGCCCCGACCGGCACGATCAGTATGATCGCGGGGTGCTCGTCGGGAATTGAGCCGATCTTTGCCCTTGCGTTCGAGCATCGAGTCAAGCAGGGCGATGGAGAACGGGTGTTGCCGTTCGTTAACGAGACGTTTGTGCGAGTGGCCAAGGAACGGGGCTTCTACTCCGAAGCGTTGATGGCCGAAGTCGTGAAGCAAGGAAGCCTCCACGAGATCCGAGGGATCTCCGAGGACGTAGCCCGGGTTTTTCAGACCGCGCATGAAATCCCGTTCGAATGGCATGTCCGTCATCAAGCGGCCTTCCAGAAATACACGGACAACGGGGTCTCGAAGACCATCAACTTGCCGAACTCCTCGAGCATCGAGGATGTGGCCAGGGCGTATCTGCTCGCCTGGGAGCTTGGATGCCTCGGCATCACCGTGTTCCGGGATGGGTGCAAGGGTGACCAGGTCCTCAACGTCGGGCTTTCGAAGAAGGATAAGCTAAGCGTAAAGGGCCTCACAGCGGTGATCAAGCCGAGACCGCGAAGCCTGAGTGGTCGAACCTATCGAGTCGAAACGCCACTCGGGACCGCGTTTGTGACCGTCAATGAGAACGGTCAGAGCGAACCGTTCGAGGTCTTTGTGAGCGTTGGGAAGGGAGGGTCGGACACAATGGCAGTGGCCGAGGCGCTCGGCCGCCTGATCTCTCTCGCGCTCCGGCTTCCATCACCGCTTTCTCCGAAGCGCAGGCTTGAAGAGGTGATTGGTCAGCTTTCGGGGATCGGTGGCGGTCGCCCGCTTGGCTTCGGGCCCCAGCGGATTCTCTCTCTTCCGGATGGGCTCGCTCGAGTGCTTGCCGAGCACCTTGGCCAGGTGCGGGCGGAGGAAGGAGTGCCAGCGGCCGCCGATACGAAGCACATCGGTGATTTGTGTCGCGAGTGTGGACAACCCACGTTCATTTATGAAGAGGGCTGCAAGAAGTGCCTTTCGTGTGGTTATAACGAGTGTTGATATGCGTTGGGAGATCGTAGTGGAACACACTGTCAAGGAGCGAGGACTCCCACAAGGGCCCTCGGGAGAGGGGTCCCTTGCGTGGGCGGAAAGGAGAGGGTCATGGTTCGGAAATCGGAACCACGTGCCGCTGAGGCCGGTTGCTCCCTCCCCGCTGAGAGAAAATTCGAAAAGCTCGAACTCCGCACTGCTCGATCGAACAGAAAGGTTCTGCGCGCTGATCAATCTGCAGTAACGATAGGGGGATGGGGAATGGAACGGCTTGAGCAGTTAGCCAAGGGCCCGCTTTCTTTCATTGATCGATTTCACCACGAGGTTCAGGCCATGTTTACTGAAGCGCAGCCTCCAGATGAGATCTCAAAACAAATTCAGTCAGTCAAGGAGCAGATGTTCCAGGAGGCAGAGGAGCGATTTTATGAGTTCGGGAAAGAGGCCGACGCCGTAGAAGAAGAGTTGTTGAAGAACCTTCAGCAGACTAGGGAGGCTCGGGCGCGTGCGAACCTGGTCAGCGGGTTAGTCAGGAGCATCTTTCGAACCAGCGAGTAAAAAGAACGGGACGCGGCTACTCGGATTTCTCGCTCGCCTTGTCCATGAGAGTCGAGGAGTGGCCGGGGAAAAGCTTGAGCGACGGGTTGACATACGCGGCGGCGTTATTTATGGCAGTCGCCGCCTCTGGCAATGAGCTTCAGCTTTCCGGGACACCTCACGATGTCTCCGGCCGCGTAAATCCCCGGGATAGTGGTTTCCATCTTCGTCGTGACACAGATGGAATCATCTTCGAGCTGAAGTCCCCACTCGGCAATCGGTCCCAGATTAGAATGAAAGCCGAGACAGGCCAAAACAGCATTGACTGAGAGCCGCTCCTCGACTTTCGTTTTGTTTGAAACAATGGCGGCCTCATTGACCCACCCATCCCCATGGAGGTCCTTGAGTTCGTAGAATGCCTTCACCTCGACCGTTGAGTCGTAAAGTTTCTTGACAGAGTCCTCATGTGCCCGGAACTCATCTCTTCGATGGATCAGCGTCGTTTTCCGCGTGATCCCTTCGAGATTCAGGGCCCAGTCCAGCGCCGAGTCGCCCCCCTCGATGAGCAAGAGATCTTTGTCCCGAAAGTCATTCACACTTCGAACAAAATACGAGAGGCCATGCTCTTCGAAGCGAGCCAGCGAAAAATTCGGGAGCTTTCTCGGCGTGAACATGCCGATGCCCGCCGTGATCAACACGGCGTGGGTGTGGAGTTCTTGCTTGTCTGTGGTCAGGCAGATGCGGCGATCGCCGACGTTCTCTACTTCTCGCACTTGCTCATTCAAGCACACGCTAGGCGTGTACTGCATGGCCTGATCCACCAGATTCCGAACGAGCTCCTTCCCCAGCACTTTTGGGAAGCCCGCCACGTCGTAAATGTACTTCTCCCGGATAAAGGGCGGCGACTTGGCCGCCGAGCTCCGGCATAGAGTCGACGATGGTGACGCGGAGCCTGCGGAACCCCCCGTAGTACGCCGCGAACAAGCCCGTTGGTCCGGCCCCTACGATGGTGATGTCTGTCGAAATGTCCGGCATGGTCGTGATTGATTTCTCAAGCGACTCGACTATCTTGTCGAAGGGGCCATCGCCTGTCAATGAATTCTGATGAGGGTCCCAGGATGAATTCCCTTGACCCCATTTCGTTTGAAGTGCTAAAAGAGGACAAAGATTGTGAAGATGCTCACGAATCACTCAGTCCGGTTTCGTGAATAGGGCCGCGTGCAAAACGTCTGATCGGGTACTTTAAGATCGCCCCCAAAGGGGGCCGAGAGGGGAGTGGCGAATGGAGAAGGCTAGGAGGGCACGAATAGGTTGGGGGGTGTTGCTCGTGGTGTTGGGCGGGTTCATGGGAACCGCGTTCGTTGATGCACAAGGGCAATGGACAGCACCAGCATCGGCAAAGGGCGTAAAAAACCCTCTGCAAAAGTCTGACAAGGTGCTGGCGCAGGCGAAGAAAATGTTTGAGCAAAACTGCGTGGCATGTCACGGCCCCAAAGGATTGGGCGATGGGCCGGCCGGCGTCGCGCTCCCAGTGAAACCGGCAAACTGGACGTCATCAACGGTTCAAAAAGAAACCGACGGAGAGCTGTTCTGGAAGATCTCTGAGGGACGCGGACCGATGCCGCCATGGAAGACATCGTTGAGCGAGAATGACCGGTGGGCGATGGTCCATTTGGTTCGGACGTTTAAAAAGTGACCATGCTGCCATGAAACGCGAACAATAAGACGCAGTAGCCACACATTTTCACCGCTCTTCCCTTCGGCAGCCGGAGGCAATTCCGGCTGCCGAAGTCCTTTTGCAGAGGACTCCTCTCTGTCCGAATAAGGTTTTCCGCTGGCAAGGATTACAGAGTGATCCCGGCTGCTTTCACTTCCTCCGGGTTGCGTCAAGTTTTCGCTGAAGCGGCGTGACTCTTCTGCCGAAGAAACTCTTGATTGAATGAGTGAAACGCGGCTAGGCTAATACCGACATCCGGCTGAAAGGAGCTGACGCGAATGGCCGAGGCCTCAACGGTCATCATTGCTGATGACGATCCAGTAGTACGTGACCTAATTGCTGATTGCGTCGGAGAGCTTGGTCTCACTGTCCAGAAAGTTGCGACCGGCTCCCAGGTCCTGAAGCTCTTACAGGAAGGCCTTCCCGCGCTCATCATTTTGGATGTGTACATGCCAGGGCTGAACGGGTTGAAGGTGTGTTCCGCCATTCGAGCGACTGAGCGATGGTCCTCGGTCCCAGTCTTGATTGTGTCCGCATACGGGGATCGCCAAACATTGGCCAAATCTCTCGAGGCGGGGGCGAATGACTTCGTCGTGAAGCCGTTCACTGTTTCAGTGCTGATTGAAAAGATTCGGCGCCTTCTGGACGTGACCCGAGAATCCGCGCCTCTAGCCTCGCCGGCGTGAACGTCGATCCACATGAGGCCTCCGGTGGACCATAATCCCAACGACGCAATCCAAGTTCCTCGGGGACAGCTTCGGGCGTTGATTGAAGCGGCACGGGGGATGACGGAAGGGAACTTCAATCGGTTGGTTTCGATCAAGGCCAAGGATGAAATTGGCCAGCTCGCGTACTACATCAATCAGACCGTTCAGAATCTTCAGCAGTTGGATCCGACCGTCAAGGGGCCAAGTCGCCAGATCCCGAAGGCGAGCTCCGAGCTGTGCGATGTTGTGCGCACCACGGAAGTGGCCACGCTGAAGGTGCTGGATGAAACCGAAAAGATTTTTGAAGAGCAGGAGCTGGCCGCAAAAGAGATCGAAGACCTCAAACGCCTGGTCCACTGCGAGCCAAGTGGAGGCAACGACGCGGAGCGGGTTGCGAGTGCCCTCGATACCGTGGCGACGCTCAACCAGTCGACTCTCGATCGCGCGATGGCCATCATCGGCGCTATGGAATTCCAGGATCTGACCACACAAAAGATAGAAACCATCGTCAACCTAATGGGGGAAGTGGCCAAGCGTCTTGTGAGTCTCTTGTTCTTGTTTAAACTGCAAGAATCATCCCCTAACGATCCTTCGATGACCAAAGAGCTGGAGTTTATTGACCGGCTTCATCAGGAAAACCAGCCATTTTCTTCAAAACAGGCTATTGTGGATCAGTTGTTGGCCGAATATGCCAGGCTCAAGGGGTAACGACCGAGAGTCGGAGGCCTCCGTCAGGAAGGCCCCCTTGACTTCGCGGAACACTCAAATCTATAATGCCTTCGATTTTTCCCCTTCTTCCACTCGGCGAACCGTCGACGACAGAACCACTGTCCAGTGACGCGATGAGGTGTTGGAATCCTTCACGAGATCCCTCGCATGGATCACGCCTCGGAGCCGGTATTGCCTTTTGTCGTGGGACAACGAGGGTCGTCTGCGAGCCCGGAAAAGAAAATTGAAACCTGTGAATTCGCGTGCGGCGTGAGTGCTGCAGTGACCATCTATGACCGAAGATAGGGAGGATATGGACCACTCGGGTAGTCAAGTTCCTCCTCAGCAAGTGCGGGATTCACTTCAGGCGATCAGCCAGAGTCTGGAGGAGCTGAAGCAGCGTCTCGGGACGCTGGAACAGTCAGTGCACGGTGCGCCCGAGAAGGCGCCGGAGCCAAGCGCTCGTGCTGAAGTCGGAGAGATCCTTTCTGACGATCAGTGGGAAGCACTGGCGCCACTTCATGAGATCAACGCGATCCCGTCCAGCGGGCTTGAGCCATCCCAAGTGTTTGATCTCGCGATTGATCGGGTCAATCGACTCATTGGAGCGGACCGTATTCTCTTATACTTGCTCGACCGCGAGCAGCATCGCCTTGAGTACAAAGCAGGCCGAGGATTCCGCCGTAGCGATTTCTCGGAGTTGTCACTCCCGTTGGGGGAAGGGATTGTTGGCCGCGCGTTTCGGGAGGATCGTCCTGTCGTCTTCCACACTCAGCCTGGGGTAAGGGCTGCGGACCCGTTGATTTCCAAATTTCCAGTACGGGAGGCGATCGCGGTCCCTGTGCGATCTGACGGAGAAGTTGCTGGAGTGCTCTTTGCGGCACGCACGCAGGTGCTTCCGTTCCACATTGAAGAGATCCAGATCCTGACCCTCGTCGCCAATCGAGTGGGAACAGCGATCGTGCATAGTCGCCTGCTTGAGCGAATCACGCACCAGGTTGACCGGTTGAAAGAATTGGTTGAGCTGTCTGCGCGAATCAGCGGGCGACTCGACCTCGATCAGGTCCTTTCAGTGACGTCTGAAGCCGCGGTGCGTTTGCTTCAAATGCGTTTGGCTACGATCGCCCTCTTTGACCAGGAAGGGACGCTGTGGATACGGGGCAGCTACGGCTTCCCCAAGGAGCAGGTGGCCCAGTCGAGACTGCCACAGCACGAGGGTGTGACTGGCGCCATGATCGAGTCCGGTCAATCCGTCGCAGTGCCGGACCTGCTAACCAGCTCCGAGGTTCGCGATCCGTTTTTTCAGAATCTAAACGTTCGAAGTTTGCTGGCGCTGCCACTCAAGGCGCGAGATCGAATTGTCGGTGGGCTCTATCTTGCCGATACAGCTCCGAAAACTCTTTCAGCGGATGAGCTCGAGACCGCCACGTTGCTAGCGACTCAAGTCGCGATCGCAATCGAGAATGCCCGCCTGTACGGAGAACTCCGCCAAGCCTATGAGGAGCTGAAGTCAATGCAAGAACAGCTCGTCCAGTCGGAGAAAGTCCGCGCACTCGGCGAGATGGCTGGTGGGATTGCCCACGATTTTAACAACATTCTTGCGATCATCCTGGGGAAGACTCAGCTCATGCTGGAACGGATCACTGATCAACCGATCCGGGAGGATCTCGGCGTCATTGAGGAAGCCGCTTGGCGAGCGGCCGAAACCGTTCGCCGACTGCAGGTCTTCGCCACTACACGCGGTGAAGAGGCTCTGCTGGCCGTTGATCTGAACTCACTGGTGATGGATGCGATCGGGATCACTCGCCCGCGATGGAAGGACGAGTCAGAAGCCCGTGGGATCCGCGTCGAGGTCGTCACAAATCTCGAGGACATTCCTCCAGTGTTGGGGCACCCCGTTGACCTGAGAGAAATGCTGGTCAATCTGATTTTGAACGCGCTGGACGCGATGCCTCAGGGCGGGCGCCTCACCTTTGCGACACAGCGTCTCAATGAGGATGTGGAATTAACAGTTTCCGATACGGGGATCGGGATGTCGGAAGAAGTGCGGCGGCGCATCTTCGACCCGTTCTTTACCACCCGATCTCCTCAACGAGCGGGGCTTGGACTCTCTGTCGTCCACGGCATTGTCGCGCGACACCGGGGGGATATCGAGGTCGAGAGTCGGGAAGGACATGGCTCCACGTTCCGGTTGACTTTGCCGGCGACGCATCGTGGGGTGGATCAGCCTGTGATGCCTTCGCCGAAACCTGAATCCGAACGGGCGTCGATTCTCGTCATTGAAGATGAGGCCCCCTTGCGGAAGACATTAGGCGATATTTTGGTAGCAGCGAATCACGATGTACAAGTGGCGAGTGATGGCCTCGAGGGGCTGGCCATGTTCCAGCGTGGGTCGTTTGATGTGGTCTTTACGGACCTCAGCATGCCCGAGCTGTCCGGGCTCGAAGTAGCCCGCGCCGTGAAAAAAATGGCGCCCAAGGTCCCTGTCATCCTGGTGACCGGGTGGGGGGACCAGTTGGACCCCGCTCGAATTCGCGAGAGTGGGGTAGACTTGATGATCGCGAAGCCGTTTCGGATGGAACGGGTGATGAGTACCCTTGGAGACGCGCTCGCGCTTCGAAAGCTCCTTTCCAAGTAACTTCTCGCGACTGTCGGTGCCTTGCCTCGCTACCATTGACCTCGGTACAAACACCGTACGCCTCCTCGTTGTTGAGGTCACCGATCGTTCTCACTGGCGCGTCCTCCAACAGGACCAAGCGATTACCCGCCTTGGTGAAGGGCTTACCAGGAATGGTGTGTTGAGCGAGATCGCGATCGCTCGAACTGTGTTCCAGGTCACCGCGTTTTGCCAGCGCGCGGAGCAGCTTGGCGCGAACGAGATCCTTCTGGTTGCGACGAGTGCGGTCCGTGAGGCGCAGAACCAAGCCACAATCCTTCAAGAAATCCACGCCGCAACGGGTCGGACGGCACGGGTCATTTCCGGTGAAGAGGAGGCGCGGTTAACATTTCTGGGAGCGCGCATTGGACTTGCCGTACCGACTGGCCACTGGGCGCTCATAGATATCGGGGGAGGGAGCACAGAGTTTATCCTGGCAGAACAAGATACGATCCGAACCGCCATTAGTCTTCAGCTTGGGGTCGTGCCACTCACAGAGGCTCTCGTTCGCGCAGACCCAGTCGATTGGACCGAGTACGCGACCCTCTCGGCGCATATCGAGACCCGCCTTGCACGAGAGATCAGCCAGGATTTTTTTGCCGGGCCGCTCAGCGGGATGATCGGGACTGCTGGCACAGTGA
>Ga0209641_10004768_pt1 | contig 11163 bp, 7 predicted proteins | sample RifCSP16_1_FD_184022 | JGI IMG/M metagenome (GOLD analysis project Ga0209641, IMG submission 184022) | Soil microbial communities from Rifle, Colorado - Rifle CSP2_sed 16_1 (SPAdes) (version 2) | ecosystem: Environmental > Terrestrial > Deep subsurface > Rock core/Sediment | place: Rifle...
CTTGGATTTTTTGAACCGTTGAAATTCCTGCTTCTGCAAGGAAGAATCAGGCCAACTCCTGAAGCAGTCTACACTGTCCTGACAAGAACCCCATGGCACTTATTGCGGGCAAGGGTAAAGACATTGTCAGCAGTTGAGGACTTATACTGGGCTGCTGTTGATTCTGCGCACGCTGCACTGATGGTAAGAAACCATACGCCGCCTTCGCCGGAACACGTTGCAGAGCTACTTGACACCGTTTTTGTAAGGAACAGGAAATTGAGCAGGAAATACGTGGACTGGTTTGAAGACCTGTACAGGATTACACACGAGATAAAGAACCACAGGATACACAGGATAAACGGAGAAGATTATGAGTTATGGTACAAGCGTGTCGAAGAGTTCACAAAGATAATGGAACAGCTGACTAAAGAAGGAGAGAAAGAGTTCTTAAGACGGCAATAAGCCAAGATGTTGCATCGCAATGCGATGCGACGGAATCCCAGGGTTTCTACGCTGAATGGAACAGCTGACTAAAGAAGGCGAAAAAGATTTCTTGGAGAGGACTTAGATAAGTTTTTATTTCTATCTGCGTTCAACTAACTATGCCAGAAACAGAAGCACTTGAAGAATTAAAGTCACTTGACGATGTTTTTGAAAATCTTGGCGATAGGCATTTTATCAGGCGAAGATATCATTTATTTGAGTATTCTGGAATTAGAAAAGAAGGCGATACTGCATTGTTTACTGTTCCTAGCGGTAAATGGGGCCCTATGAAAGTGGGATTTGAAACAAACTGGCAGGATTTTGCAAATTTGATGTCTAGATTCAAGGAGTACGTGGAGACAGCAAAGCCTTACGCAGAAATGCGTAAAAATGAAAAGGAAGAATATCAGGACAAATTCTCTGATTTTGCTGAAAAACTCCGCGTCTACGCCATATTTGCGCCCAAAGATTTTGAGATGGATTTTGACGGCTTTTGTTATTTGTGCGGGCATGAGCGAGAAGTCACTGTAAAAAATAGGAGTGTATATTATAGCTGCGGGCCCTGTGCAGAGATGACAGATACGTTTGACTAAAAGCAAATTACTCAACGCTGCAGTCATCGCACAGCACAAGTCTTTTTGGAAGCAGGCCGTGGGTGCAGCTGTAGAGGATTGCGCCATCCTTTAGCGGCGACCTGCCGCAAATATTGTTCTCGCACTTGAATCCAACTTTAAGCGCCATTCCGAAGCCTGTCCCGCCCTCCCTCTTTCCCGGCGCGAACTTGTCGGAATTGTATGCCTTCGGCAATGTTGCTTTTGGCTTTGTAGATTCGATGTAATCCACCAAATGATCATAATCCTTTATTACAAACCCGTTGACTTTCACCAGCTCATCAAACTTGGCCATGTTGCAGTCCTTGCAGGCAAGCACAAGATTTTCCAGAGTGTCAGGACCTTTTAATGAGTAAGGGGTTATGTGGTCCATGTGCAACTCTGCGTCTATGTCATCAACGCCGCAATAGACGCAGACGTGCACAGACCTGCCGTCATCGAGTTCAAAGCGGTTTCTTTCATAGACCTCTTCCCTGATTGCGGGGTCGATTGGCGGCCTTGTTGGTTTCATCTTGCTCAACAAAAACTTACGGAGGCTTTCAACGCGCCGCCTGGCCTTCATATTTGTCTGAAATATCTTGAAGAAAAACCTCATATAATCATCCGCGTGCTCCTTCCTGAAAGTCTCGTCTGCGAAAGACGTTGCAGGATATTTGATATAGTTACTTGCCATATTTTCAGCCACAAGTTTTTCGAAATACAACTGATCGCCAGCCCAGCCTTTCTTTTTCATTATGCCTTCAAGATTATCTTCCCTGAGCCTGTCAAAAAATCCTTCCCTGTTTGGCACCAAATGGCCCTGCTCTGTCCTGTAAATTACCTTGCTTTCAACAAGATCTTCTTTTATCGCCGTTTGTGCCAGATGGCTTAATCTGCCGCCGCAATAATTTTGAATTTCACTTATGCCTGGCGCAAACTCATTGTATTTGGTATAACAGGCGACTATTATTTCCCTGTAAGCCTTAATTGCGCCCGTTCGGTTTCCGTTTTTTTCCAGCTGCTCGGCCTGGGAGACGCGTGACTGCAGCTCTATCATGTACTCAGGTTGCGGGCCTTGTTTCCGTTTTTTCATAGGTTTCTTTGTGACTACTTAACCTTTATAAACCGTGTCAATCGTTTCCTAGAGTAGACTATTCAAATGGCCAAGAATCCCGAAGTTAAATACAACCTGCCTCCAAAGGATCCTGATAAAGATAAGTCTCCCGAAGAGTTGGCTAAGATTGATGCCCAGAATAGGGCTGAAGCTGCCAAGAAGGCGCAGGAACTTTTTGAGTCTGTAAAGAAAAAGGCTGAGAAATTCAAAACTGATGCATTAAAATCATACAAGAAAGAAATCAAGGGCATTGTTGTGCTGCCGCCAAAAGGGCCTGACGCCAAAGGCCTTGACCTTTTGGTACTGATGGAAATTGAGGGCACTTTTGAGGAAAAATTCAAGAAAAAGGACGAGATAGAGAAGAAGCTTAAGGAAATGGGAGGCAAGCATTTGCCTGATGTTAATATTTCTGCAGTTGAGCTTGATGAGATTTGGGACATGTGTTCCAAAGGCAAATACGAAATTCTCGGATTGCTGGCCATGGCCATGCCAATCTATGACACTGGATGGGTCGGAGCATTAAGAGTTGCTGAAATCCACAAGCAAATGGTCTTGAAAAAGTTTGAAAAGTATGTTGTATCTTATGTTCTTGGCGGTTCTTTAGTAAAGGGAAGGGCAACAGAGGAAAGTGATGTAGACACTTTTGTTGTAATTGATGACACTGATGTTACTAGAATGACTGCTGGTGAATTGCGCAGCAGATTAAGAAGCATGATATGGGGGATGTCTGAAGAAGCCGCAATGGCGGCTGGCGTAAAGAACAAATTAAACATTCAGATTTACATCCTGACAGAAATGTGGGATTCCATAAGGTCTGCCAATGCAGTCATCTTCACTTTCCTAAGGGATGGAGTTCCCTTTTATGACAGGGGAATGTTCCAGCCCTGGAAACTATTGCTTAAACAGGGCAAAATAGTTCCATCGCCTGAAGCAGTAGATTCCTATATCAAATCCGGCAAGCAAATTCTTGAAAGGACGAAATTCAAGCTCAAGGAAATCGCTTTGGAAGATTTCTTCTGGTCGTGCCTGACTCCTGCACAAGGAGTCTTGATGATGATTGGCATTCCTCCGACAGACCCAAAGGAAACTCCAGAAGCCATGCGCGAACATTTGGTAAAACTAGGCCTATTGGAAGAAAAATGGGTCAAGATTCTCGAGGATATTCTCCAGTTAAGAAAAGACATTGAGCACGGCAAAGTCAAGGAAGTTTCTGCAAAACAGGTTGAAGAGACCTTCAACAATGCAGAAAAATATCTTGAAAGGCTTGACAAATTAGTCAAGGAACTTGAAATAAGGCAGTCAAAGCTTGAGATACAAAGGCTTAACGACAAAACAACTGATGATGTAATTGCCGCACTAAAGATGGTTGGGGTATCTTCCAACACAGAGGCAGCTTTCAAGGACCTGGAGAAGCATCTTGTGGCCAAGCACCTGTCGCCAGCAAAATATGTTGACACTCTCAAAAGGATATCTGAGCTGAAAAAAGCTGGCAAGGCAGATTTAAGGGAAATCGCGACGCTTACGTTCGAGCAGGACAGGCTGGCCAAGGACACTTTTGACCTGATAAGGGCAGAGAAAGGGAAGAAAGTCGAAAAATACAAGATCTCCGCAAATTATGATGGCAGCAAAAGGAAAGCTGACATCTGGCTTTTGTCTGACGCTGCATTTGTGATTAAAGATACTGCAGACCCGAAGACTTCAATTTCGAAATATGAAGTTGCCAAGGATGGCAGCCTGACAAAGGAAAAATCTGCAAATCTGAAAGAAATTGATGCGGCCCTGGAAAAGTTCGCAGGCACGCCGACACCCATAAGCAGGCACACAATAGAAAGCCTGAAGAAAATTCTTGCAGATGACTTGCAAATAGTGATAGGTGCTTAATTTGCAAGGTTGTATCACAGCAGTGATACGACTAAATCCCAGGGTTTTGACGCTGGCAGATAGTGATTGGCGCCTAACTCGGGGAATCTCTTAATTTGATGGCTTCTTTAAAATGCAAGGCCTAGCAGCCCAGAAATTTGAGCAGTCTCTAACTTATGACCCGAGCTGAACCAAAAGTTCAGCTGGGCCCAGAAAAATTCAGAAATTTTTCTTGGGCTTACCTCTTCGCCTTTCGAGTTTTATTATTGCTCGTGAACTGGAGTATTATCGCAATTATGGCTGTTAAAGTTATCAGGACAACAAGGGCCTGCCAGGCAAAGAACGCATTCAGCTGGATGCCTGTTCCTGCAGTTTGCTCTTGCTGGCCTGCCAGATTTTCTATAAAGCCGCTCTTGCTGATGACAATTGCCAATAATAGAAGCGCTGCTATTACGAGCAATATCATTTTTGAACTCTTTGCAGCGACCATACCGTTTCCTAGCTGACTGGCTTAATAAATCTTAAGGGGGAATCTCGGATGCGCTCCCCTTAAGTTTGAGGATTTCTAAAGAGTCGTCGTTCTCAATTCTATGGCTGCTTCCTGCCGTTCTTCCTTAATGCCTCATTTATGACAGAGCGCGACCATCCTATCTTTGCCAGCTCCTGCCTTATGTGCTTCTCTGTGTGCCCTCTCTGGAACTCCTTTGCCACATAACGTTCAATTGTTGATACGTGTGCCGGCTTGGGGGGCCCAGCTGCAACTTTTCTCTCCCTTCTTCTTTTAGCTGTACGGAAGACTAAAAGTGCCCCCCCTGATACTACAGAGATTATGATTAGAGCCAATAATGCCTGGCCTTCTGTAGTCTCAACGAGGGGAGCGAAGAAGAATGCGACAGGGCCCGCAAATACAGGCGGCACTGGGGGCAGGATAGGCTGCTCGGGAATTACTGTTATTACTTCTTCGAGCGCCCTCACTCTCAATCTGATGGAATTCTGAGTCTTTGAAACAACGCTTACTTCTATGTCATCTACGCCATTTTCTGTCAGGTCATACCTCTTTGATTCTCTTACATTGAACGTGCCCCTAAAGGTATGCGAGTTGAATTCCAATTCAACAGTATCATCAAACACGCCAGTTACCCTTATACTATGGTCTTCTTCCCCGATTTGGAACTCAAGCGAGTCGCCAACATCCAACGTAAACTCCTGCGCCTCGCCCGGCTGCAGTTCTATTTCAAAAGTTTCAGGCTCCACTCCGACAGAAGGCCCTCCCAATGGCAGAGCTGGAGCTGCGGCCTGAGCCGCAGTTGTAGTAAAGTTATCCGGCCCCGTAGTATTGCAGTTTCCTAATGCATCACAACTTGTGACATTAAAGAAGTATATTGTTGATGCTGACAAGCTGCTCAAAGTAAGATTTCGGGCGGTAACTAATGACGAATTAGTAACAGATTCGTTCAGTTGCGCCACATTAATGCCAAAACTTACTGTTGAATTTGCTGCTTCATTTGTGAGCCAGCCAGCAACTGCGGAGCTTGTAGTAATATCTGTAACAGAGATGTTGCTTATGGCTGGTGCCGTTGCGTCTATCAGCAACACGCGAGTCTCTGTACTGTTTGAATTTCCAGCAGTGTCATTCGCGAAAACCCTGTATGCACGTATGCCGTCAGACAAGCTTGACACAGTAGAATTGCAGGTCACAGAGGTTCCAGAGCCGACTTTAGTCATTGTGCTATTAGCAGAATCAAATTCTAAGACACAAGAATCAACATCTGATAAATCATCAGTTACGGTTACATTTATTGTGACCGAAGTTGAACTCTGTATTGAACCATTCGCGGGAGTTGGGTCTGCAAATGCTACATTTGGCGCTGTTGCATCAGTAACCCCTAGAGGCGCAAATGTGCTGCCGAAGTCTGTTATGTTCGCGAAAACAATATTATTGGTGGCATCAATTCCTGATGAGCCTGCAAATGCGCTTGTGTTTGTAACCCATACAGTGCTGTTGTGCTTTGCAATTCTCAACGAGGATTCATCAGTTATGTTAGTAGCGGAAACATCGGAGTCTGTGTAGCTTACATTCAAAAATAGGAAGCTGTCTGCGGAATTATTTGTTGCATCAACAAATTTGCCTATGTGCGCAAAACCGGCAGGAATGCTGCCGGGAGAAGATGCATTATTTATGCCGATGTCCTTGGATGTAAAGCTAATTGTTGTGGAGCCTATTTCTAGGTTTATTATTGTGTTATTAATGGAGCCGGATTGTGAAGAGAAACTGTTTAGCGTGTTGTTCCTGGCAGAATTATTAATAAAAATATTATTGCTGCTGCTGTCCACTAAAAATATGCCTCTTTGGGTATGAGAATCAAAAGTATTGTTTTGTATTAAATTATTATCGGAAAACTGAATGGACATGCCGTTTGTGTTTAATGTTACTGTGTTATTTTCAATCCTGTTGCCACTGCCGCTGCCTGCAAAACTTATGCCCGTACTGCTGCTAGAAGTTATTATGTTATTCGTTAAGTTATTATTAGAACTTCCTCCAGCGAGGTCTATAGTTAACCCATTTGATGTAAATGTGTTATTATTTATCAGGCTTGATGTCAGAGGAAGTGATGATATTCCTTTGCTCCAGTCTGTTATTACGCAGTTTTCCACAGCAATGTTAGTTATCAAATTCGCTTCTACCCCTTTGGACGTTGGCGAATCTGTACCATCAATAGTAAAGCCTGCGCAATCCAATGTCACATCATTTGCAGTTATTAGCATACAGACAGTGTCTGCAGAATTTGTTATGCTCTGGTTCAGTAAATAAGTGCCTGCAGATGTGATGTTAGTGCAGCTGCTGATGTTTGTCGGCCCTGCTGCAGCTTCTGCTAGTGGCGCAAATGTACTGCCGAAATTAGTGATGTTTGCAAAAACAACATTGTTCGTTGTATCTACTCCATTTACATTTGAAAATACTGAAGCATTTGTTTCCCAAGTGCCGTTATGCTTGGCAATCCTTAGCGTGCTTTCACTAACACCTGCTGCTGAGACTTCAGCATCGCTATAGGAAACATTGAGGAACAGCCAGGAATCTGCAGAATTATTTGTTGCGTTGACATACTTGCTGATGTTCAAAAATCCGCCTGGATTCGCAGGAGCTTCTGCTGTCGTAACTGCTTTGACATTTGTGCCGTTAAAGTCCAACAAGCTTATCGTAATATTGCTTCTGATGAGAGTCAAATTGGTTGCTGTGTTGTTCTTTGGCGCTGTAGGAAATGCATCTGTGAACTCGCTCCTCCACTCAACTGATGTTGCACCAGAAACATTAATACTATTCCGCAAGAACCTGTTGTGAGAACTGCCAAAAACGTAGAAGCCGTACGAATCTATAGCAACAGTGGTTACGTTATTGTTGCCCAGCACGTTAGAATTCGAGCCGAACAACTGCATGCCATGATTGCTTCCTGATGCCCCCGAAGTAACTATTGTGTTGCCTGAAATATTGTTGGAACTCACAGTACTGGTAGAAATGCCGTGGTTGAAACTATGTCCGGCGGTTGTTATTGAATTGGAAATTATATTTCCTGCATTTGATCCATAATAGATTCCTATGTTAGATGTAGATACGCCCGTGCCGCTGGTTGATATAATGTTTGAAGTTATGCTATTGTTTGTTCCGGCGTCTACCTGTATGCCATAGTGGTCTGTGCTTGTTCCAGACGTTGCTATAGTATTGCCAGATATACTATTATTGGAATTGGCCGCACTAGGTGCATTTAGAGCAATACCTCTGCTACTAAACGCGCCGGTAACAGAAATATTATTATTGAAAATTGCAGAGTTGCTGACACCGGCAAACTTTACGCCAAAGCCGCTGCTGCCAGTAGCAGAATCTTTAACTATGTTGCAATTCTGCACAGTGATGTTTGATTGGCTTACTGCATTTATGCCTCTGGCATCATTGCCGCCTCCAGTCCCAAATGTTATGTTAAAGCCCTGGCAATCAAGCATTGTGTCGTTTGCCTGTACCTCGATGCAAGTCTGATTGGCAGAGATGCTCTGATTCAGAGCGTAACTTCCTGATGTTGTGATGTTTGTGCAGCTCCCTATAGGAATTGAAGCATTCAAAACTACACTGACATCATCGACGCCCCAGAAATCGAGATTCGTTCCTGATACCGTATTCTGTATCCTTAGCTTGAAGTTTGGATGGAAAGCCAGCGGGTCTGTTATCACAAAAGAGGATTGGTTGAAGTCAGATGTGCCTGCAGTGCTACCCAAGAAAGTTGCCAGAGTAGCGAAAGTCCCGTTGGACAAATTATAGCTGAATACCAAGTCTTCATTAGGATCTGGTTCGTCGCAACCGCCCGTGCTATTGCCTTGGCGCCACCAGAATGCAACTCCAATTGTACTTGCGCTGCTCGTGTCCAGAGGCACGGATTCTATGGTCTCGGCGGCTCCTTCGCCACCAAAAACTGAAGCGTTTGGCGAACTGACAAAGCTGCATCTATCAGAAACTTCAGGATTTCCGGCAGTTATATTCCAATTGGAAGAATTTATTGGCGGCGAGTCAAAAGTATCAGACAGTATGGTTGTGCCTGCTGCCTGCACAGTAAAACCGCGAATCCCAAATGTTTGGGCGGGTGCTGGCGGCTGTTGCTCTATAGGCTGTATCTCAAAGCCTCCTACCTGATTTCCCTGTTCCTGCTGAGTTTCTTCTTCTGGCACTATGGGCTGTATGCCAAAAGTGGAAAAACCAGCGAGCTGGTCAGAACTCATAATTGCAATCAAGGCTAGTATGACAAGAGCTATTACAATTGGGGAGTAATCCGTTCTGTGGCCAGGCATGAAATATAGACGATTAAGTGGTTAATAAAATATGCCTTAACTGGGGTATCTCTTAACATAGAGGCTGCTCAACTGCCGCAAGGTCTTATGCCAAGACTTAACCTCCAGTAAAGTGCAAGCTGAAATCATTTCAGCTGCACAAAGAAAATTGATAAATTTTCTGGACCAGCGAACAAAGTTCGCTTGGCAATCGGAAATATAAATTTCCGATACGTTTAAAAACACACTTCAAGCCTTTCTTTTATGAAAGGCTTCATAGTGAACTACAGGGGCTCGCGAAGAAACCGAAAGATGGGCCAGATGGTTGTCAAAGTAGAAGGCGTTGACAAGAAGGAAGACGTCAAGAAAGTTGTTGGCAAGAAGGTTGTCTGGACATCCCCCGCAGGAAAAAAGATTTCTGGCACAATAACACAGGCACACGGCGGAAAGGGTGCAGTAAGGGTTTTGTTCTCTGAAAAAGGCCTGCCAGGGCAGGCAATTGGAACTAAAGTAGACATTGAATAAAGATTTTGGTGCTTTATCTATTTCCACCAGGCGTTTATTGGGTATGGCTTGCCTGTTATTGGGGAATCCTTGAAGAACTTTGAAACCTTGCCGCCGGAAACATCAAAACGCGAAAAAACACGGCCATCAGAAAGCTTGAGATAAAAGGGCCCGTTGGGCCAATTTGTGGAGACTGCCTCAATATGCTTGATAAAAGAGCCTTTGGTCTTGAGCTTGTTATGGTCAAGATAGATGTACTTGCACTTCCTATACGGGGCTATGAAGTTGGCCTTGACCCTGAATACTGCTAAGCGAGACTCGAATACCTTCGGCTGTGTCTTCGATACAACCCTTTCCTGAGTAACAGTCATAGTCTCCATAGAGCGTGATACCTTGTTAGGGAATTATATTCAATAAGGCAATACTTCTATATAAAGGCTTCTTTCCAAAAGCAGATACTATATATCACAGTATATAATGGCTTAAATAGACTTTATTTGTTGTCAATATGACAATCCTTTATTACCCAATTAAATAAGCTTCACCAAGCTCTTCTGCCTTAACCTTCACTTCCTCTATGGAACTAGGGAACGCAACAGGCTCGATAATTCTTACATTTTGGAATGTAAAATTCCTCGTTGATTTAGTAGTCATTCCGTCTAAGCCGTTCACTACAGACTGCTCATCTATGTAGCCTGCAAGCTGACCTTGAGGCTTACCACAGTTTCGTCACCAATTGTCTTACTGTATGATTCCATATCCTATCAGGTGCCATCTGCCGCCAACCTGGCGGCCTATGGCTGCCTTATCGCCTTTCTTTGCTATGACTGGCCTTCGAAGGGTAAGCTTAAGTATTTTCCCGGCTGCCTGCAAAACTCCGACTGTTGTTGCTGTGCCCACATTAATCATCAATGGCTCGTATTGCTTGAAAGGTTCCAGCTTCATCTTTTCCTTTGTCCCTACAACAAATGGGAACAGGTTTGCCTGCAGATTTAGCTGCATTGTCGGCTGCGGCAGTTTTCCCGGCAATGAAACAAGATTGCCCACAAGAGAATCTGCTTTTGTCATGCTGGGGTCGAGGGTAGTTGCAATTGCGATAGAGCCCCCGGGGCCCTTTTCTTCCACAGAAACTGAGCCTGAGTTAATGGCAGAAATTTTAGTCGCAACCGGCTCCCATGTTGTCTGGCCTTTTCTTTCTATTTTTCTTCCTGGTTTAATCTCTATCTTGTCGCCCACTTTGAAAATTCCCTGCGATATGGCGCCGCCAAGGACTCCGCCAGCCAGCTTCTCTATCTGCGTGCCAGGCTTGTTGACATCAAAAGACCTTGCAACCTGCATTTGCGGCGTTGCTTCTGTATCTCTTTTCGGGGTTGGGAAATAGTCCAGAATTGCCTGCAGCAAAACATCAATGTTAACCATTCTCTGTGCCGAAACTGGAATTATTGGAACTTCTCTTCCGAGAGTTTCCTTGACAAAGTTCTGAATATCCCTGTAATTATGCAAGGCCCTTTCTTTTGTGACAAGGTCAATCTTGTTCTGCACAACTATTATATTATTTATTCCAAGAATCTTCAACGCAAACAAATGCTCTGCAGTCTGCGGCTGCGGCACCTCTTCCGCAGCAGAAATCACAAGAAGCGCGCCATCCATAATGGCCGCTCCGGACAGCATGACTGCCATCAATGTTTCATGCCCCGGAGCATCAACAAAAGATATCTTTCTCAAAAGCTCTGTCTCTGTTTTGTGCTCGCTGCAGATTTTTTCTGGCGTTAAATGCTTCCCCTTATCGCAGCTTCGTATTTCAGCATCAGCATACCC
>Ga0209641_10004769_pt1 | contig 11158 bp, 11 predicted proteins | sample RifCSP16_1_FD_184022 | JGI IMG/M metagenome (GOLD analysis project Ga0209641, IMG submission 184022) | Soil microbial communities from Rifle, Colorado - Rifle CSP2_sed 16_1 (SPAdes) (version 2) | ecosystem: Environmental > Terrestrial > Deep subsurface > Rock core/Sediment | place: Rifle...
CCAATGGTTAAGATCTTCAAAGACACCATCGATAATGTCATTAGAACTTCTAGTGCTGTTGGGGCGCTCCATTCATCTGCTGGGGAAGCCCAAAAATTACTTGATTCTGTAACAGGGGTACAGCCCAACCAGAATTAGCTAATACAATTACCTCTTGACAAAAATAAAACCACCGGTATAATTTTAGCAGTGATATAGGAGGAGTGATAAGAATTATAGGGTATTGATATGTCAAAAACTTCTTTCAAAATTAAACCTTTAGCTGGTTATACTTTAATAGAACCTAAAGAAGCTGAGGAAGTAACAGTTGCGGGTATTGTTCTACCTGATACGGCACAGGAAAAACCGGCCCAGGGAAAAGTTTTATCGGTCGGAGGATCAGTTTGGGTGGACGGAAAGGAAATTAAACCAGAATTTAAAGTTGGGGATGCCGTTCTTTATAAAAAGTGGGGTGGAGACGAGATAAAAATGAGTGGTAAGGAATTAAAATTGGTCAAGTTTGAAGATATTATGGCTATTGTTGAATAAGGAAGTATTTATATGGCAAAACAACTGATTTACGCAGATGAAGCTAGAAAAAAATTACTTGTTGGTATAAATAAACTTGCAGATGCTGTCGCTACTACTTTGGGACCAAAGGGACGCAATGTTGCTTTGGATAAGAAATGGGGCGCACCAAATGTGGTTCATGATGGAGTGACTGTTGCAAAAGAAATCGATCTTGAAGACCCATTTGAAAATATGGGGGCACAGCTTATCAAAGAAGCGGCGTCCAAAACAAACGATGTCGCCGGAGATGGTACTACAACAGCTACAATTTTAGCCCAAGCAATTACACAAGAGGGACTCAAAAATATTACAGCTGGCACAAACCCCATGATTATGAAGCATGGACTCGAAGCCGGAGTAACAGCAGTTGTTGAGAATCTAAAAAAGGCAGCCAAAAAGGTTTCTACTAAAGAAGAAAAAGCTCAAGTAGCGACAATTTCAGCAGCTGACTCCACGATTGGTAATTTGATTGCTGAGGCACTGGAGAAGGTTGGTAATGATGGTGTTGTGACAGTTGAGGAATCAAAGGGTCTTGAGACAAATGTGGAGTACAAAGAAGGTATGGAATTTGATCGTGGTTTTGTCTCTCCGTATTTTGTGACTGACCCAGCGAAAATGGAAGCTAGTGTTGAAAATCCTTATATTTTAATTACCGACAAAAAAATTAGCGCTATCTCTGATCTTCTTCCTTTATTGGAAAAATTAGTTCAAACTACGAAAGACTTGGTAATAATAGCCGATGATATTGAGGGTGAGGCATTAGCCACCTTGGTCGTCAACAAAATTCGTGGCACTATGAACGTGTTGGCAATTAAAGCTCCAGGGTTTGGTGATAGAAGAAAGGAAATGCTTGAGGATATCGCGACCCTTACAAGTGGAGTGTTGATTAGCGAAGATACTGGAATTAAGTTCGATTCTGTTACTATTGAAATGCTTGGAAAAGCTGACAGAGTAACTTCCGATAAAGACAATACAATTATTGTTGGTGGGAAAGGTGCAAAAAGTAAAATTGAGGCCAGAATTACTCAAATAAGAACCCAGATTGATAAAACAACCAGCGATTTTGATAAAGAAAAGTTGGAAGAACGTTTGGCAAAACTTTCTGGTGGTGTAGCAGTGGTGAGTGTTGGAGCAGCAACCGAGGTTGAATTAAAAGAAAGGAAAGAGCGAGTTAACGACGCTGTTCAAGCTACTAAGGCAGCGATTGAAGAGGGCTATGTAGTCGGTGGAGAGGTTGCACTTATTCGTGCATTGAATTCGTTAAACGGCGTGAAAGTAGAAGGTGAAGAAGTCGTTGGGATTAAAATACTTCAATACGCTCTTCGCGAACCCTTAAGAGTATTAGCCGCAAACGCAGGAGCAGATGCAGGTTGGGTGGTCCGAGAAGTCGAAAAGGGCGAAGCAAATAAAGGATTCAACGCTTTAACCGGAAAATTTGAAGATTTAGTTGCTGCTGGGGTAATCGATCCTGTTAAAGTAACAAGAACCGCCCTACAAAACGCAGCGTCGATTGCGATGATGGTCCTGACCACAGAAGCTCTAATCACAGATATTCCAGAAGAAAAGAAAGAAACTGTACCTGGTATGCCTCCAGGAGGTATGGGCGACTATTAATTAAACCGGAAATAATAAATCCATGTGTAAAAGGGCCTCAGCCCTTTTTCTTTTGACAAATTTTCAAACAAGACCTACGATTACTACAAGATGGAAAAGAAAATTGGTGTGGTTGTCGCCCCGTTTATAGTTAATAACAAGGGAGAAGTTCTCTACTGCAGAAGTGTTAAATGGAAGGGTCTAGTTCCTCCAGGCGGGCACGTCGAATATGGAGAAACTTTGATTGACGCGCTAAAGCGTGAAACGAGAGAGGAAACGGGGTTGGATATCGAGCCCATTAAACTAATTAACGCTGGTGAAATGATCGAACCGGAGGAATTTTACAAACCATACCACCTTGTTTACTTTCACTTTTTATGCCGCACCAGGTCTGGGACGATAAAATTGGATAATCGAGAACTTACTGGCTACGAATGGGTTGATCCGGAGGTAGCGTTAAAGAGAAAAGACATTCTTGCTAAAGATACTTTGCGGAAATTACTAAATGGCAAAAAAATCACAAGAAGCTAAGAAAAAATTAATAATAGTGCATGGTTGGGAAGGCCATCCGGAGGAGGGTTGGTACCCTTGGCTAAAGAAGGAGATGGAAAAACGCGGTTGGGAAGTACAAGTACCTGCTATGCTGAATACCAATGACCCCAAAATTTTTGAGTGGCTGCCTTTTTTACAACAAACAGTTGGGAAAGTTGACGGAGATACTTTTTTAGTGGGACATTCTTTGGGCTGTATAACAATTTTGCGGTTTCTAGAAAATTTGCAGGAGGTCAAATTAATTGGCGGCGCAATATTAATTGCTGGATTTGATAATCCTCTAAAGTATAAAAAACTGAAAAATTTCTTCGAAGAACCAATTGCTTGGGAGAAAATTAAGACAAAATGTAAAAAATTTGTTTCCATCCATTCCACAGACGATCCAGATGTACCAATAGAGAATAGTAGCAGTTTTAAGAAAAATCTTGGCGCAAAAACGATTGTGACTAGTGGGTTTAGACATTTCAGTGGAGAAGATGGAATCACCTCTCTGCCTATTGTTCTAGAAGAACTTCTTAAAATTTCCAAATAGTATTCCCAAAAAATTTGACGTGAATAAATCTAACTGTTAAGCTAAACTCAACGGAACTAAATTATGGAAAGGTTGCCCATTCTAAAATCCGTGGTTAAATGGTTTCCGATATACGCAGTTTTTATTTTCCTTTTTGGATTTCTGTTAGCTTTATACGCGTTACTTTACTTTCAACCCCCGGGTGTACCACTTCGCGCCGCCGATTATGTAGAGAATCTTCCAAAAGATCAGGTGAGAATTGGAGTAGACTCGATAACAGGTCTATACCCAAATATCCCATTCGCCAACGAAACCCTGTCCCTAAACAGTGGTATTTTTGAAGGATTAACAGCGATTAGACAAGGTAGGGTTCAACCGTCTTTAGCCGAAAGCTGGACCAATCCAGACCCTCTCACCTGGCGAATAAAGCTACGAAGCAATGTAAAGTTTCATTCAGGACAAATTCTAAAAGCAAGCGATGTTAGATACACTATTGAAGAAGCTAAAAAGAATGAGGATTGGGTGAGTAGCTTTATTGCTGCCAGGGTAGATTCAGTTAAGGTAGTAGATGATAGTACCGTAGAGCTAAAAACAGCCAAACCAGACCCCACCCTTCTTCACTGGATGGTTTTCCTTTTCATTCTTTCTGAAGAGCAGGTGAAAAAAGACGGCTTAGATAAAGCATCCGGCACAGGTCCATATAAAGTGTCATCCTTTTCCAAGGAAGAGGCAGTTCTCGAAGCAAACACAGGCTATTGGGATGGGGTACCCAAAGTCAAAAAGCTAATTTATACGGCTTTCAAAGATGAGGAGTCTCTTGTAAGAGGATTGGAGGATGGAAAGATCGATATATCATTCGTTATCGAGAAAGTATTTGATGAAGGTATAAAAAATAAGGGGTTGCGAATAATTCCCGCAAGTAATAGCGGGTTAGGCTATATTGGGTTTGACGCGACCAGCATAAAGGCTAAATATGTAAGCAGTGAAAAAAATCCATTTGCCGATGTAAAAGTACGCAAAGCAATACTGCTAGCATTAGACGCTGAAAAACTCTTAAAAGACGCCGGTAGCGAAAATGCCGCGCTTAGTCAATTTGCCACCGAGGATTTGGTTGGGTTTAATTCTCAGCTGAAGCGACCGGCTCCCAATAAAATAGAAGCCAAAAAACTACTTGGGGAGGCTGGGTTTCCAGATGGCTTTGAGGTGACTTTAGATACCGCCGATTTTGCTAAAAAAATCCCAGAACAAATAAAACTCCAACTTGCTGAGGTGGGTGTTATGGTAAAATTGAATGTTGTTGCCGAATCAGAAGACTTTTACAATAAGCTATTTAGTGGAGATACTTCTTTTTACTATTTGAATTATGTTGCAGATACAATAGATTCCACCGATCTCTTGAATTCTTTCATACATACTGTAGATAAAAAAACAGGTAAGGGTTCTAATAACATGACAGCCTACTCCAACGAGAAGATAGATAAGTTATTGGACAGAGCGTCTGCAGAGTTTGATTCAAGACAGAGGGCAAAGATAATCTCCCAAGTACATGCAGAAGTGATGGACGAACTACCTTTGGTACCAATTGACAAAACCATTGTATTTTTTATAGTTAGAGACGACGTTTCTTTCAAACCTGCACCCTTCGGATTCATCTTCGGATTCGAGCTTTCTGGAAGACAAAAAGCATCTAACACCACACAATAGAAATGAAGATTAGGTGGAACCCACTTTCTTTCCGCCACAGCTTAAGGATAAAATTTTCCCTAACCACCGCCGCAATTTTCCTAGTTATCTTCGGTCTAGCCTCCTTTGTTCTAATCCGTCAAAATATTAATTTCCAAAAACAATCGTTGCTAGAGCGGGCCAACACTTTTTCAAACTTGGGCACAAAGCCGATTGGGGACTCCTACAACTCTTACTTTCAGGCTGGGTTTTTAAGATTTAGAGAACAGCTTGTAGACACTCTCGCCCTTAATGACGATATCACCCGCCTACAAATAATCTCGGTAGAAGGTGACATCTTGTTTGATACCATCAATTTAGATAGACAAGGGGAAGATATAGTAAATAAAATAGAAGACTTCAAGATTCTCCAAGCAGTTTCCTCAAACCGTCCAACCCAACTGACCGGAAAAAATGGAGATATAGGAGAGATAATCGTACCTTATTCAGATGATTTTGGAGCTAGACCGTTTTCAATTAGGTATTTTATCTCCTATCAATCCATTTATAAAAACATTGATCAAACTATACTGACAATAATATTTTTAACTTTTCTGGTTTTTGTAATGACCATGGCTACAATGGTTTTTTTGGTGGATAGAGCAATTCTGCGACCACTAGGTAAAGTTGTCAGTGCTGCTAAAGGCATAAGCCAAGGAGATTTAAAGCGAAAGATAGAGCTCAATACAGGCGATGAACTTACTGATTTAGCTTCTTCTTTAAATCAAATGACGCAGTCTCTACAAAGTAGTATAGAATCCTTAAAGCAGTTAGATGAACTCAAAGACGAGTTCGTCCTACTAGCTTCTCATAATTTGCGAACACCTTTAACAGTTATCAAAAGCTACTTATCTAATCTACAGAAGAATAAGTCTTTGGATGAGGAGGCAAAAAACGAAGCGGAAAAAATATTAGAAGGCGCAAGAGAATTAGATACATTGACAGAATCGTTGATCAATTTAGTCTCTCTTGAGAAGGAAAAGCAAACCTTATCCAAATCACGTACTAACTTATCGGAATTGATTTTTGAAGTGGTTAAGGAACTTGAGGTAAAGGCAAGATCAAGAGAGGTAAAAATTGTATTTAAACAACCTGCCTCCAAGATACCGAAAGCCTTTATAGATAAGCGTAGAATCAAACAGGCACTGGTGAGCCTGGTGGACAATGCAGTTAAATTTAGCCCTAACGGTAAGCGAGTGATTATTAATTTAGACAAAAAGGATGGGGAGATTTTACTGTCAATATCAGATGGTGGTATTGGTATTTCTGAAAAGGAAAGATCAGAGGTCTTTCAGAAGTTCCATCGGGCTACGGATATTCTCACCTATAATTATGAAGGTATTGGTCTGGGACTTTATCTCACTAAACTTATAATCGAAACCCATCAAGGTAAAATTTGGTTCGAATCAGCACCGCAAAAAGGCACCACGTTCTATGTGACGCTACCAATAGAAAGTGTGTAGGCACCGATCCAACTTAATGATATCTTTTTTCGCCAGCGAGAATTTCCACATCTAGCGTATTTTCTTCTGGAGTAATGGGACAGCGGAAATTGTCATTATACGCACAGTAGGGGTTATAAGCATAGTTTAAATCTACATTTACACTTCCGTCTGCGTTTTCCTCTGGTTCCACATAACGTCCGTCATGGTAAGTTTCAACCGCATTTGTTTTATCCTTGAATGGTAGAAATATAGAACCTCCTTCTGGGCTTCTGTATAAATAGAGAGCTTGTTTTACTTCTTCTACTTCGAATTCGACTCTTCCGATTCTTTTATAGGGTTCAGTATCACCAGCGCTTGTTTTAATTGAGATAATTTCTTGGTTTATGTTTTTATCGATCGTTAAGTTTTTAAATACGAATTTGTTGGTTTCAGGGTAATAGTTTAGACTTTTAAATTCTTTTTTTTGTTCTGGAGTAAGCGGAGATTCTTCGGTTGTTCCGAAAAGTTCATTTTTTTCTTTTCTAAAGTCACCCACGTCGCTCACAATAAGAATTTTAACAGATAGTAAAAAAGCATTCTAGTATTATTGAAACCATTTTAATTCTGGGGGTGATGCGGACTTTATCTAAACGTTATAAAGCATTTGGAGGCGTCGACCGGAATTGAACCGGTGTAAACGGTTTTGCAGACCGTTGCCTAACCACTCGGCCACGACGCCAAATTAGCTTCAAGATTATATCACAGAAGCTTCAAAATTTCTAACCACCTGGCAAACAGACTGTTAGAGTTTTTTGGCAAATTGGGAGTTGATCCACCCTTCTTTGCTGGGGAGTTTTATTTTATACCAACCGGGCTTTTCCTGCAGGAGGGGAAACTTTTGTCCTGGAGATACCTGATCGATTTTGGTAAAAGTAGTTCCAGGACCGGTTCTTACATTCAAAAAGCCAACACTTGTTGATAAAATTTGAATCTTGGGTAAGGCCTTTTCGTAGCGGTTTTTTATAGAATTAATCTTTGCTTTGGCCTCACTTGTTTCCTCTTTACCCTCGTTTGGCGATAAGTAAACGAGGGTTATAGGTGTCCCTTTTTTAACCTTTGTATTAATAATATTTTGGTCAAATAAAAATTCATTTCCAAGAGAATCTACTAACAAATCAAACTTCGGAGCTCCTTCTAGTTTATTTTGGAAAAACCAGATTGCGGACGCCCAGGCTTCACTGTCCCCAATAACCTTTGGATTAAGTGAGTTTAATTGATATAAGTAAACATTTCCTTTTTCTAACAAAATTGGGTTGATTAAAGGATTTATGGCTAATTTTGCTTCAACGATAAGAAGTTTTTTGCCCTCAACATTAACTACAATTTCCCTTGAGAAATAACCCTCCATCGAAAGTAACAGTTTATGGACCCCCGGTTCAGTTGATATAGAGATAGGAGTGTCACCAATTCCCCTTCCATCCAAGGCTACTGTAGCAGATTTTGGTTCAGAGACTATTGAAATTCCTTCGCCATTAGCAAAAGATAAAATCTCACCTGCAGAATATACTGACGATGGGCCAAACTCTCTCGTAACGCTTGTTAAGGCTGAAGGGGCTAGGGATAGTGTAACTTTCCAAACGGGATCTTTAAAAAAAGCGCTTCTTGTAGACTCTTCTGGAATAGTTAAGATTAATTCGTAAGTACCTTCTGCTAGGTTTTCAAGTTGAAGGGGGGTTTTTCCAACGTCTTTATTATCCAACAATGTAGTAGCTTGAATGTCTCCAGTATTTATTGATAAAAAGGAACTTTTTGTTTTTGTGAAATTATCAAAAAGACCAATCGCTGTGTAGAAAATTAGGCCTAAAATCGCGATTAAAAGAGCTAAAATTAGGTTCTTGAACATTGATTTTAGGTTAACATAAAAGTTAAGTAACCTACAAGAAGTTGCAAACGAAACAACTTTGCTTTAAATTTAAGATTGATGAATGTGTCTCTGCTCAAAATTTTCGATGAGTCAATCTTACCCGCAGTTTTGGTAATCTTCGCGAAAATCTTAGGGTCCATCTTTGCAAATTATTATTTTAATTTAAACTGGAATTTGGGTGAAGGTCTTATCTTCTATTCTTTTCCAAGAATAGTTTATTTGGATAGTAACTCGCTACAAATTGCTAATTCAGTATCAACACTCGCTGTTTTATTTGTTCTTGTTTTCGGCTTTGGCTTTGTTTTGTTTAGGGCTCATAATTTTCACGATTCTCATATTCATCCGAAAGTATCAGCCGGTTTACACAGGCGGGGATTGGAAGAGCTAATATGCGATAGCTACGAGATATACCACCAAGCGGCAATCTGGCTTTCTTTAACTTGGTTGGTATTTCTACTGGCGGCTTTACAGTTTAGTATTGGTGTGTTGAACGGAGGTATTTTTGCTTTCTCGGGTATTGTTACTTTGTCACTTAATATCCTGCTCTTTTTAGATGTTAAGAAGGAAATAAATGTAGAGAAAGAATTAGCCAGGCAGGATGTAAACTAAAAATATTACCGCCAACAACCAGATTATAGTTGTTGTCAGTAGTGGTTTGTCCGAAATTAATACTTCCGCAGGAGCGTCACCCTCCCTTTTCTCATAAATTATATAAAGATAACGAAAAAGGGCGTAAACTATAATCGGAATCGTTATCATTAACCATTTCGGAGAAGAAAGAGTTATAGGCAACACCTCAATAATTAATTTTCTATTAACAGAAAGTTCCGGTTGATTAAATGTAAAAAGACTGTAGGTTATTAAAGCCGCAGTAGCCATCATAAACGTAATTCCATCGAGAAGTTGCGGTGGATAGTGAGAAAGAGTGGCTCGGTGTTTAGGTGCTACGTTTGATAGGAGGGTAAGCTCACTTCTTCTTTTACCAATCGCAAAAAAAAGAGAGCCCATCATAACAGTTAAAATTAGCCATGAAGAAAGTGGAGTTAAAACAACTATGGAACCAGCAAAAACCCTGATCATAAAAGCAAATGCGATTGCAATAACATCAATAAGAATTACTTGTTTCAAAAAAAGTGTATAAGAAATTTCGACAGTTATAAACAAAACTAAAAGTAAAAAAAGATTCATTGACAGAGTAAAACTCCAAAAAACACCAGTACCAATTAGCAACAAAGAGGTAACCGTCGCAATAGATCGGTCTAACTTGCCGGCCGCTAAAGGTCTGTTTTTCTTAGAGTAATGGAGCCTATCGCCTTTTATGTCAAGAAGATCGTTTATGAGATATACGCCGGAACTAATCAATGTGAAAATTAAAAAAGTATATAAAACAGAGATAAATTTATCGGTTAAAAATAACTCTCCGGAGAATGCAATGGCCGCAAACACGGCTAAGTTTTTTAACCATTGTATAGGTCTCATGGATATTATCAATGGGAGGATAAGCTGTTCCATTTATGTCAACTTTCGTTGGTCTTCACTACGCTTTATAAAATATGCCATTGTAATTAATGCCGCTAATATTATTACAATTATCATAACGATAGCAAAAAACTTACCTTTTGACTCCAGATTAAGAGCTAAGCTTCCAAAAACTGCTGCTATAAACCAATAAAAAACTGCGATTTGAGGTTTGGTCCAACCAAACTTCAGAAGTTGATGATGAAAGTGAGCCTTGTCACCCCATACGGGCGATTTTCTAGAAATAATTCTTCTAATAATCGCCCAAGCCCCGTCAACCAACGGTACGGCTATAACAAGTGCGGCTGTAGCAAGCTTACCACCAGCGAGAATAGAAAGTGATGCTAGCAAAAATCCAGCCAGAGCTGCGCCACCATACCCGGGCATTATTTTTTGAGGATAGAAAGAGAAAGGCAAAAAACCTATATAGGCACCAGCGGTTGCAAAAGCGAGTGTAGCTACAGGAATTTGTGATGGGTCTGAGATTAAATAACGATTGGCGACTAAACCAAGAATAATTGTAGAAATGGCAGCTATTCCTGGAAGCTGGCCATCAACCCCAGAAGACCAGTTAATTGCATTCATAACCCAAACGATCCAAATAAAAGCAAATAGATCGGCCAAAAGGATAATTGAATGAGGCCCAGCCAGAAGTTCAATTGGGAAATGATTGGGAAAGGAAAAGGTCAAAACGATTTCATCTAGTCGGATTTGCCCACCAAAAGGATTTGTAAGCCAAGTTATGCCTACCCCAGCAGCAATAACAATCCCTACAGCAAAAAAATTTGTTAGTAACCTTACGTAAGGATTGATATCAAATTTGTCGTCCAAAACACCGACAATGACAATAATTATAGCCGCGATAAAGATACCGAGAATATGTTTATCAAAAGGAGCAAATAGTGAATAAGTTACTATTATTCCTATTAGCGGCGGAATACCACCAGCGCGGGGTATGGGTTTATTATGTAAGATCGCTGGATGCGGTCGGTTTGGGTAATCTAAAATATTAAACCGCCTGGCTAGCCAGATTGTGATTGGGGTGACTGAAAGTGAAATGAGTAAGGCTACACCGGCTATTCCAAATAAGTTCATTTACGTAAATAACCTGATAATATTATATAAGCTAAGAATTGCTGCCCAAGAAACAAAAAGTGATGACCAAACCAATATGCGGGATAAGATTTCATAGTTTTTTCCAAAGACTGTGGCTAAGATTTGATTGAGTATGCAAGCACCTATAGATAAAATAGGAAATAGCCAAAGAAATTCACGTTGAGTCAATCTTCCTTCACCCCAACTCCTGAAATACCATAACGGAACATCATTTGGTAGAGAGGAAAAATTAAAGTATAAATATAAAGC
>Ga0209641_10004773_pt1 | contig 11152 bp, 10 predicted proteins | sample RifCSP16_1_FD_184022 | JGI IMG/M metagenome (GOLD analysis project Ga0209641, IMG submission 184022) | Soil microbial communities from Rifle, Colorado - Rifle CSP2_sed 16_1 (SPAdes) (version 2) | ecosystem: Environmental > Terrestrial > Deep subsurface > Rock core/Sediment | place: Rifle...
CACCCTGTAGCACTCGGCCAACGGCTTGTGGAAGTCCGGCATGTGTCCGAAAGTTTCAAAGGAGATTACCAGATCATAGGAAGAGTCCTTGTGTTCCTTGAGGTCGAAGGCGTCTCCATAAGTGAAGGTATCTCGGATTCTAGTCAGGCGTCGGGCCAGAAAAAGCATCTTACCGGAATTGTCAACCCCGTGATAAACTAGGGCGTCTCCGATAACCGTTCGGAGGGCTCGGTAGAGCCTACCGGAGCCACAACCAACCTCAAGCACAGTATCATCAGGTCGAAGATAGCTCTTGACAAGGGTAGCCAGGTTGAGCCTGTGTCTTTGTTCGTCAATAGTTCGCCATTGAGCATCGACGGACTCGGCGACGCCGGGCTCATCCCATATCTCCCAAGGCCGAGACTGCTTCTTATGCTTAGGCATAGCTGACTGCCACCATTTCTCGCAACTGGTCTATCGTGAGTTGAGGTGCTAAATCACTACGGTATTCACGGTTGGGTGGAAGGCCGAAGTCCGGTCCCTTGAAGGTCGGAAAGAGCTTGAAATACTCCCTGTCTTCCTTTGCCAGATGACTCTCTAATCCGTGTAGCAGATGCTCATGCAGCTTCTCTCCGGGACGAACGCCAACCACCCGTCGGGGAACGTCGGGTGCCACCGCCTCCGCCAGGGCTAAAATAGTAGCTGCCGGAGCCTTGGGGATGGTGACTATCCCACTTCTCTCCTCACTAAGGGCCTCCAGAATGATGTCCACAGCCTGGTCTACTGTGAGCCAGAATCGGGTCATGCGCTCGTCCGTGATCTCCAGATAACCCTTCTCCTCAATCTGGCGACGGAAGGCGGGAACGACGCTACCCCTGGTATTGATGACGTTTCCGTAACGGACAAGACTGAAACGAGTTTTGGGCCAGTGACGAGACGCCGCCTGAAACATCTTCTCCATGATGGCCTTGGTCATACCGTAGGCATTAACCGGCTGGCAGGCTTTGTCGGTGCTGATCCCCAGAACTTGAGGGACACCGAGACGAGCCGCCACCGAGATCACGTTCAATGACCCAGTTACATTAGTAGCTACTGCCTCCGGAGTGTCAACCTCGGAAGCCGGTATCTGCTTCATGGCGGCAGCGTGAATGATCAAGTCATGCCCAGAGGCAACAGAGAGCAAGCGGTCGGCATCCCGCACATCCCCCAGAGCATAGTGGTTGTCTGGGTATTGCTGCTTGACCTCCCATTGTTTAACCTCGTCACGGGAATAGACGGTAAAGCGGCAATCCCATCTCTCGTGCTTCGCCCGCCGGAGGATAGCCTGTCCCAAGCTCCCCGTTCCGCCGGTGAGCAGTATGCTCCCCTTGGGATAAACCATCTCGTCCTCCTGATGGTTTCCTGGTGGGGGGCGGGCGAGTCATTTACCCGCCTACTACCCCCCACCAATTATCTGGATACTCTCTCTCCCTACTACCACTCCGTGTAGTAGCTAGGATCAGCAGTGCCGGTGCGCCCACCGTCTCTGAAGTAGCCGTCCGACGGGAAGGGCTGGCGGGTATGCTGCAAAGGCACATACTTCACGTTCTGGAGACGCCCTGCCAGATGCGGCGTCCGCAGAAGGATGCGGGGCTCGATGGTAGCGTTCATCACAAAGCAGTAGTTGACTACATCACGAGCCCAGGCAAACTTGCCCTCATCCGTCACCTGGAATAGACTGGTGATCAGGCCACCCGGAGCGCCGGACAGTTCCCGAATACTGGCCCGATAATCGAAGTATTCGAGGTAGAGGGTCTGGATGCCCCTGGCCGAGAAGGGAAGCAAGTAGATGTCGGAGGCGAACTCCCCAGCGGCCAGATTAGCATTGTTAGTGTTGGTGTCTTCAGGGATGCCGTCGTCCAGGATGACGGGGATGCGCTTGCCGTCCACCAGCAGATAACGGCCATTCCGCATGTCATCCCGCATTTGGATCATGTCTCCCGCATCCACCGTTCCCCTGTTGTTGTCCCCCTGGGTAGTGCAGCGCCAGGTGATGTAGGAGCAGGGCCAGCAGGAGGTAAGCTCGTAGAAAAGCTCCTCCCGCATGAGCCAGCGTAGATCGACTGGCTCCATCTGCATCGTCCGGGCGTTCTTGGAGATGTAGCGGAACATATAAGTCAGGACTTCAACAATGGACGGGCTGCCATCGCACACGTCCTGGTAGTTGTAGTCCTTAACATCGGAGTCCAGGCTAGGGCAGGAGGTGTTATCCAGGGCGTCCACCTTGCCCGTCCCCACTAGAATCTCCAGACCGGGGAACTCCATGTAGCCGCCACCCACGTTGTTGTTGGCGGGATTGCCTGTCCAGACCTGCTGAGACATCAGGTTCTCGAAGCTGATTCCCAACTCTACCATTGCCTCGGCAAGCTCGGATTGGAGAGGAGAGAGCGCCGTGCCCCCAGGGGTCAAGGCGTTACCGTGGAAGACTGGATTGACCAGGCGCAGATCGGTAGGCTCGCCTCGGTTGATCAGCTTACCGATGCTGGTCAGGTCAATCTCCTTGGTCTGACGACAGTATCGCCCGAACACGGCGGTGGTGGTGCAGGCTTTCTTGACCCCGCCAACCTTACAGGCTGCACACGGGGTAGCCGGATCGGTGCCGGTATCCGTCTGAAAGCCAGTAAGGAAGGTATAGAGGGGATTGGTGTATCGGATCGGGTAGGCGGGCAAAATCTCCAGTATCCCGGACGGTTTTACCCTGGTGCTGAACATGACCGGATCGACCCCCGCAGTGGCAAAGAGCCCTCCAGGGCCGTGGTCAAGATAACTTGTCCCTGTGCCGGTGGCTGCCTTAGTTCCCCTCAGCCTCTTCTCCAAGGCAGGGGCCAGGACATCGGCCAGGGCTTCGAGGACGGCGTTATCTGGCATTGGTTTTGGTTCCTCCTACTTGATATTAGTCGCTAGATTCTCCCTGGCATCCCTGACAGAGCGGCATCCAGGAATTGTAGCACAGCGGGCTTGTCTTCTCCAAGGGCGGCGTCTTGATCATCTTCGGGGTCAAGCACAGTGTCCTTACGTTGAGAGGCAGCCTTGTTCATCCAGGCAAGGTTCAGGCCGTCCACGTTGCGGGCGGTCATAGCCTGAGCGACCTTAGCATCGTCACTCTGCCTGAGATGGGTCATGGCACCCTCCAGGGCCTTGATTTTATTTTCCAAGCTAGTGATACTGTCTAGCCTGGCCTTGATCTCCGTCAACGTATCGGACAGGGCCTTTAGCTGGAGAGCCTCGGCGACCTCCAGGGCCAGGGCCTTGACATCCACCTGGATCGGTTCGGTAGTAGCCTTGTCGGTGTCGTTGGAGTCACTCCCCTCCGGGGGCTCATCCAACAGCGCCTTCCAGTCCACGCCCGACGCCTCAGCCTTTACCCGAAGCTCTTTTACAACCTGCTCGATGGCATCCAGTTTCTCTTCGGGTAGAAACTGGGCCAGGATTGCCCTCTTCTGGGGGGACATCGACATAGCATCCTCCTTTAGTGTTGAGAAATCCGTCCAGGGGTTAGCTTCTACCCGAACGGGAAGGATCGAGATTTCCTTCATGCGGTAGGCGTTGGTAGTAGTCGTCGGTTTATCGAAGGACAGCCGTTTGAACCCGTGAGAGACAGTCAGGGGGTCTGGATGCTGGGAGAGCTTCTCGGCAACGGAGTCGGAGTCCTTGTCGAAGGTGCCACTGGCGACCAGGAAACCGTCGAAGAAATCAAGCCAATCTGCCTTACCGACCTTGGAGCCGAGCAGATGCCAGAACCAGAGATCGGGATAGTCTCCAGTGCGGTCGGTGTAGGCGACGTATTCCCGATGGGCCTTGCCAGAGATGATCTCTGGGGGTTTGTCCCGATCCCGGTAGTAGTTAGAGACTACCGAGACCCAACGGTAAGAACCGTCGGCCTGCTTGTGGACATTGAAGCCCCCGATAGAGTTCCCCTCGATAGACTCATCATCGATAGCCTTTCCCCCGGATACATCGACGCCTAGCTTCTTGGCCCTAGCCACGATCTTTCGCCATGCCTGCTGTTTCGCGGTGCTTGACTCGAACTGAGTCTGGTTGAAGCGGGCGATGGCATTGCGGACATGAGCGGCGTCATGCATAGGGAGGTGCCTCTCCCCATCGGAGTCGATATAAGCGAAGTCCGAGTCGAGGAGCTTGTTACGCCGACTGGCCGAGAGGACGGCCTTATCGGTGTCCTCTCCAAAGAGGGTCTTATCGACCCACGCCAGCATCTTTGTTAGTCCACTCATAGAACCCTCCTTATCTTCACCGCCAGGATGCTCGGTCTTGCCCGCCGCCCGTATACAGGCAAAGATGGCCGATTGCTCCGAGCCACCATCAGATAATACAGCATTGGCGGCGGCAGTGCATCTCTTCTGCTCCGATTCCGTCCAGTTCAAGGATACCTTGGGTATGTTCTTAGGAAAGGAGTAAGGCACGACTAAAGCATCTCCCCCGATAGCATCTGGACAACAGCGCCCTTGAAGTCAGCCTCGGCACGAGGCTCAAACTGCTCCTTGATGTCGGTGACGGAACGCCAACCCCTAGCTCGCATGTGGGCTGCCTGCCGATGGCCCTTCATCCCTGTCTTTGGCCCCCGGACGTAGACATTGTAACGATGGCCCCGCTCGTCCGTCGCTACGCTGCCACTAGAGACGATTCTACCCACCAAGTCTCCCTTCTCCCATTTAGTGCTCCGAGACCAGGAGCGGGCGAGACGCATAGTGCGAGTGTAGGACGGAGATGCCAGAGCCTCGTAGTTCTGGGCTACCCGCTGTATGTCCGCTGTCAACGCCCGCATCCGGTTCTCCAACTGCCGATTTGAGAGTTGAAATAGCTTCCGCTTGGGCAGGATGGGCTTGATTTCCATGTCACACCCCCACCAGGGAGTTCAACTCAGCCTGACTGATGATGGCTCCCCGATCCCCCTGCCAGAGACTAGGATTCTCTATTATGTAACCCCAAGTCGCTGGAGCCCAAGCGCAGCGGCAAAAGACATGAGCGGGCAGGATTGGAAGGGAGCCCTTGGGATAGATTCTCCCATGCCTCGGCCCGCAGATCGAGCATACCTTCTCATCTTGGGCAGTCATCCAAATCTCTCCCCCGACCATCGGGTCACTCTCCGAAGCAAAGACTTCCCCCAACCCGAAGATGCGGGTGACTTCGGTAGTGGCGATACGCTTGGCCCGATCCCGCCCAAAGAGAGGCTCTAGGGTATCGAGTAGCTCGCCCCAACCCCGAATATCTCCCAACTGCCAAGAGATAAGAGCAATGCGGAGGGCGTTCCGGGTCGTCTCCTCCATACGGCTCCACCATATAGAGGAGGTATTGAGAGTCTGCCGCAGGGCCTCTGGGTGTATGGAATCGAAGTCGAAAATGGTGCCTGATGCTTGGGCCGCTCGCAGAGACTCCTGGATCACTCGACGGGATACCGAGTTGATCCGGGAGTGAAAGACATAGCCCATCTCCACCCAGAACTCCTCGTCGGAGAGGATGTCGTCGATGGCCTTGCGGGAGTAGGGGTCAGGCACCACTGGAACGCTTGCCTCCAATGGACTTAGGGATGGGGATACCGATGTCTCTGAGGTTAGCAAAGATGAAACCGAGCATAGTAGTCACCAGAGTGGCATAGGCCAGTGGGCGAATCCAGAATAGCTCCGGGTTGGCCCAGGCGAGCAGACCGGCGGAGCCGTAGCCGATGACCAGAGGCACCGCCCGGCTCGTCAACCAGTCGGCGAGCATGACAACCCGAAAGTCCCGTCGGATTATGGAGGCCCCGATGCCTGTGACTAGGTTGACCACCAGAAGGACGATCAGATACCTGAGTTCCCCAGCACCGTAGATACTATAGATTATGTCCACTTTCCTCTCCCTTCCTTAGTCGAGCGTGAACCCGCTCCTGCATGTCCTCCAGAACCTTGACCATCTCTTCTTGATACTCGTCGATAAGCCGTTGCCTTTGGAGACCGAAGTAGTCTCGATCAGTAAGCTCTTTCACATCCTCAGCCTTGACCCGCAGGACATCCACGATCCCCGGCTGGGTATTACCGCCGGTGTTGGTATTAGAACGCCCTCGCCCCTCCAAAAGTCTCTGAGCCGATTCCTCCCCTCCGGTCTCCGGGGTCACGTCCTGGGCCTGCATCATCCTCAGATACTCACGAGGAAGGATGCCCTCGTCAACCATCATCTGGCGCAGGACTTCAGGGGTAAGGGCTCCGGTGGAAGCGTAGATTTGCAGAGTCTCTGCATTACGCTTGCGAACCTCAGCATGGGCGGCGTCGATTTGCAGGTCGGCGTCGGTGAACTGGAAGGTAGTGTTACGGGGGAGCACGTGCCAGTTAAAGACGTGCTCCAGGAGTTTCATAAAGAGTTTCGGCCCCTTGCCCGAAGCCTTGAGATGTAGAACCTGAGACTGTTGCGCCGTGCCTAGATTCCCTCCAGGCAAGGGGGCCAGGTCTTGGTATTCGCAATCGAAGGCCAGAGCCAGAGCAGCGATGTAGTAACGCTTATCTACCTCAGAACTCCAGTTTTCAGGAAGGGCCTTCAAGGGTAGGGTAGCCACTTTGACCTCGGCGGTAGGATCGAGAGTGCCCATGATCACGGGGAGTTGGTAACGAGAACGGCCTCGATTGTCGGCTTCTTCATCAGCTACCTTCAGAGCATCCTGGATCATGTTGGTGGAGACCCCAGAGACCAAGTGCAAAGCCCCGGTGAAGCGGCCCGATACCTTCTCGTGCTCCATGACGGCTATATCCCGCATCGTCTGGGCGTAGCGCAAGACACGGGAGACGGCGCAAACCTGCATCCCATTCATGGTCTCAACAGGAGAGGGGTTATCCGTGATGTCTACTACCTGATACCAGGACAGCTTGTGCCGATCCCCTTGGCGGTCGGTATAAATAACGGGATAGGCTGGGATGCCGGTGCGGGTGCAACGGGCCGCATCCAGATGAGCGATGCCCAAAACCGGGGCCGAGGGAGAGTCTCCGTCTCGGATGATCTCGATGAAGGCACCATTGTCCTGGGAATAGAGATCAATGCTGATTTTGGCAATGAAGTGCTCCCAACCTTTACCGAAATCAGCCTGGTTCAGCATCCGGTAAACCTCTCGAATAGTCCGCTCGCCACCCTTGAGGGAGTAAGAGAAAGCGGCATTGCGGGCGGACAAAGAGGAGATGGTTGACGCCAGCCAGGGTTCGGTAATGGAGAACTCCCGAAGCTGGATGTCTCGCTGCCGGGGAGACTGACCCCAGGGCAGGATGGTATCAGCGAAGGAGGCCACAGAGATAAGAAAGTAGCCGGGGGCAGCACCGTCCAAGGACGGAAACTCCTGGACGGAGTGGCGACGCAAGGAGGAGAGAGGAGTGAAGTCGTTTGTCATTTACTGAACTACCCCTACTCGAAAGGGTGAAAAGGCGCTGTGCGTCGGGGGAAGGATAGGCATGAACGGCCTGAGAACGACTAGGATGCCGCTAGACATACCCGACAGCCAAACGCCCTGAAGGGCTAGAATATCACGGAAGCCGCCCATCCTACAACTCCTCCAAGAGAGAAACAGAAAAGACACAGGGCAATAAGAATACGGCGCACCCGTGCCATCTCTACATTATAGACGGTGAGATAGGATCGCTCTCGTTGGGCCAAACGGGACTCATACTCTTCCCTCAACTGCTCGGCCCGTTTGACCGCTGAACCCGTTCCTTCGATGACCCAAGAAGAGGGAACCAGGAAGTTTTCCTGGGGCAGGGGATGGCGCTCGTCGCAGTTCTGCACGAATAGCTGGCGCATCCGACGGACGACATCCCGTTGAGCACCGGGATTGCCAGATTCGCCCGCCGCCCGCCACTCAGCCCGCAGGCGCTCAAGCTCGTTCAAGACGAGCATCTGGGCTTCGGTGTATTCTTCACCGTTACTCATGTCGTGTTCAACTCCACAATAGGAGCGGCGGCAGCGTCGGTGGTGATAGCCTGAGTGCCCAGACTGGTAACGTCGTCGGTTTTGTAGATGGTTAGGGTGCCAGCCGCTGCTCTGATACGGTTGACTAGCTTAGAGACGGCCCCTCCCAGGGTGCGAAACGCCAGACCAGCATCGTGGTTGGCCAGAGCCTCTCTCAGGATGTCGCCGACGGCAGCGGAGGTGAGATTGAAGACAGAGACATCATCCAGGGACTCGTCGAAGTCAGAGATAGTCCCGGCGGGCAGTTTGTCGTCAATGGCCTTGATACGCTCGTTGATGCTGTTCGGAGTGGGAACGCCGGGGATAGCGACATCTAAGGCATCGGCGACCTCTGATTGAACCTCCACGTCCCAGGCGGGATTCCAGGGGACGGCAGAAAGACCGGCTCCGGCGGCACCAATCACGGCGGTGTCGGCAAGGATGTCGTCGATACTGTTCTGGGCCTCGCCTGCCGACCCTACACCGACGTGGCCGGCTAGGGCCTCGTCCCATACACCGTCGGCGATCTGGGCTACGGTAGGTATGTCTCCTACCGCAGCGGGGGAAGCAGGGAGATTATCGGTCTTGGCTTTGATTGCCGCCACCTCAGTGTCCACGTAATCGTCCAGGGTGTCCAGGGACGCTTGAGAGGCACGGGTCGCAATATCGGCGGCGATGCTGGCTCCGGCTGGCGCTCCCAGTCGAGCAAAGGAATCGCCGGTCTGGGGTGTTCCCATGTTATCCCGCACGGCTTCTAGGCTGTCGGTAGTTTGATCGTAGGTGAAGCTACCCGGAGTCTTAGTCAATAGTTCGTGGAAGACACTGCCGACGGTCGGGGGCGCAAGGCCGTCGATGTCTGAATCGGCGCTAAGTAGCTCATCAAGCCTCTGCACAACCAGAGCATCATCGACTTCTGATTGCACCTCCGCATCCCAGGCGGGATTCCAGGGGACAGCGGTGAGGCCCGCACCAGCGGCTCCTATCACGGCGGTGTCGGTGAGAATATCATCTATGGAGTTTTGGGCTTCGCCCGCCGAGCCTACCCCTACATGGCCAGCCAGGGCCTCATCCCAGACGGCATCGGCGTTCTCGGCGGCAGTCGGTAAGGCGTCAAGTTGAGTGTCCAGGTTTGCGGCGGCAAGACCTACGGCAGAACGGACGCCCGCAGCGTCCAAGTCGTTGAAGCCGGTTACTCCTACTCCCTTAGCTAGAACAATGTTGGTTCCAGCGGTCAAGAGCCTGGCGGCCACAGACCAGACTGCATCGAAGGCACCGGCGGCGAACTTGGCGGCGGTAAGCACGGCGTCGGCGACGCTGCCAATATGGGAGTCCATGCGGCCAGAGACCAAGGCAGCCGGAAGGCGAGATTGAATGTCGTTGGTGTCCCCAAGGATGTCCCCGGCTGTCTGCGCCGTCCCAGCGACCCTACCCACATCTACGACGGGAGTGCCAGAGGTATTCTCTGCCGCCACGATGCGAAAAGTAGCCGCAACGAAGTTTACTGTCTGGGCGTCGATAGTCACGGATGAAATGACCACTGTATAGAAACTCCCAGCGGCGTAGAAGCCGGCGTCGCTATTGTCTGAGAGGTCGATGCTGAACCCATTGATGCCTGTGATGGCGTCTATGTCGATGCCATCGGTGTCCAGGAGAACAAACCCGTTGGTGGACGCCCGCTGGGTCATGGAGGTGCCCTTATAGATTAGAATGTCGCCGACGACAAGGCCAGTAAGAGCCTCGCTTGCCCCTGTAGCACCATCATAGGAACCGAACATGATGGGCAGGACGGAGTTGACAGGGACGGGGCCGAAGCTGATCATCGGGCCAATCTTCCCCCAACTAGCTGTCTATTATCTACCAGGTTGGGCTCAAAAAGCACTCCACGGCCACCACCCCCCGCCGTATATGCCACCGTGAGCACAGGTCGGTAGCCGCTAGTGGCGTTCTCCTGGGAGGCTATCTGGATATATTCGGCACCAGTCGGCGTGTTGTTTCCAGTATCCCGGCTGGAGTTCAAAGAGTAGTAGGTGTTGCCCGTCTTGTTCACCCAGGCGGTGTCCAGATTTGGGGAAGCATATTGGGTATTGATAGCCATGCTTAAAGTGTTGCGCCAGGGTGAGCCGCCATCCAGAGTCCCTGCCAGGCAATTGTCGAAGGCAGCCTCTCGGTTGGCGTCGGATAGCGGGTCTTGAGCCGACCAGTCCTGCTTGACGATTTGCACATCGAAGTCGGTGACAGAGGAATCAACAGGCGACACTAGTTTTAGATTGACCTGAGTTACCGTCGAACCAGCCCCGATGCTGGAAGTGTCGAACTTCAGAAAGCCCCGAAAAACCCTATAGCCAGGCTCTCCCTTGCCACCCTCGTAGGTTTGACCCACAAGAAAGTAGGTTCCCGAAGTGACGTAGCTATACGAGGTGGAGCGGGCAGTAGCGTAAGTGGTGACATCCCTGCCTTCAACATTACCGTCAGCCGTGCTCCCAGCAAAGTCGGGGTCAAAGGTCACTGGATAGCGGCCTGGGTTTTGCATCCAGGAGACAGGGATGCCGGTATAAATGAACTGGTTGCCGCCGACGTTGCGGGCATAGCGTCTAACTGGTGCTGGCCTCCCTGCCTGGCTCCAGGCAGTCGGGATGGGAAACTGATACTCCCCCTCTTGATAATCATTGAGCCAACCGTCAGGAAAGGTCTTGCCCCAGATTTGGGTCTGGATGACCACGTAGTCGGTGTCTTGCGCTGAGATGGACGGGCGGGAATAGAGAATCAGCGTCTCGTGGATGCCGTCTTCCAGAAGGCGCAATCGGTGCTCCCAGTTGGCTCCGCCGATTGTGCCGGTGGCAACGCTGGAGTCCCCACTGATAGACCCTACCGGAATGGTGAACATGGATGTGAACTGGCGATTGGAGGGACGGAAAGTCCCCACCCTCAAAGACCGCTGGGCATAGGCCGTCCCATCAATGCTTACCCTGTCATCAACTGGGTCGATAGAGACGGGGACACCTGCCGCCCCATACTTGCCGTCGGGTCGGGTTATGATTGCTGTGTCTATAGGCAACCAGGTAGCCGTGTCATAAATCGGCTTGCCAGTGAACACGGCCTCGATGAGTCCGTCCCCTCGCTGAAAATGGACAGCCCGCTTTGACCGCCGCACTATTGGCAGGACAGCATAGGCTGGGTTCTCAGTCAAGAAAGTATTTAGCCAGTTAGCCAATGGGTA
>Ga0209641_10004778_pt1 | contig 11143 bp, 10 predicted proteins | sample RifCSP16_1_FD_184022 | JGI IMG/M metagenome (GOLD analysis project Ga0209641, IMG submission 184022) | Soil microbial communities from Rifle, Colorado - Rifle CSP2_sed 16_1 (SPAdes) (version 2) | ecosystem: Environmental > Terrestrial > Deep subsurface > Rock core/Sediment | place: Rifle...
TGACCCGTATCCCCAGGAGCTGCGCCAAAGCTGTGAAGCGGTGGCGAAGGCGGTCGGTCTCTCGCGCTGGCATTTCGCCTATCAGAGCCCAGGCCGGACCGGCGAGCCCTGGCTGGGCCCGGCTGTCCTGGAGACGCTGGGAAACCTCGCCGGCGAAGGCAAGAAACAGGTCCTCCTCGTGCCCATCGGCTTCGTCTCCGACAACCTCGAGATCGTCTATGACATTGACGTCGAGGCCCAGGAACTCGCCCAGGGGCTCGGTGTGCACTTGGAGCGGATCGAGATGCCCAACGCCTCGCCGGCCTTCGTCGCTGCGCTTGCCGAAGTGGTGCTGCACGGCACAGGGGCACGTCTGCGCGATTGCGTGTTGTGAGGGCTACTCGAGAGGGGACCAAGATGCCCAGCCCCCCAGGGTCCATCGTTATCGGCACCCGCGGGAGCAAGCTCGCCCTCGCGCAGACCGAGCTCACGCGAGCTGCGTTGCTCGCCGCGCATCCCGAGCTCTCCATCAGCGTTCAGCACATTACGACGAAGGGCGACGTGCTCCGGGACACGCCTCTGGTTTTCATCGATGACAAGGCGCTCTTTGCCGGCGAGATCGAGCAGGCGCTTCTACGAGGCGAGATCGACCTGGCGGTGCACAGCACCAAGGACCTCGCCTCGGAGTTGCCCGACGGGCTCGTCATCGCTGCCTATCTCCCGAGGGCCAACCCGTTCGACGCGCTGCTCTCCCTGCGGGGCCAGACCCTACGGGATCTGCCGCCGGGCGCCCGGGTTGGGACAAGCAGCCTGCGCCGCGCGGCGCAACTGCGGGCCGCCCGTCCCGACCTCGAAATCGCCGACCTGCGCGGAAACGTCGATACCCGCTTGCGCAAATTGTTCGAGCTACACCAGTTCGATGCGATCGTGCTTGCGGTAGCGGGCCTGGAGCGGTTGGGTGAGCTGGCACGGGCTGCCCAGATCCTCGATGAGGAAACTATGCTGCCGGCGGCGGGCCAGGGCGCCATCGCCTTGGAGGTGCGGGCCGACGACGCGGGGGTGCGCCAGCAGCTCAAGACGATAGACGACCAGCCGACGCGCATTGCCGTGACAGCCGAGCGCGCCTTTCAGCAGGCCGTCGGCGCAGGGTGCCACGCCGCCGTCGCCGCTTATGCCTGGGTGGCTGACGGCGTCCTGATCCTGCGCGGGATGATTGCGGCGGTCGACGGCCGAACTGTGAAGGGTGCGGCCCAGGGTCATGTGGAGAAGGCCGACGAGCTTGCTCACCATCTGGCCGGAGCGCTACTTGAGCAGGGGGGCTCGATGCTCTTGCAGGAACTCGCCGGTGAATGAGGCGTCCGCATGCCCGTTCACTCGCCGGCGTATCCTGATGACCCGGCCGCGCGAGCAGGCGGCGCCTTTGGCCGCGACCTTTGTGCTCTTCGGGCAGTTGCCAGCAATGCCTGGTCCACTCACGAAGTCACCATAAGCACCTCCTTCACTCTCCTTTGTGCATCGAGGGCGGCATGGCATCGCCGCGTCGTACGACTCCGTCATGGATCAGATGCCGGGAGACTTAGCCATGAGGCGGGTCGGCATCGCTCAAACGCTCGCCAAATCGTTCTCACTCGCCGAGCAGGATCAGATGCGGGCGATTCTTCCCCGCGTATTTGGCGACCGAGGAACAGCGACGTCAGGCTGGGCACCGAGCTCTTCGGGATTCAGAACCCGGCCTGTTGCCAAGAAGCCATGGTGGGCTTTCTGGACGAAACGATAGCCGAAAGGGTCCGATCGCCTAGTCAAGGAAGTCCATAAGCTGCTTGCTTCGAGACGGATGCCGCATCTTGCGCAGGGCCTTTGCCTCGATCTGGCGTATCCGCTCGCGCGTCACTCCGAATTCCTTGCCTACCTCTTCGAGCGTGCGGCCACGACCGTCCTCTAGCCCATAGCGGAGGGTCAGCACCCGCTGCTCTCGATTCGTTAGTGTTCCTAGGACTACGCCGATCTGGACGCGGAGCAGGCCATGCGCGGCGGCCTCTACGGGCGCTTCCGCTGACTTGTCCTCAATGAAATCTCCAAGTCGAGAGTCTTCCTCCTGGCCGATCGGCGTCTCGAGAGAGACCGGCTGCTGCAAGAGCTTCATGATGTCTCGGACCCGCTCCGGTGGGATCTCCATGCGGTGACCGACCTCCTCGCTCGTCGGCTCCCGGCCGTACTCTTGCACGAGCTCGCGCGTCACCCGCGCTAGTCTATTGATCGTGTCTGCCATATGGACCGGTATGCGAATCGTACGGGACTGATCAGCAATTGCTCGCGTGATCGCCTGGCGAATCCACCAATGGGCGTACGTGGAGAACTTGTAGCCCCTGCGATAGTCGAACTTCTCGACAGCCCGCATGAGACCGCCATTCCCTTCTTGGATGAGGTCCAAGAGCTGCACCCCTCGACCGAGGTGCTTCTTCGCGACGCTCACAACTAAGCGGAGGTTTGCTTCGGTAAGCCGCCTCACCGAACGTTCTCCCTCCTCACACACCTGGTCTAAGGTGATCTGCGTAGTCGAGCTGTCGATCTCCAAAGTCAGGAGCTGAGTGGTGGCACCATGGAGCACCTTCCTGACTTCGCCGAACGAGTAATAGCTGCCGAGCCAGTCCAGGATCGACGAAGGCAGCACGCTGCTTATAAGCGAGAAGAGGACGATGTGTTGCGCGGCCTCCAGAGCCTCTTCGTCCAAGCATACAGCCACTTCCGAGACGACATCCTGATCGAGCTCACCGTCGATGGCGGCCCGTAAAACTGGAGCAGCAAGGCGTTGCGCGAGCGATGCTTCGAGCGGCATTGGGAGGGAGCGCTCTAAGGCGGCAAAAAGCGACTCATGTTCCAGGAGGTGACCCAACAAACTGAGCGCGACTTCTATCGTTGTGGCTTTCCGCTCCAGTTGTTCGGCGAGCGAGTCTTCAAGTTCTTTGAGAAAGCGCCCTTCCACCATCCTCTTCGCCAAAGCCTTTTCCTCAGGCGCGTTCAGCAGCCTGAAGCGGCCAATCTCCTTCAGATAGATCCGGATCGGGTCCTCTAGGCTATCCTCGTCAAGGTTGGCATCCACCATCGAGTCGGCTTCGAGCTCTTCCAGGGGAGTGGCAAATTCCACCTCCCGCCATCCATTGTTGCTATGCTCGCCTATGGCAACAGGATTGGTAAGCGCCGCATCAATGCTCACATCCAGGCTTTTTGTCTCTTCGCTCCCGGTGCCGTTCTGGAGATCCTTCTCATGCTCACCTAGTTCATACACCAATGGGTTGCCCCCTCAGCCGTTCAACTACTCACTTTTGACGTTGAAGTTCATATGCGACCTACGTCGACGGTGTCGGCATGCATCGGCCACCCCGCTGATTGCCGTGAGCTTTGTCTCGCATCAAACAAACTTTAGTCTCTGCGGCTGCTGACCCTCTAATGGCCCCGTTTTGCTTCGAGGTGGGAAACGGGAAAGCGGGGTTCTGAAGTCGTAAGCGCCTTAGTCGAACCGGTACAAGAAGAGACCTCGAATAGAAACACAGAGGCCCCTCTTCCCAGAGGGGCCTCTGTTACGCTTACCAGCGTTGGCTATTCCCGCCGTATCCACTCCGTTGGTTCGAGTCACGACGGGGACCGCTTGAGTTGGAGTCCCGTTCTCGTGCCTCGTTCACGGTCAGAGTACGACCACCAAGCGCCGTCCCATTGAGCAAACGGATGGCCGCTTGTGCCTGCTCCTTGCTCTCCATCTCCACGAAACCAAACCCCCGAGACTGGCCCGAGTAGCGGTCCGTGATAATCGCCACTGAGTTGATCGAGCCCGCAGGCTCAAACAACCCTCGCAGCTCTTCCTCTGTAGTCGAATAAGGAAGGCCGCCTACATACAACCGAGTAGCCATGAACTACCTCCGACGCTCCTTGGAGCGCAAACTAGACTCTTCCGCGCTTGCACAACTGCAACCGCGGAAGAGCGATCCGGAGGCAGCCATGTAAACGTGTCGCGACACGTTCGACACTCGTAGTATACCACACAACTCGGACTTTGCTGCGACCCGAAGCCCGCGCCCGTCTGACTGCTTCGTCGACCTACGTCAGGTCACCCAGTGCTGCGTCGTCGGCGCCTGGCTGCCGTAGCCCTCGCGCGGCTCCCGGGACCGCCCGGCGCTGCCAACTGCCCGATGCCTCAGGAAAAGCGGTCGCAACACCCTCAGGACAGCACAGTCCTGCCCAGGAATCGACACGCCAACGCCCCTGCCGGCTACGTGACGCCGAAGAGCGGGGCGTAGCACGCGCGCAGCCCCACCCACGTCAAGCCAGATGCCGGAGCGCCAGCCGTGGTTGCAGGTTGTTGCCTCGGCAGTCCAGGTTACTATTGCTGTTTTGCCTCACAGCAGGTGGCGGTGGCTTGGATCGACGACAAGGCGCCTGCCGGCCGCGCCGGGAGGCTCAAGGCCTAGCTGGATCGGCGCCCCCTCTCTCGCGCGCCCTAAGCCACCGCCTCGAAGCGGAACGCCTCGCCGTCGCGGTAGACGTGACCTGCGCAGGGCGCGTTGAAGTGCGCGCCGAGAACGAGCGCGTCTGTATCGGCGTACCGCCTGAGCATTGCCAGCCGCGCCTCGCGTGACGGCTCCTCATTGCCGCCGAGCGAGGACTTGAGGTGCGGGAAGGCGCACTGGAGGGGGTTGTGCATCACGTCCCCGATCAGCACCGCCGACCGGCCCTTCGACTCGATGCGGATGTTGACGTGGCCCGGCGTATGGCCGTGGCTCGCCTCCAGTTCGATCTCGGGCGACACCACGTAATCCGCGGGGACTAGGTCAACTTGGTCGGCCTCGACGACGGGCTGCACGCTGTCTACCATCAACTGCCGCGCGCCGCGCGCCGTCTCGCCCCCCGTGTTCCAGTATGTGAACTCCTTCTCGCAGAACACGTAGCGGGCCTCCGGGAACGTCGGCGTCCACACGTCGTCCACGAGGTTGGTGTTCCAGCCCACGTGGTCGCCGTGCAAGTGCGTACAGAGGACCAGGTCCACCTCGGACGGCGTCACGCCGATCGACGCTAACCGGTCCAGGAACGGCGTGTCGAGCATGTTGAAGGCGGGAATGCCGCCTCCCCGTTGCTTGGCGTTGCCGACCCCTGTATCGACGAGGATGACCTGATTCGGCGTCTTCACGACGTAGGTATGGATGCTCTGGAGCAGGTACCCAGCCTCATTCATGAAGTGGGGCTGAAGCCAGGCTTTCGTGGGCTCGACCTCTGGCCTCGTCACGTCGGGCAGGAGCCACCGTGCGGATGTCGGCAGTATCAGCTCCTCGACGCGGAATACCTGCACGTCGCCGACGCTGAGAACCAAGCTTGCGGCTGAGGATGATGCCATGATGACGCCTCGCTGCTCGGTGATTGCGGTTCCCGGCATCCCGCTGGCCCGATGATGGGCGCGACGCCAGGAAAGGTCAAATCAGTGCTGCGAGGCGCCTTCAGGGGAAGCGGTTGAACCAGAGAAGGGACAGTGCGGACCCGGCGACTGACAAGCCTATCGCCAGGCCGATGACGAAAGGGGCCATCTCGACCTGCTCGGTCTTCACCACCAGGTGCGTGTCGAGGCTCTTGTAGATGTCAACGAGGTCCTTCTCGCTCTCGGCCGTGTAGTACGTGCCGCTCGTCGCCTGAGCGATAGCCTGCAGCGTCTCCTCGTCAAGCCGGGTGCGAGCGGCGCGGCCCTGCACGCGAACGATCGCCCCCTCCGGGCTCCCGATACCAACGGTGTGCACACGCACGCGCTGCTCAGCGGCCGCCTTGGCGGTGTCCAGCGGTCTCGGCCCGCGGTTGCTCTCTCCATCGGAGAGCAGCACGATGATCGCCGGCGCGAACTCCTGTGACGCCTGGCTGGGCTGGCCTGCCGCGTCGCTGGCAGCGCTGTCGTTCAGGAGGGCCTTGTCTATTGCATCCAGCGCTGTCAGCATGCCAAGGCCTATGGCGGTGCCAGACTGCGGCTGGAGCTCCTCGATGGCGGCGAGCACCGTCTCTCTCGCCTCGGTAGGAGGCTGCACGAGGAAGGCGTTGTCGCTGAAGGACACGACGCCGATACGGATGCTCTTCGGCTGGCGCGTGACGAACGCCTTGGCGGCCGCCTTTGCGGCCTCCATCCGGTTTGGCTCCAGGTCCGTCGCGGCCATGCTGCCGGACACATCGATGGCCAAGATCACCGTGCCCTCCTGCCGGGGCAAGGCCAGCGTGGCATAGGGACCGGCCAGGCTCACGACCATCGCCGTCAGGCCTAAGAGGAAGAGCACTGGCGGCACGTGGCGCCGTCTTCCCGGCCCTCGGCCGAGCGCCTCTCTCAGGAGCGTGAGGCTGGAATAGCGCAGCGCATACCGCTGCCTTCGCCGCTGAGCCCACACGTACGCCAGTATGAGAGCCGGCAGGATCAACATCCCGAGGAGCAGCGACGGCGATTGGAACCCCATCAGGACCTCAAGGCAGGGCTGCGGCCGCTCTGGCCACGCGGCGCCGTTCCTTCCTCAGCGCGTTGAAGCGCACGATCGCGGCCACCAGGTCGTCCTCTGTCGACAAGGCGAGCAAGTCGGCGTGCGCCCGCTCGAAGGCTTCGGACACCGCCTGCTTGCGTTGGTCGGCCAACTGTCGGAACCTGGCGCGCAGCCCGCCGTCGCTCGTGTCCACGAAGAGCTGATCGCCGGTTTCGGCGTCCTCGAGGAAGATTCCTCCCACGTCCGGCAGCTCCTCCTCCGCGATGTCCGCGATTCGAACGCCAACGACGTCGTGACGCCTGCCGAAGGTGCGCAGCAGCCGCTCCCAGCCTGGCGTGCTGATGAAGTCCGACACGACGAAGACCAGCGACCTGCGCGCGATTACCGCTCGTGCCGCCTCCAGAAGCTCCCCCAGGTCGGTCAGCCCGGAGCGCCGGGCCGCGGGCGGACGCATGAGGTCGTTGAGCAGCCGTAGCACCTGCAAACGCCCCGACCGGCAGCGAACGACTCCCTCGAGGCGACCGGTGTAGAGCAGCGCTCCAACCCGGTTGCCTCGCCTGGTCAGAAGACGCGCCACTACGCCGACGAACTCAACTAGTAGGTCTCGCTTGGTCCTCGTTCTTGTGCCAAAATCGACCGACGGCGTCAGATCAAGCAAGAACCAGGCGTTGATCTCCCGGTCTTCCATATACTGGCGGACGTATGGCACGGAGAGGCGTGCGGTTATGTTCCAGTCCATGTACCGGATGTCGTCCCCAGGCTCGTACTCCCGTACGCCCGCCAGGTCCAACCCCGAACCGAAGAACAGGCTCCGATAGTCCCCCTGCAGCAGACCATCCAGCGGCCGAATCACCTGCCATTCTAGGCGTTGCAGGACTTGCTCAGCGCTGGGCATCCGAGCGTGCCTCAAGGGGGACAGCGGGAGAGGGGACGTGCTTCAGGACCGTGCCTATGATGACCTCGCTCGTGATCCCCTCGGACAGGGCCTCGTACGACAGGATGATCCGGTGGCGCATTACGTCGAGCGCCATATCCTGCACGTCCACGGGCAGCACGTACTCCCTGCCGCGCATGAACGCCAGAGCACGCGCGGTCAGGATGAGGTTGATGGATGCGCGAGGGCTTGCCCCGAAGGCCACGTAGCGAGCGTTCTCTCGCACGCCGTATGCCTCTGGTCGCCGCGTCGCCGACACGAGTCGAACAGCGTAGTCCATGAGCGACGGATCGACGTAGACTCTGTCAGCTTCTCGCTGAAGATCGAGTAGCTGCGCGCCGGAGATCACGGTTTGCGCGCGGGGTGGCTCCCCGGTGAACCGCTCGACGATAACAAACTCATCTCGCTCATCGGGATAGTCGACGACCACCTTCAGCATGAAGCGGTCGACCTGCGCCTCGGGGAGCGAGTACGTTCCCTCTGTCTCAATCGGATTCTGCGTTGCCAGCACGAGGAACGGGTCCGGCACCGTGAACGTCTCGCGGCCGATCGTCACCTGGCGTTCCTGCATGACTTCCAGCAGCGCGCTCTGCACCTTGGCGGGCGCTCTGTTGATCTCATCCGCTAGGAGTAGGTTCGTGAAGACCGGACCAAGAGAGGTCGTGAAGTCGCCGGTCCCCTGATTGTAGATGCGCGTGCCTACCAGGTCGGCCGGCACCAGGTCCGGTGTGAACTGGATGCGCTTGAAGTCGCTGCCGATAGCCTGGCCCAGTGTCTTGATTGCCAAGGTCTTGGCGAGCCCAGGCGCCCCCTCCACCAGGATATGGCCGCGGGCAAGCAACGCGACCAACATCCGCTCCAGGAGGTGGTCCTGTCCAACGATAACCTTCTTGACCTCGAAGAGCAGCCGTTCCGCCACCGCCATGCCTTCGCCGAGCTCGTCGTGAACGCCTGAGAACGTCATGGCCTGCCTTACACTGAAGACTGAAGAAGAACGGGGCAGCTGACCACCGCTAGAAGGGGGGCGGCCCAGCCGTCGTCACGGCGGCCTCGATCGGCACTGCGAAGCCGATGCCGATGAACACGCCTTGACCGGTGGGGTTGGCGATCCCCGTGACAATGCCCACGACATCGCCATCGCGGTTCAGCAGCGGACCGCCCGAGTTCCCAGGGTTGATCGCCGCGTCCACCTGAATGAGTCCCGACAGGCGCACGCCGTCAGCACTCGCCTGGAAGCTGCGTCCCAGGCCAGAGATAACGCCTAGTGTGAAGGACCCGGTCAGGCCGAACGGACTACCGACGACCAGCGCCTCTTGCCCTATCCGCAGTTCTCGCGAGTCCGCCAGCACCGCGGGAACGAGCCCCCGGGGGGGCTGCAGCGCTCGCAGCACGGCGATGTCGTTCTCGGGGTCTGTCGCCGCAATAGTCGCCTCCGAACGGCTCCCGTCCGCGAAGATCGCATAGATCCGGCCCGGCTTCTGCACTACGTGGAGGCTGGTCAGTATCGAGCCCCGCTCATCGATCACGATGCCGGAGCCCCTTCCCTCCTCCACGGTGTCGTTCTGCCCCACCACGCGAGTCTCGACCTGCACGACGGAGGCGCGAATCCGCTCGTACACTTCCGCCAAGGGCAGCGCGGCGGGTGTCGCCGACGCGAGAGTGCGAGCGACCGCCGCGTTGATGGCGTCCTGGTCAATGACCGCTTTGGGAGGCGCCACGACGCTGTAGAGCCAAAGCCCCGACAGGGATATGGCGACGCCTGCCGCGACAAGGAGCGCGTTACGGGCTTGGTTTCGCAGGGTCCTGAACAGGCGAATCTCTCCTTTGAGGTGTTACTCAAGATTACTATACAGCCTCAAGCAGAGGGCGTCTTCCAACGCGAGGTAGTCCTGGCGTCGGGCGGAGCCCGTGACGTAGGCGATGGCCCAGACACGCGCCTCGCCGCGCTGGCCGTTGTACCTTCTACGGCGTTGAGTGCGCTTTGTTCCCTTGTCAGGGGGAGCTGGCGTGACGTGTCACCTTACGCCTCGCCGTGCAAACCCACGAAAACGCCGACATAGCCCAATGGCTCTGAGTCCTTAGGGAGAAGCTGCTGCGATGAGGGGCAGCGAATAGACCCACGCGTGTCCGCGCTACTGATCGGGCCCCCTGGCTCGGGCGAGGCTTTCCAGTGACTCCAGAAGGTTCTCGAGCTGCGCACGCAACATCTCCCTGAGTTCCTGCGGCAGAGCGCCGGCGCGCTCGTGCAGCCCGGCCAGCGAGGCCGGAGAGTCCGATGACGACTGTGCGCTCGCCGAGGCAGACTGGCTCGCCGATTCTGGCCACATTCCCGCTCGGGTGAGCAGCAGCGTCGGGTCCACCTCGATAAGGCGGCAAACGTGGACAAGGGTGCTGATGCGGGGGTCGCGGGTCACTCCTCTGATGACCCGCGAGACGCTGCTCATGTGAGGGGCGTTCAGCCCCACAGTGAGGTCTGTAGGACGCAACCCCTTTTGTATCATGTAATGCCGTATGGCTTCGCCCAGCATCGGAGTCTCCTTGAGACAGCGTGTTGCGTTATCGGTGATGGTAAGACAGCGCTGCGAACAGTTCCAAGGCAATTGTGCAATATCGGGGGAATCGTCGGTTGCATGAATGCCTGCACACGGTGCGCAGCGCACCGGGAGGCGTTGAGGATGGCGTCAACGCGGTCTAGTTCCCTTTGCTGAAGATTTTCCTTGGAACTGTTACGCGAGCGTTACGGCGCTCGCGTACGGCATCCAGGTCTGCGCCTGCCTCAGGAATCCACTAGCGGCTGACCCGTTGCCCCACTGTGCGGGGCGCCTCCTCGCGGTAGGCCCTACGCGCCTGCGCTCCAAGCGCCAGCCGACGCAGCGAGAGCAGTATTGGCTCGAACAGGATCGTGCCTAGGAACGCACGGCGCAGCGCGTCGGCTGGTCCTGCACCGACTGACCGGCCCGCCGGTATCTCCGTCTTCGCCAGCTCCTCGACGGCGCGTGCATACGGCTCTAGCACATCGACCGGCAAATCCTTGGATAGGACCCGACGTAGCGTCGCAAAGGCCTCCACGAGATTACGTTCGGCTGACGTCTCGCGGCCCGGGGTCTTCCAGCCGAGCCCGACGAGATACTGGTCTATCGCTTGGCGGGCCTCCTCCAGCTCCTCGCGCTCCGCCGCAGTCCTCGGCGGCCGATCGTCCTGCTGGTCGCCGAGCGCGTCCAATGCCATGGCAGCATAGCGGCGGCCATCCGGGCCCGTATCCAGTCCCCGCAGCACCTGCCTGACAGCGTCGATGCTCAGCCTGCCCGTCTCGCGGAGCGCACGGACAAGCCTCAACCGCGCCACATGCTCCTCTCTGTAAGCTGTCTGGACCGGGCTAAGCCGATCTCCGGCGGGCAACAGTCCCTCACGGACGTAGTACTTTATCGTGGCGACAGCCACACCTGAGCGCTCGCTGACCTCACGGATCTTCATTGCCGGGGCCCCTTGACAGAGGTAGGGTTGCCAGGAATACTATCAGCCTTGGATCGGTAGTGTCACTATCAACCCCAAGGAGGATGTCTAGCGGCGACTACGCACGCACGTCATGGGGCTCAGGTCGTTCCCACCTACATCTGGCAGAGCAGCCACTACTAAAGGAGCAGGATATGGCGCAGACCGAATCGATGATCAGCGAGGAGATGCGGGCGGAGATCGGGGTCGAAGGAGCGCCGCGTTCGTTCGTGATCGAGGCGGG
>Ga0209641_10004779_pt1 | contig 11142 bp, 12 predicted proteins | sample RifCSP16_1_FD_184022 | JGI IMG/M metagenome (GOLD analysis project Ga0209641, IMG submission 184022) | Soil microbial communities from Rifle, Colorado - Rifle CSP2_sed 16_1 (SPAdes) (version 2) | ecosystem: Environmental > Terrestrial > Deep subsurface > Rock core/Sediment | place: Rifle...
TAAGTCGCAGAGTATCCCCATCTTCTCCCAAACTACAGTCATCTCTTCTGGTTTCATCTCCGGAGTAGAGAATCTGAGAGTCAAAGACTTGTCTTTCTTTGGTGTTATTCCCTCTAAGACAACAGAGGGGAAGTGTATAGCACGGGTTTTCATAGGTTGTTCCTTCTGCCATATTCTCCAAAAATTGCTTTCATTGTTTTAACCAACATTTATCTTTGCAAAACATCTTATCGGTTTTTGGGTTGAGGACCATAGGACCTCCACAACGGCTACAACCTAGTTCTTTTTGAAGAACCTGCATATCGTCTAGGTCTTCCTTGTCAGCGCCGGCTTTCACAATTTCATCAGCACTCGCGACTGAATCCAAAACACCTATGCCCATTAGGGCCAAAGCCCTTCCTACAGCCGATGTTTCGGCGTTCTCTAGGGCGGAAGTCTTATTGACCATACCATCTCCTACAATCGCTTGAGAATGACCGCTAAAATAGCGTTCTATGTTCTTGTGATCTGGTACTACTTTAGCTTCTACTACATAAGTTCCGGATCCTATCTCTGAAATTATCCTGGTTCTGATCGATCCATTGGGATAGATCTCGTTAAAATAGATCAGCCGATCTTTGACCATAACATAATCTTTGCCTTTGATGTCGATTGCTTTTTCTTTTAATTGCTTGTCAACTACTTCGTTGACTTCTTGTTTATCTGTCATACTACCTCCTCGTAGTTGGGAGCCGGCTTTATCAAAGCTTCGGCTAATCCCTTAATAAGTGATTGTGAATAGTCCCAATCTTTCATATCTAGACTGGCTTTCATTCCCGGCCCGAACCGGATATAAAATTCTCCGTAACCATTCTTCTCATCTTGGTAGAAGAACTTGTAGGTGTCTGCGGTTAGTTTCGTGTATGTTAAGTTCATAAACCCTTCTCTAGTTTGTTAATAAGTCTTAGTTCTAAATCTACATCTTCTTTCCAGTTGTCCGGATCATCTTTATAAAGTTCTTGTAAAACTTCGATGTCTGACCTAAGAAGAATTAGTAGATGTTTGATTTCTGGTTCTGTTAGTTTCATAATCCTCCTTACGAATAATCTCCAGAATAATGTTCATAGGTGTCTTGCTCGTATGCTATGGAGTCTTCGTAATCATCTCTGCATTGTTCTGAGGAATCATCATCCATATCATCCATATCCTCTATCTCTATAGCCAGGATCTTGACATTATCTGCTGAGAACTCATAGACCGACATCCCTGCTTTATCAATCTCTTCTCTTGTTTCTGGAATAAAATCTGTCATATTACCCTCCTTTAATATGTAACTAAGTAGGAGTATAACACGCGTGTATAAGCTTTGCAAGTACCAAAATCCAGGGTAAAATACAACCAATCCGCCGATTAGTAAAACAACTTGGAGGGAGTTATACCTGTCGAGCGGATTCGTATATCTAATAGTAACATTTCTTTTAATACAGAGCAAGTTGGTCCTATTCCTTGAGTTCTTCACCTAACCGATACTTTTCCTAGAATTGCGGTTCTCCCACCCCTACCCCTCCCTCTTAGGTTTCTTAACAAGCTACCCATAAACGGACTTGTGGCAGAGCAAACAGTTAAATGGGTCGGTAGTAGCCTAACCATTTATTCTTCCTCCGGCTCTGTTCTCTCTCTAGCCGGTCATTCACCTTTTCCTCCTTGTACCAGGTAGGTCTGGTGGCTTAGTGAGACTCTATCGCCCTCTCACTATCTAGTTCTCCGGGCGTTGCATATAATCACAAAAAAACGGACCTACAACCTGCCCTGCGTAAGTCCGTTATCTTGTGATCCCAAGAAAATCTCTTGAGCTGATATAAATTGATTGTATTCTTCCGGGTATTTTAACTTCTTAGCAATCTTTAGCATCTTAACCTGTATATCTCTAATTGTTTCGTCTTTGCTAAGATGTATATTCATAAAAAAATCTCCTGATGCCAGGGGGTGTGCGTGTTCGGCAACACGCCCCTTACATCAAGAGACTTCCCGAACACTTTACTCTGGCAGATAGCTTTCCTATCAGTATGTCTACTTAACCACATTTTCTCGCCGGTGTCAAGTGTTGGTTAATAACTCCTGAATAAAAATCAAACCTAATATATAATCCTGAGCCGATTCCATATCTTTGAAAACCTCCATCTTCCGTTGGTCTGGATAAAGAACTAGAGTCGTTCCTGCCTTCCCAGGATTAGCTCCTAGACCGATTTTAGCCGCCCATGGGTCGTCCACCTTATAAGTACCTGATACGACCGCTACAACATCCTTGCCGCCCTTGCTGAAGTGTTCAAAGCTAGACTGATGGGTATGCCCTAGCCAACCTATGTCGGCGGTCTTATCTCCATTCTCGTATTCCATTAGTCTTTTGGGAGCGTTTGTAATGTTAATTTTAGACTTGCCCCAGTAGGTATGATTGAGTATCATTTTATAAGTGTAACTCGCCGTAACGATGTCTAGCGTTCCTCCTTGAGTAAATACGGGAGCTTTCATTTCCGAGGCGAATGTTTCAAAGAAGTCTTGTCCTCCCTTGTGTCCGAATAGGTCGTGATTTCCATGTGCGACGACAGCAACCTTATCCTTTTTGTCTAGGTCTAGGAGTTTCTTAAATAGAGCCTTTGCCTGGTGGTTTGGGGGTAAGGGGTTTTCATACATCCCGTCTGGGAATTTAACAGCGTTGAAGTTATCTATGTGATCGCCATTTGTTGCCAGAAAGAAGTTTGGTGTTTCTTCTACAATCTTGAAGTGTTTGTCTAATAATTCATAGTCAACATTGGTACTTCCGTAGTGCATATCACTCATTAAAGAGATTGCAAAAGGTAGAGTAGGGTACATGAGTTCGGGAATCCAGGTCGCTTCTTTCTGACCGATTTTAGTTTCCTTTACCATCTGTCTAGCTTCACTTAGAAACTTAGTCGTTTTCTCATAATCATAAGACGGAATGTGTTTGTCAGGAAAAGGGTTTGTTGGTCCTATTATTTTCTCTAAACCTCGCCCGTTTATGATTAATTTTTCCAATTTAACCCCTTTCAAAAAGCCCCCATATTTCAGGGGGCTTGTTTTTTGTAATTACAGGTCGAAACCTAATGCTTTTATTGCATAAATTGTCACCGCAATCAGAATCAACAGACCGATTAAGGTCAAGATAATGGCGGGGACAGCAATTCCTAGAGCCACAAGTACCATCTTGATAATTACCCAGACGATAACAGCAACCACAATAACACCTAAAAGATGAAGTAGTTTAACTAGCATATAATTCTCCTTTCTGACATATTATTTTGGTATTCTCTCTTCGATAATCGTTTGAAGTTTAATAATAGAGCTTTCAACAGTTCCCATCCTCCCTCCCATAGCATCAATTTTCATTTCAAGAGTGTGTAGGTGATTTTGATTAACAGCTATTAGGTTTGTGATTTGTTTATTAACCTCAGCGAATCTTTCTCCATTAGCTTTCTTTTCCCATTTAACCTGCTCTGCAAGAAGCTGAGCTTTAGACTCGGTTTCCTTTTGAGCTAAGACTGTAGCCTTACTTTTATCTCTTTCCTCATTAAGTGCTTGAGTTTTATCTAACTTAACTTGGGGATTGTTTATAGATTTGTAAGCGGTAATGCCTAAACCTATTAAACCTAGAACGAAAGTTACTGTTGAGAAAGTGACGACTTCCATACTACTTTTCCTTCCTTCCTATCTCTCTACCCTCGGCTTTACTCTCTGCTTTAGAGGATTTGATTAACTGTGTCATTCTACTGTTAATTTCCTTGTGTACTTCCTTGACGGCTACCTTGGTTTCAACAAGAGCTAGGGTATTGGCTTTGGCTACTCGCAAACTCAATAGAGCTACCAGAGTTGGAGGAAAAGCGGCGATAATAGCAACAATAATTGAAGTTAGGTTCATATCTTAATATGGTTTTTTGCAAAAATTACAATCTCTAGTAATTGATGGCATTTAATTGCCTCCAATCTTGGTAGCTAATTTATAAGCACCACTACTACTAATTCCTACAGCTAAACCAATCTCGGCACTTGGTAGTCCGAACCACTTCAAATAACCAAAGACTGTTCCTGCTACAACTGCTATAGAGAACGAGATAAACGACTTCCAGTTCCTATCAATGGCAAAACTTATACCATTTACTAGTCCTATTAAGACAAAAGCACCCATTACATATTGTTCAAGGTTCATATTTCTCCTTTATTCGTGATTATCTAAGTAATTATTAAGGTCTGTTATCAATTTTTGCTTATAAGCCTTTAATCTATTTATCAGTTCCTCATCCTTGAGTGCCAATTTCTCCGAATAATCTTTTATGGCGGTAGATAGTGCTATTTTGGTCATTTCTAACTCCTCTTTTGTGGCTTGGCAAGGGTCAATTGGCTGAGGTGGTGTGATCGGGTCGGGTAAAACAGGCTCATAGTTTACATCAAAGGCTTTACAGATGCCTTTTGCGATGGCTACGGCCACCATCTCGGTATCGTTGAGGATTACTTGGTCGTGAGCATCTAGACTCTCTCCCATCTCCAAAAGCACACAGGGGGTTTTTGCGGATAGCCTCTTCCACATGTAGTAGTATTTAATGCCGTTGGTTATTTTTCCTGGTACATTTTTGATACCAGTTTCTTTGAAGTAAACTGATTCAATTTCTTTACATAGTCTTTGGCTCTCTATCGTGGCTCCGTCAGTTGAAGGTTCTGGGAAGCCGATACACCCACCCTCTATTGCGGAGTTGGCGTCACAATGGAGCGAGAGGAACAGGTCGAAGTCCTTGGTGATTTCTACATCAGTTGGGTCTGCCCCCACGATTTGAACTACAAAACCACGATCAATGAGTAGGTCATCCAAACGATTGGTAATCCTCCAGTTGGTTTCTTGTTCTCCTGGGGCCCCAGTGACTCCCGTGGTTCTTGGATAATGGCCAACTTGAAGACAGATAAATTTACTCATAAGTTTCTCCTATAGTATTAAGCATAGCGTTTAATACTATTTTAAGACAAGTTATTTATTCCTCCTGACTTCATACCATTTGTGCCAAGCCTCGGTGTCCATCACAAACTCGGACCATGAATCATAGGTTAGTCCGGCTCCACCAGAATTAGCAGACCTTTCTTTCCAAGTCTTAGGATCTCCTGCAAACCCGGACTGTTCGATTAACTTTATCATCTTTACAGGATCGTCTCTGTTTTCCCAAGCTTCCTTATATCTATCGTCAATCTTTCCACTTTCTTTTCTGAAAGTTCCAGATAATAGTTTTGCTGAAGCGGTTGCAGACTTCTCTTGAGAATCATAGTTGATCGCCTTACTAGGATCACTATCATAGGCTCCGATATTGAGAACATTATTACTTCCGATCCTACCCCCCTCGGCCTGGATCATTCCATAGATAACTTCTCTAGGGATTTCGTACTGATCATATGTTTCAACAGTCTTATTCTCGTAGTCAGTCATTGGAGCATCATCATATTTTCTACCATAATAGGCTCTAATATCATCTTCTTTACCTAAATCAAAGCCAAGGATCCTTTTTTCCACCTCATTTCCAATGTTGTCGTAATACCAATCAATATCTTTTTTCCTTAGTGCTTGCATAGTGTCGAAGTATTCTTTTAACTGCTTATCATCAATTTGATCTCTTGTTATCCCCTCGATCGGATTCTCTAGTCCCTGGAATCCGGGAATTAGTTTCTGTACTTCACCTAAGAACTTCTCCCAACTTGTCCTCTTGTCTTTACTCCAAGTCAATTTGTTATATTCATCAATTCCATCTGAAGCAAAAGCCTTCTTTACTAGACTAAAGTCTAATTTATCAAGAAGACTAACCTTGTCGTTTACAAGATCCTTAATAGTCTTGTCTTCCTGGCGATCTTCCGGTGTCTCTCTGGGAGTCTTATACTTGAATCCGTAATCTTGGAAGACCTCTTCTTGGATCTTATTCTTCCCATTGGTCCTGACTGTACTCTTAGCATCGTCTGAAAGTCCTTTATATTCGTCAGTCTTAATTACCCCTTCTAACCATTGAGAGTACCTAGCGTTGAACTCTTCATTGGCGTTCTTGAAGTCCTCGGTAGAAACGCTGTCTTTGAATTGGTTTATCTTCTTTGTATCACTATTCTGCCAGTCAAATTGTCCAGGTAGATAGGTACTAACTGAAGCTCCTAGCAAGTCTAGAGTCATTAGTCCGATCATGTCGATCGCAGAGACTCCTGGATCCTTCATTAGTTCTTGATAAGCTTGGATTGAAATGGGGAGGGAAATGTTCTGTAATTCACCGCCGGCCGTAATAGGAGCGCCGGAGAAGTCTTTACCTTTCCATATGTCTCTAAAGATTCCGGCTACAGGAGAGAGTTTTCCTTCTATAAAGTTTTCTAAAACATCAAGGGCTGTCATTCCTCCATAGTTGGTCCCTAGTTTGGTATAGTTTCCTGAAGAACTCTTATACCACCATCCCCAATCTCCATTATGTTGAGTTGGAACGAGTCTAGAAGCAAGAACTGCCAGAGAAGCCATTCCTCCGGTGATGTCAACCCAATGTCCAAAGATCTTAATCTTACCGAAGTTGGTACTTCTTGGATCTTCGTCAACTGAATCTGGATCTAGGAACTTGGCTAGTACCAATAAACTTGCGATCGTTGCTACAACACTCATGGTGTTTTTAATCGCTTCTTTCCTTGCGTAGGGATTCTCACGAACCTTAGTGTCAAACATATGGGCAGTCACAGTGTCTAGATTAGCTTTCAAAAACTTAATAGAGAAGAGAAGAACATTCAATTCCTTGCTAAGTGGTTCAAGCTTCCCAATACTTCCACGACCGGTCATTGATCCAATTAGGTGTCCTAGAGGGATAGCTTCGTTTCTATCAAGAACATTAACTCCATGAGCTTCTGCTCTCGCGATATAACGATCTGCTAGATCGGCACGAAGTCTAAGCGCTCCTCCGTTGTAGGCTGATTCTGAAGCGGTAAAGAGTCTTCCGAGTATGGGGATCCTGGCAGGGAGAGATGATGGGAAGGCTTCTTCTGAGAGAACATCCAAACCATAACCTCCGGCTTTATACTTTCCGTTGATTGCGTTGGGCCTAGAATAGAGATCTGCTTTGATAGCAAACATCGCATCCTTACCTCTTAATTCTTTTACAATATCACCCCATGATTTAGAGAAGTTCTTGAACCAGATTCCTGAAGTCCTGACATCGAGCAGAGTCTTAATCCCTTGTCTTCCCCACAATGAGTTATCTAGTGAGGCTACCATTGATTTTAAGGCTCCTGGTAATTCTCCGATCGTCTTTTTAACTACTTCTATTGGGTGTTCTTTGAAACTGATCTTTCTAGCATCAAGTTTTAGCTCGTTGATGTAGTTTTCTAGAGTAACAACAGCCGATCCGTAGGTAAGGCGTTGATCTTTTGTTGCGAACTCCCCATCAACATTAGCCTTATCTCTGGCTTCAACCATTTCATTTGAGAGGTCATAGATTGTCTTGGCTTCCTGGGGACTGACTCCTAGGCCTAGTCTGGTAGAAGCGAGATCTCGAAGGAACCGATCCTCTTCTTGTGGTGAAAGGATCTTGTCCATGCTCTCGATCCGGGAAAGAATATCTCTCTTAGCAGGTTGAGTTATGTTCGAGACTCTCTTGGCCCAGGTGATGTATCCGGCTTGTTTGTTTTTGAGGAGTAACTTGCTTTCAAATAAGGCGTTAATCTTAGTGGCGTTGTCTTCGTTAGTATATTTCCTGAAGAAGTCATGGCGATCATCACTTGTCATCTCTGACAAAGCAACAGGATCAATACTCCCATCCTTAAGGGCTTTCTTGAATTTTAAGCTTTCAGATTTTATCAAGCACCAACTCACAAGAACCTCCTTTGAAATTTAATTCTAGAATTTGATGCATCTTCAAGACTATTAAAATATCCCATTATAATGGTAAATTGATCTGGATATTTTGGTGTACTTATGTTTATTTTTTTCATATCAACACTCGATTGACTGAATAAATGTTTGCCAATCGTATTTGCTAATAGTTTTAGCTGACTTCTTAATCTTAGCAACTTCTTCGGTAATTAGCTTCTCTGAGGATTTCTTCATTCTCTTCTCAACAATCCTAGCTCTTTCATTGGCCACTTCTGTCATCTTAGATACTGCTGAGTCTTTGTCTATCTCGGTTAAGATGCTGATTTCCTGTCCTAGTCTGGTAGCTTGGAGTGTGGCGATCTGCCTGGCTAAAACTGCATCTGATTGGCCTAGATTATTCAGGGCCACGAAGATAGCGTTTCTCAAGATTCCGGGAGGAGCATCAACTTCTCCGCGAAGGACCTGCATAGCTTCTCCGGGATTATCGACTACATATTTGGAAGCAAGAGCGATGTTTTCTTTCTTATTGATTTCGTTATAAGTTGAGAGTCCGAGGGTTTCGATTTCATAGGGAGTAACTTTACCCAAAGCGTTCTTAATTCTAGCTTCCAATCTACTTACCTTTTCCCTGCCTTCTCCGACCGGGATCTGCTGTCTGGCTACTCCAACCTTTTCCCTGGCTTTACCTGAGATGATGTCTGCATATAGTTTGTCGATAGAGACTTGATTACCGAGGAACTTCTTGATCCTGAATATAATCTTGTCGAAGTAAACCTTTATTTTACCAGTAACTCCCTTTCTACTCTTTGCGTACCTTATAAAGTTCTCAGCTAGTTTCTCTTCCACAGCACCCAAATCAGCTAGTTGATACTTTTGTTGAGCTTCTTTGAGAATGTTGATGTACTCTGAACGCTCTGTAAAGACATCAAGGTACTTGTGTACTGCTTCATGGTAGAAAGTGTCTGTAGGATCAACCTGGCGGTCTAGAATCTGGATAATTTGCTCCTGGTACGATCCTAGAGCATCTTTATTGGCGATTATCTGTCCTACTACCTTAACATTAGTGTCTCCGAAGATTCTCTTGTTAAGTTTTAGGATGTCCTGTTCCTGATCGTTGGTAATTTTAATTCCAACCTTGGCTAGATCATCCTTGAGTCGGAAGGCTGTGGGAGGTTTAAGATCTTCGGGAGTTACCTTAGTCTCTAGCCATTCCCATCCGTTGTCATCAACAATTTGCTTGATATTGTCTTTTCTAATCTTCTCAAGATATGGATTGATTTGTTTGTTATAGAACTCTAGGACTGTTCGCTGATTACCTTCAAAGTTGGTGATGTTAAAATCATCAATGTTAGGGGGAGCATCATATTCACCAGGTTGCATGAATGTTTCTGGATTACCACCCTCTTCTACTATCCAAACTCGTTGATCATAACTATTTATTTCCTCATAGAAAACATTATGCGATCCATACATTCCCTCATAATCTGCTTCATAGTTTTCTCCTGCCTTATTCTTCCAATCTTGTTCAAAGTCATCAAGGGAGAATGTTTCTTCTGGACCCGCGTTAGACATTATATCGAGAACTTGTTCAACTTCGTAATCTAGGCTATATCCCCATACATTATCTTTAACCCGATCAATTAGTTTTTTTGGAATACCCTTTAATTCTGATGATAGCGGAGCTTTACGAGCCCTAATCTCTTCTAGATCGCGATTAAGTTGATTCTTATATTCTAATATGTTTTCTTTGGCTAGCTTTATTTCTCTGGTATTATTTTCGATTGGTGCTTCAATGTTGTCAAGAACCTTCTTACTTATTTCTGAAGGAGTTGTAGCTCTACCATATTTCATGGCATCTTGAATGTAATTCCAATAAGACCAAGGTAGATCATATTTAAGTTCTAACTTATGTATATTAGAAGAGTCAAAAGATCCAGGTAATACTTCTCCATCAACTAATTCATTTACAGTAAACTTCTCTTTTTTAACTATTCCACCCTTGATTAGTTTAGTAAGTTTCTCATAGTTTTTAAGGGATTCTTCTCCATTCTTAATAATGTCTAGGTTCATTTTCCTGCCATTATGATCTTCATACCTAGTCTTCCTATCTTTGATATTAGTTTCTATAGAGGAGAACAAGGAGAGACGATTTAGAGCATCTGTACTATCTATAACTTTTTGAGCCTTTTCTGCTGTATCAATGGTTCCGAAGTCTTCCTCTAGTTGTCCAAACTCATATACCACCCGATCATCCCATCTTCCCTGTATATCTTCTTCCATATAGTCTGAGTGAAGGAAGTTTCTTACTTTGTCTGAGGGAGCTACTACTATCTCATTTCCATCCTCTTTGACAACTGTCATTTCTTCTCCACCATAATCAATAGTGTCTCCGAAGGTTAGATTGGTTTCATCACTAGCAGAGACAATTTCATAAGGCATCGTATCGCCCTCTTCCCCACTAATGAATCCTTCTATACCCGCTACGGTTCTTGGGAGAGGGAATCTGATAATATCAGCACCTTCTTTAGCTTTGATGTTGATAGCTTCCCGGACCGATCGTTCGTGCCAGATATTTTTGTAGTCTAGGAATTGTTTTTCTTCTTTGGTTGGTTCTCCGATTTCTCTTAGTCGACCCTCAAGATTACTAATCTCGCTTTCTATATCTGCTCTTAATGACGCTTCCATCCCTTTATTTACTGGCGACACTAGAGACATCTTCTTATTTTCTATTCTGTCTTCTAGATCTTTTCTTTTGTTTATCCTCTCTGGGTGTTGGAAGGCATCTGATTGGATCTCTGCTATGTGGGAGATCTTCCCATTTTGAGTTTCTAGTCCTTCTGATGTTTCAATGTGCTGTCTTTCTACATCAAAAGTTCTGAAGTGGGAGAAGAGACCTTTTGTTCTCTGTAATACCACATCCTTATTTTCGTCAGTGTGTTCCTTAATCCAATCTTGGGCTTCTTTCTTGGTGTTTGTTAGGGTAAAGACATTTGCTTCTATATTTTGTTCTGTTAGGATAACTCCCTTTGAAACTACCGCAAACTTTGCTCTAGGGTTCTGTGGTTGGACCGGGATCTCTTTTATCTCTATCTGATCAAGAGCCATTAATCTTCCGAAGTCAGTGGGGAAGTGTCCGGTATTGCCATGATAATATGGTGAGTTTAGGATATAGGTTTTAGTATCTAAATAATCTCCATCCATTCCAAGGTTGTCTGATCCATAACTTGAATATGTTTTTGTCTCTATAACATCAAGTGCCATCATTTCCCCTACAACAAGTCTTC
>Ga0209641_10004780_pt1 | contig 11139 bp, 8 predicted proteins | sample RifCSP16_1_FD_184022 | JGI IMG/M metagenome (GOLD analysis project Ga0209641, IMG submission 184022) | Soil microbial communities from Rifle, Colorado - Rifle CSP2_sed 16_1 (SPAdes) (version 2) | ecosystem: Environmental > Terrestrial > Deep subsurface > Rock core/Sediment | place: Rifle...
AAGAGTATTGTAGATAATCTTAAAGACCTGCTGCCCGGGGTCTTGGGTGTAGAGCAGAATCCCTACCGTAAAGATGGTTGTATAGAGTGCTACGTAGTCAAGATGGTCCATAAGTATGATCCCAATTACTATCTGGGCCATATGCTCTGGTGGATTGAAAAGCATACCAAGTATTTCATCCGATTCGAACAGTATGACCGTCAGGGAAATCTATATCGGATATGCGATTATAAATACGACCGGGTGGACCCAGGTGGTAATGTCGGGGGCGGCTATCCCCGTTCAGTAGCCCAGATTGTTGATCTTTACCGGGACTTCAGAGTCTATCTCTGGTACGGTGATGTTAAGTTTGGCAAAAGAGTGACAGATGATCCGACTTATGGCCCAGGATTCTTCTCCATACCGCAGCTCCAGAAGGAGTATTTCTGGCGCAAAGCGCCTAATTATCGGCCGGTGACCAGTGCAGAGCATTTTCCTCCTTATCCACATATTTATGAAGCGAAGAAGGCCAAAGACCGGCAAGGCGTCAAGACTGTGCCTGAAAACCTGAAAAAAAAGATGAAGGAACACCAAGAGATGTGGGATAAGCGGGGTGGGTTTGATCCCTGGGGTTGGGCTAAACGTACCAAATACCAGGAGGTCAAGTAATAGGGCTAGCTACAATACTCGTTCATTCCTGTATCTCATCTAAAATGTCTCGGAAGGTAACAGTTCACGGGGTTCAGGAAAAGACTTTAACCCGAAAAATGCAATTCTTTTTCCAAACTCAGGTAGGGCAAGCCTTTAGGCCTGCTTCGGCGAATATTTCATGCAAGGCTGAAGCCTTGCCCTACAACTATTTGAGAGCATATCCGCATTTTTCGGATTAAATGTGGGCTAGAGGCGATGGGTAATAGGGAAGCCCCATAACCCATCGCCCCATACCCTTTTGTGTAATTATCGCTAGTTGTAGATAACGCGAAGGTTTAATAGAGTGAGCAGTTAACTGCTTATTACTCATTGCTCACTAAAAGGGCCTGCTTGATAACTGATGCCGGTGAACTGTTAGGCGGCACAAGACCTGCATAAGAGAACCAAGTCCTTAACTCACCGAAGTTTCTTCTATCAATTCAAAATACGGTTGCTAAAAAAGAAAAATTTTCTATAATGGCAAGGATTTGTGTTTTTAGAACTTTTGCGTAATTATTAAAGGTAACCGTTCAGCCACCAAGGATTGGTAGCAGCAGCGTATTACGCTTCTGTGAAAATCTGTGTCCTAACTAATTTAAAAAGGAGGTTAAAGTATGGACTTCAAGAACATTATTTATGAGAAGCGGGGGCCTGGGGCCTGGATCTATCTCAATCGTCCAGAGTTAATGAACCCATTGAATCTAGAAATTATCCAGGAGATAGGTCAGGCCTGGGACGATCTGGAGCGGGACTACAGTATAAAGGCATTAGTAATAACCGGTAAGGGCAAGGCCTTTTCCGCGGGTGCGGATTTATCCTTCGTAAAACAGCTTATGGAGGGTGGCGGTGATCCTAGGATATTTGCGGAGTATGGCCGGACCTGGGAACGGGTCTTTAACGGTATAGAGAATAGTCGGGTACCGGTCATAGGCGCTATTAATGGTTTATGTTTAGCAGGTGGTTTAGAGCTGGCTTTAGTCTGTGATATCTTGATTGCCTCCGAGGAGGCCCGGATTGGTGATCAGCATACCAATTTTGGCCTGATTGCTGGTGGTGGTGGAACGCAGCGCCTACCCAGAAAGATCGGTATAAATAGGGCTAAAGAGCTTATCCTTACAGGTGATTGGATAACCCCTCAGAAGGCTATGGAATGGGGCCTGGTAAATATGGTGGTACCGGCAGATAAGCTGGAAGAAGCGGCTACTGAGATGGTGAACAAGATTGTCAGCAAGAGCAGTGAGGCATCCCGTATTGCTAAGTTATTAGTGAACCAGGGTATGCAGATGAATATTCATGAGGCATTAAAATTGGAACAGTGGGCGATAGGGCTCCATTACAAAGGCGAAGATGTCCGTGAAGGATTGACAGCTTTTAAGGAGAGGCGTAAACCTCAGTTTAAATAAGTCACTAGAGCCAAGAGGATAAAAGCTGAAATGAATAGGTAACCGTTCACTGTACCTGTCATCCTGAGCGGAACGAAGGGTCTGCTGGGGATTGAGATTCTTGGCTTGCCCCTTCGCTTTGCTCAGGGCTTTGGCTCAGAATGACGTGGTGATGGGAAGCTGGTGAACAGTTACATGAATAGAGTTTCTTAGTCCATAATTAGGGAGGGGATAAAACATGCCATCAAACCTAGCGGGTAAGGTAGCATTAGTGACTGGGTCTAGTGCGGGTATTGGCAAGGCAATTGCTTTGAAGTTTGCAGAAAATGGGGCTAATCTTATTCTACATGGGAAGGATCCAACCCCCGAGTTAGGTCAGGATGTGGTAAAGGAGGTTATCAGTTTGGGTCGGGAAGCTATTTTTGAAGAGGCAGATATAAATAACTACCCGGAAGTAAAGCGGATGGTTGACAGGGGAATAGAAAGGTTTGGGAAGATTGATATCCTGGTAGTTTCTGGTGGAGCCGTGGCATTGTTCGGAAAGGCAAGGTTTTTTAGAGATACGGACCCGGAAGATTATTTCGACCTGGCCAAGATTCAGTGGTTAAATAGGGCTTACTGCGTGAAGGCAGCGATTAACTACATGATTGAAAGACAATCAGGTAAGATAGTAATGCTGGGAACCGATGCTGGAAGATGGCCCACGCCAGGTGAATCAATGGTGGGTGCTTCAGGGGCAGCATTGGTCCTGATGACTAAGACCCTGGCGCAAGAGTTTGCCCGGTGGAAGATCCGAATTAATACCATATCTCTCACTGTAATCAGCGATAGCCCGTTAATAAGAGATATGCTGGGTTCAGACCATCCTGTCGCTAAGGTATTTAAGAAGGCCCTGGAGAAACAGCCATTTCCTGTAACCCAAAATGATATTGCCGAAGCGGCATTATTTCTGGCCTCTGATGTCTCAAATGCCATCACAGGACAGACCCTGAGCATAAATGGTGGGCTGTGCTATCCAGGCTAAATATGCTAATTAATTACTGATTAACTAGTGGATCGTTTCGTAAATTCCATGTCATCTCGACCGAAGGGAGAGATCTTTGTAACATTCCTTATTCATTAAGATTTCTCGCTACGCTCGAAATGACAGCATTGCAACGTTATTTAGAAGACGCTCTACTAAGGAGTTCTAAGATGGATAGGTTTCGAGAAATATTTGACAAACGCCATGATTATGCCAGAGAGTGGAAAGCCAGGACCGGCGGGAGAGTATTGGGATATTTTTGTACTTATTTGCCAGAAGAATTGGCTTATGCAGCGGGTGCACTACCAGTAAGAATCTTCGGCAGCCATCAGCCTCAAGATGTCACAGACCGGCATATCTATAGCATGTATTGTCCTTATTGCCGTGATTGTTTAGCGCAAGGGTTACTGGGGAAATATGATTACCTGGATGGTATTGCTAAGGCCCGGAGTTGTATCCATATGCGTAATGCCTTTGCCAGTTGGGAATTAAACATACCTTTATCCTATAGCCATTTTATAAGCACTCCCTCAAATATTCAGAGTAGTAGAGCGAAACCTTTTTTGATAAAGGAATTAGACCGATTTAAAAAGAGTCTGGAAGAATGGACAGCAAAGGAGATCTCTCAGGAAGATATGGAAAGGGCAATTGATATTTACAACACAAATCGCTGTCTAACCAAACAACTCTATATGCTAAGGCAACGCACCATCCCCCCGATCCTTGGTGCGGAGGCTATGGATATAGTCCTTTCCAGCCAGGTGATGGATAAAGCAGAACATAATGTCCTTCTGCAAGAAATCTGGCAAAATATAGACCAGAGACAAAATGAACGCGATCCGGGCATTCGCCTGATGCTTATTGGTAGTGAGGATGATGATACGGAGTTTGTAAGAATGGTAGAATCCCTGGGGGCTACCATAGTGGTGGATGAGCACTGTACCGGCACCAGATATTTTTGGAATGAAGTGATTCCGGAAGAAGATAAGCTCGCTGCTATTGCCCAGCGCTATATAGAACGGCCCCCTTGCCCAGCCAAAGATTTTCCTGAGCGGCGCAGGTGGCCCTATATCTTTAAGCTAATAGACGACTACCATGTCCAGGGGGTAATTTTAATCCAGCAAAAATTCTGTGACCCTCATGAGTTCGATATCCCGCCCTTGATAGCCCTGCTCAAGGAGCGGAATATCCCAAGCCTGTTCCTCGAGTTTGATATTACCACACCCATAGGGCAGTTCCGGACTCGGGTAGAAGCCTTCCTGGAGATGCTGGCGATGGAAGTGATCTGAATCTCCAGTTAAATGATATACTAAACTATTAGGAGAAAGACAGATGGGCATTCAATCCAAATACAAATCAAAACCTTTAGACTGTTGGCAGAAGGGTAAAGAGTTGCGGTTAAATTATTATAAAAATCTAATAACCGCCAGGGAAGAAGGCAGGCTGATAGTCAGTGGTTCAGGGGCTAGTTGTCTTGCCCTCCCAGCGGGCTTAGGTGATTTTGTCTATTTCAGTGGCGAACCCTATGGAGCCAGCATAGGATATGATCCAGCATTTTCACTAGAGGCTATGGAGGCTGCCGAGGCAAGAGGATATGCCCGGGATATGTGCGGCTATATGAGGAACTATTGGGGGTCTATGTTCCTGGATCGTTACTATTTTGGCGGTCCTTTTCCTAAACCCGATTTTTTCCTGACCAGACATTTATGTGATGCCGGCCATGGCAAATGGTACCAGGTGTGCAAGGAATATTATGATGTACCCCTTTTTGTCTATGAACAACCAGTGACACCCCCCGGAGTAAGGTTTGAAGATGTCATAGAATACCTTGCCTCTCAGCTATATGACTCCATCGAATGGATGGAGGAGATTACCGGTAGGAAGTATGATGACGAAAAGCTAATCGAAGCCTCCCGTAACTTTTTCAAAAGTGAAGCGCTCTGGGGGGAGATATGCCTGCTTAACCAGGCGATCCCCGCTCCACTGGATCTAAAAAGCGAATTAGCTCTTATGCCCATTGCCATAGGAATAAGGCACCAACCCGAGGCGGTGGCTTTCTATGAAGCACTCCGGGATGAAGTAAAAGATCGAATAGCGAATCAAATTGCCGCGGTAGGTGACGAAAGATGCAGGCTCATGACCGATCTTACCCCACCATGGAATTTTCTTAAGATGTTCAGATATTTTGAGAAGTACGGGGTTGTATTTGTAGGCATCTGGGTTTATTGCATAAACAGCGGCCAGATAGAAATCAGGGAAGACGGGGTGGTTTTGCCAGCAAAGACCCCAGAAGAGAGGAATATGCCCTTAAACAATAGAGCAGATGCCCTGCGAGCTATTGCCCTGTGGCATCTAGAGAGTCCCCTCAGCCAAGCGTTCTCTTCTCCCAAACGGAAGGCTTTCGATATAATAGCCTTAGCTAAATATTGGCGGTGTGAAGGAGTAGTAATGCATTACAACCGGGGCTGTCCCCTCTGCACCCTTGGTTCGCCAGAGGCCAAACTGGAACTGCAAAAAGCAGGGTTTCCCGTTGCCATCTATGAGGGAAATTTTGCCGACTTTAGGGAATTAGATGAGAGCCAGGTGCTGGATCGCCTGGAGACTTTCATCCAGAGCCTGGGCCTTAGCAAGTTGGAAGATTGACCCAGCAGTTCTTTGAGTTAGTTGGCTTTCTTCTTGTGGGATTCAAGGCTGGATTAACTAAATAACCAGGCTATTTTATCGCAACATAAGAGGAGATAAAGATGAAGACTATTAAGCTGATGCTATTAGTAATAGTTATTGTGATAGGTAGCAGTAGCGCGGTATCTGCCACTAGTCCCAAGGCTGTAGGAGAAAGGGTCTTTGAGTACCATAGCGATACGGCTATCCTTTTGTTCCCTATCTACTTGCCTCTGATTGCTTTTAAATTTACCTTCTATGACTTCCCTAAAGCCGGGATCTCTATGCCCTGGGAATTAGGAAAGAAGCTCTTCCATCCTTCTTACACTGAGATAGAATCCTTGATAAAGGGCCTGAATGACCCCGATATTACAGAAAAACAGTTCGTCATATATCGTTTAAAATATATTACGGGTCAATCCTTTGGTTATCCCGGCCCCTTGACCAAAGACCAGGAAAAGAAGGCTATCCACCAATGGAACCAATGGTGGAAGGAACAGCCACCCAAACCAGCAAAATAAACTGGAATTTGGGTGATTGGGTCATTAGGTTATTGGGTTATTTAGTAACCCAATAACCCAGTAACCTAATGACCTAATAACTGTGTCTCTGTGGTGAACGCTTATAAAGCTTTTTATGCCAATGAGGATTTGGACGAATATAAAAAATTTAGTTAGGTACCGCTATCTGATAAAGAGCCTAGTCAGTCAGACCCTACGGGCCCGGTACCGAGGGTCGTTTATCGGCTTTTTCTGGTCTTTTCTCAACCCGTTGCTCCTGATGTTAGTTTATACCCTGGTCTTTTCAGTCTATATGAAGATAGAGATGGAGAACTATACCGCTTATCTCTTTTGTGGGTTGTTACCCTGGATATGGTTCTCCTCCTCGATGGCTGAGGGGGTCAATTCTATTATTCAAGGCAGTACCTTGCTTACTAAAGTCCCCTTTCCTCCTGAAGTCCTGCCTACTGTTCCGGTAATATCTAATCTGGTCAATTTTCTCCTGGGCTTACTGATACTTTTTGTCTTTCTCCTCTTCTTAGGGATCAAGCTGGGTATACCACTGGTATTTCTGCCGCTATTAATAACCCTCCAGTTCCTATTCACCCTCGGCCTGGCACTGGTCAGCTCCGCCTTGAATGTCTTTTTTCGGGATGTGCAGCATATCCTGGGGAACTTCTTGACCCTATGGTTTTTCCTATGCCCGATCATCTATCCGATCAGCTTAGTCCCAGAGCAACTGCGGCCTTTGCTCTTCTTGAATCCCCTCGGGGTAATGATGATGGCGTATCAGGATATCCTTTTTTATCACCGATTTCCTGGGTTCAATCAGATGATCATAGTTTTCCTGTATTCTATCAGTACTTTTTATATCGGCTATTTGGTCTTTGATCGCTACCGAAAGACCTTGACCGAGGAGATCTAAATTAATAGTTTAGGAATTTTATTCTGTACACAGATGAACACAGATTATTGGCTTCATTGCAAAATTAACAATCTAAAATTAGCAATTAACAATTAGAGAAACTAGGAGATTAAGAGACTAAAAAGAGATTAGATATTTAGTCCCCTAGTCTCTATAAATCTCTTAATCTCAGATCTTTGATTTTGAAATGCTAATTGCTAATTTTGCATTTTGCATTGAAACGAATCTGTCTATCCGTGTTCATCCGTGGCTAAAATCCTAATTTTGGCTAAACAATTACGAAAATCTGTGTCCTGATTAATTTAATATGATAGCAGTTAAACTAGAGCAGGTCTCAAAAAGCTTCCGGCGGCGTAATCTGCTGAGCAACTACACTACCCTCAAGGCCCATCTATTTCGCTTAGGCAAAGAAAGCATCAGAGACGATAGCAAAAAAGAGATACTCACCAATATAAACCTTATAGTATCAAAAGGGGCAACGGTGGGTATTATTGGCCGGAACGGCTCCGGTAAAACTACCCTCCTCAAGCTGATCTGCGGTATCCTATCGCCAGATAGCGGTTCTATCCAGGTAAATGGCAGGATATCGTCCTTACTAGAGCTAGGGATAGGTTTTCATCCCATCTTTTCTGGCCGGGAAAATATCTATCTTAATGGTACTATCCTGGGCCTATCCAAGAGAGAGATTGAGAGAAAATATCATGAGATTGTAAGATTTTCTGAGCTAGAAGAGTATATTGATTATCCAGTAAGGACTTATTCGTCCGGTATGTTTATGCGCCTGGCCTTTTCCATCGCTACCCATGTAGACCCCGATATACTCCTGATAGATGAGATATTAGCGGTGGGTGATGAATCCTTTGTCCGTAAATGCAATGACCGGATCGGTGAATTTAAACGCCAGAAAAAGACCATCATTATCGTCTCGCACGACTTGTTTGCTATCGAGAGGCTCTGTGATGAGGCTATCTGGTTAGATGAAGGGATCATAAAAGAGCAAGGTACTCCCCGGATGGTTATAGACCGGTACCGGCAGCAAGTGCTGGCCCTGGAAGAAGAGCGATTCAGACGGGCACAACAGCCCCCAGAAATCATAGAGGCCGTTACCGAATCTGGTGACCCTGCTTCTGTTATGGCAGCCGAAGAAGGTCCGGATCAGAAGCGGAACCGCTTGAATCGTTGGGGTAGTATGGAAATAGAGATAACCGGTGTGAGGTTCCTGGACTATAATGGCCGAGAGAAGTTTGTCTATTTCCGGGGAGAGCCCATGACTATCGAGATCAATTATAAAGTCAATTCCCCGGTTAATGACCCGGTATTTGGATTCGGTATCTATACCCCCGAAGGGATACGCTGTTACGGTACTAATACCCAGATCGAGGGGATTGATATTCCTTATCTGAACCAAGATGGTCAGCTTAAGATACTTATCAAATCAGTAGACCTTATTGAGGGGACTTATCAGTTGGATATAGCGGCCCATACCCGGGATGGTTATGACTATGATTATCAGACCCGCCTCTATTCCTTTGCGGTCAGGGCTGACCGGAAGGACTTAGGCATTTGCCGCATCCCCCACCAATGGGTCATGTCGCCATGAGGATGGCTTTTGTTGTCCAGCGCTATGGCCCGGAGGTCAGTGGTGGTGCTGAGAGGCTCTGTCGGCTTCTGGCAGAACGCCTTGCCCGGCATTGGCAAATCGAAATCCTCACTACCTGCGCCAAAGACTATATTACCTGGAAAAACTTCTATCCCCCGGGTAAAGTGGAGATAAATGGTGTAACTGTGTGGCGCTTCCTGGTAGACCGGTCCAGAAGGATCAGATGGTTCAACCTGTTTTCGCGTAAGATATTGAAGGGCGAGGGTACTATTACAGAAGAGATAGAATGGATGAAGCGCCAGGGGCCCTTCTCTTCTCAGTTATTTAACTTTATTGAAGACAACCGCTACCGTTACGATTATTTTGTATTCTTTACTTATCTCTACTGCACAACTTATTTTGGCTTACCGTTAGTCCCAGAAAAAGCTATCTTAGTGCCTACCGCCCATGATGAGCCCCCGATCTATCTCAAGATTTTCCGCTCCCTATTTCAATTACCCCGGGCTATTATCTATAATTCTTTAGAAGAGCAGGCCTTTGTCCAGAGCCACTTCAAAAATAATCATATCCCCCATGAGGTCTGCGGAGTAGGTATTGATCTCCCTGCAGAAGATAGTTCGTCAGATAACCTAAATCACGCAGGACCCCAGAAAGATGGATATCTGATATATATTGGCCGGGTAGATGTCAAGAAGGGGTGTGGTGACCTGGTAGATTCCTTTCTCCGTTATAAAAGAGAGAAGGGTGGAGGGGAGTTAAAGCTGGTTTTGGTAGGGCAAAAAGTCCTTAAGCTACCTTCTGATCCTGACCTTATGGTTCTTGGTTACCTATCAGAGAAGGAAAAGGAAACCTGGCTACGCCGCGCCTCCTTGGTTATTATCCCCTCTCCATATGAGAGTCTATCACTTACTCTGCTGGAGTCCTGGGCCTGGGGCATTCCGGTACTCGTTAATGGCGCCAGCAAAGTATTAAAGGGCCATTGCCTGCGTAGTGGTGCTGGGCTGTGGTATGAGAATTATCAGGAATTCTCTAACCAATTAACCCGGCTTCTAGCAGATCATCATCTACATCAACAAATGGGCGCCTTAGGCAAACAGTATATTAAAAATAACTATGCCTGGGACATAATAGAGAAAAAGTATCTGGGATTGATCGAACAGCTAAGTCTGAAGTGATACGTTAACGTCTCACGCCTCACCCCTTACTGCTCACTGCTTTTATAAACCTTGACTCGTCTAAACGGCTCTACCCCTATGCTCTCTGATTTTAATCCATGTTCTTCTATTAACTGGTGTTGTAGCCGTCTTACATGCGAGCGTTGCGGGGAAAGTTCTATCATTTCGCCGTCCGTGAGAATTCTCTGGATAGCCTCTTGAACCTCCTTTAGCCCCTCTTCCTCCTCATCTATTCTTCTAAGATGAAATATCTCCTGGAGGGCATGGCTGATCTGAGTGTAGGTATTACTCCTGACTTGATATACCGGGATGTCTTTAGGTAGAACCTCTTTCAGCTTGTTACAGTGACGCCGGTAGTGACTCTTCAGGGTAATGAGCGCCTCTGCTTCAGAATAATCCTTAGCCAGCGATGCCGGGACTTTTAATTCCCAAATGGCCCGTTCTAACCGGTTTTTACTTACCCCATAAGAAAATATCTTACATGGTGTTGGCTGTTCTTTTTTGGGCAAAAATTTTCCCGCCTTTTCTCCCTCACCCGAAGGTTTCAATATCTCTACTTCTCCATCTTTCTTCCGGATCCTAATTTCTGGCCTGGGGGATACCCCCCGCAAGATTTTATCCACGGCCTGAGCCACGTCACAATGCACTGCTAATTTACCCATATCCATAATTTCAACCAATACCTCAAAGGTAGGGAGCGATTTTCGTTCAAGGATGGTCTTTTGTGTCTCCCGGCGCTTCGCCTCTTCATCACTCAAGGTAACGGTTTGGATTCCCCCTACTAAATCCACCAGGGTGGGGTTCATCAATAATCTTTCCAGGGTATTGCCATGGGCGGTTGCTACCAGTTGAACTCCGCGTTCGGCTATAGTACGGGCTGCCAGGGCTTCGGCCTCCCGGCCAATCTCATCAATAACAATCACCTGGGGCATATGATTCTCCACCGCTTCAATCATTATATCATGTTGCAGTTCTGGGTAGGGAACTTGCATGCGGCGTGCCCGGCCAATACCCGGATGGGGAATATCTCCATCGCCAGCAATTTCATTAGAGGTATCCACCACCACAACCCTTTTATCGAATTCTTCACTAAGTACCCGGGCTGCTTCTCGGCACATAGTGGTCTTGCCTACCCCAGGGCGGCCCAGGAGGAGTATGCTCTGACCGCGCTCTACTACATCCCTGATAATATCCAGGGTACCA
>Ga0209641_10004784_pt1 | contig 11136 bp, 13 predicted proteins | sample RifCSP16_1_FD_184022 | JGI IMG/M metagenome (GOLD analysis project Ga0209641, IMG submission 184022) | Soil microbial communities from Rifle, Colorado - Rifle CSP2_sed 16_1 (SPAdes) (version 2) | ecosystem: Environmental > Terrestrial > Deep subsurface > Rock core/Sediment | place: Rifle...
TGATAAATAATCATCTTTAAATTTAAATGGGGTTGTTGTTTGCTCAATATTTAAACCCCCATAAAAATGAATAAATCTAGCAGTATTAAAAATTATTCCAGTCCCACATTGTACAATCATTATATTTTCAATATCAGTCTGCTGAGTGCTAAAAAGTTCAATAGCATAACCCGGACATTCTTGAATTCTAATATAATTAAATTTCGAGGGCTGTTGTATCTTCATATATATTCCATTAGCCCCAGAAACATTATTTCCATCAACAAGTATATTTTCTAAAGTTGGACGCATAAATGTATTTATACCGCCTGCTAACCCGCGCCCCATTAAAATAGCAACACTATCACTTCCTTGATATGGTGAACTAAAATCAAATCCAGGAGACACTTGAATGCTTGCTGAAAATGGATGAGCTCCTCCCTCTAATCCAGTTTGGCTCCAAATAACTATCGGATGAGTTACATAATAACTACCAGAAAGTTTAACAAAATCAACTTTACTTTTATTGCAAACAGACAATGCCTTAATAAATGAGCTATCGTTTACAAGAGAATCTGAAAGATTATTACCTGCGCCCCACCATTCAAGAAAAACATAATTAGGTATTGGATTTTGAATAATTAAAGAACCAGAATCACTCTCAAAACACTTCCAACGTCCAGCGCTAAATTGTGCATTAATAGTTAATAAACCATCCCTATTTCTAATCATTCCATTGCGTCCCATAATTATGCTTAAATTATCAGGTATTGTATCATTACGCTGAAATGAAAAAGAATCTTCAACTACAAGAGTATGAAAGCCAGAGCCATCAATGAAAGATTGAAATGTTGCAGAGTCTTTGATAGAATTAAAATGTGAAGAATCTCCAATAATTGCCCTAATACTATCTTTATGAAAAATTTCATACGCCCCATTATACTTTAAATATAAACTATCTACATATGCCCTTCTTTTAGTACCTGGAGTTTGTGCACATAGTATGGTAGCGAACAATGTCAAAAACAAAATTGTTAAATATTTTTTCATTTATCTCCTAAGTAGAGCTAGGCGGTGGAATAGTTAATTTATTTTCACCGTCAAATATTCTTCCAACATAATTATTAGGTATTATAACAGCAGTAGTAGATGGAGTAGTAATAACTAATACTCCACGCACATCAGTGCTTAAATCTATATAATAATTTCCATCACCCTGGTCTGTAAGAGTTCCTAATAATCCAGAACTAGAGCTATAAAAATTACTAGTAGAATGATCTGAACTATACTTATAAAGCTTAACTGTATATCCAGTTTTAGGTTTACCAGTATTCTTATCCAGAATTGTAATAAAATTCCGCATTCCAGTGGTAGGGGCGACTGTATTAAACATTGCTATTCTCCAAAAGTAGTTTTAATAACCTGTCCGGAATGTTTGGGCAAAACTACCCTAGGCCCGCCCTTTTTATTCATTTGATCCCTAGATAAATATTTATAAAATTGAGACGTATGATAAAATTGCCACTTAAAATCTTCTTTTTCTTCTGCTAGCCTGGCCTTGACGTAATGCACCACAGCAAGTGAAAGATTCTGACTAAGTCCTAGATCAACAGTTTCAGAAGAAGGTGCCGTTTGAGTAACAGTGTATCTAAGGTATACAGCAGAGCTATCACTTACGCTAGGAGTAATAAACAGATCATCAGCTAAGGATAAATAAGGATCATATACACTATCAATACTACGCTGTAATATAGCAATATATCTTCCTTCTTGATGCCAGCGATAATCATAAAGCGTACTCATAAATTATACCACTATAATATCTTCTTCTGCGGCAGCGGCCGTAGATGTAATTTCATCAATCAGATCAATCCTCTGAATAGATGGAATACGTATATATTTTCCATCAGTATCGTATTTTTTATAAACACCCAATAGTCTTACCATATTAGATGGCCAACTATAGAGTCTTTGGTCAGCGACAACATTGATCTTCTGACCGGTAGTTTTTTCAGGTATAAGAGATTGCATTTCATAAAGAGCGTCAGTAATATATACTTTTGCTCTTTCGGGCTCTTTTATTCCGCATCGCTCCATAACTTCAAGTAATTTCATTATTGATTACCTCGCTGACTCTGCATGGCAGCATTAAGACTCAGAAATTCAGGAGTAGAATTGACAAACATAGAAATTTGCTCATCCGCTTCTTTAAATAATTGATCTGCTTTAGTAATCAATATTTGTTCATGTCCTACAGAATCTCTATTCTTTTCTAATTCAGCTAAAGCTCTACCAACTTCCTGTTTTGCCATACTAATATTGGCGTCTATCATTTCAGGATCTTCAGAGTTAAGATAATATTCAGCATCCTCTCCCTGACTTAATTGTGAGCTAGCATCTATAAGATACTTAGCCTTATTAAGTGCATCCCTATAGTCGCCACCAGGCTCTAAAAGAGATTCAGATATCTTTTTATTCCAATATCCAGAGAGTGCCATACAATCTAATGCAGCAGCATATAAAAGCATAGGATTTTCAAGCTTGTCCATGCTGGTATTACTAGTCGCAGCAACAATAGCAGGGGCAACAACTACAGATACCTTTCCAATAGAGCCAGTAGAAGGATCAGGTTTAATATACACCACACCACTACGAACATAAAATATAGGAAAAAGTGCAGAGCCAAGATAAATAGAAGTATAAGAACCAGATTCTTGAGTGTAGGCTAAATTCTCAAGAATTTCTCTACAATCTCTATTACCTCTTCTAACAGATATTATATTGTCTGTAGATACAGAAAGGCCACTTGATGTAGTGGCCGTAATAGTACTATCGGCTGCCATAAACTTAAGTAAGTTACGTGGGACACTATTTACTACATATTGTGCCCCACCGTTAAGAAAACTTACTATTTGGGCATCACTCGTTACGGTAGACTGACTACCCGTTATGTTTCTTACTTTTGATATTAGGCTTGCTATCTTGCTTCTCCTTTTTGCCTAAAACAAATTTTTCATATAAAGTTAATATTTGCTCGCTTAACTTTTTTTCATTATTGTATCTCTCTAATTCTCCGGTAATATGAGCAGCTATTCTAGGACTAAGTTCTATCTCTTTCTCATACCCCTCGGATGATTCTTTATTAAAAGATACTTGAAATCTTCCATCATCTGTCTGTACCTTACTAATATCATACTCTCTAGTCTCTCGTTCGTCAAAAATCATCTGCCTATCTCTTACATCTAACATTTCTTTAATGGTCTCATAATCTCCCGCTTGCGGAAGAAACCCAAAGAGGAGAATTCTCTCCTCAACTGTTAGCGATACTTTCATAGCCTGTATTGTCGGATATTATACCCGTAAAGTGACCCATCCTTTGTTTTAAGTAAACTAGTATATTTATGTTGAAAATAAACATTAATTCCTTTACCCATCATCATGCCGGTCCAAAAATGCATACCTGGTATCTGTTCTATATATTCCTGCTTAACTGTCATATTGCATCCATAATAGTACATATCTTCTAATTTAGATCCTTCTTGCTCTGCTCTCCATGCTGAATATGCAATAATATATTCTATTCCAGATGTAAAATATGTTAAAGGAAGCTTATAGTAATTACAAATCTCTTCTAATGGATATTCTTGACAATGTGGTATCTTATGGTACTTGTTGATACTAATAAATTCTTTTTTAGGATCTTTATTTGCCCTAGTTATACATAATCTAGTTGAGCTGGCGGTATTTTCCTGCTTAAAAAGTTTAGCTAAATCGTGCATATGAATAGTAATATCTACTTCGGGGGTGCGAAGAAAAGCATCATTGACACCATAAATCACACCCCTGGTAGATATAGGTTCTTTGATAATCTCATTTATCTCTTTGTGTCCATCGCCCTTGCCTAAAATATGGGCAATCTTCCAATCCAAGTCTTACGTACTCCACAACTTAATATACCTTGTTACGGCATCCCCGGTAGTTCCCTTCATCTTTACTTTTAATATTCCATTGTCAGTTAGGGCGGCAGAAACAAGAGCCGTAGATCTAGCAGTGCTACCTAAAACACCAGCTATGGGGGCTATATCCACATCAAATATAAATGTAGGATCGGCCTGACCACTAGTAAATTTTACAGTCGTAACCTCTATATAACCAATATTAGTAGATGCTATCAAGCCCAACCTAGCGGCAGTAGCAGTACTAGTTGTCGCATTAGCAAATGCGGCAAGAATCTTTCCCACTGTACTAGTACCCAAATTTCTAGCAAGAACTACTGAAGCCATCGCCTGACCAGAGGTCATAGTAGACTCAGGAAGAAAACCCAACCAATATTTATTAGCCACTATTACCTCCCCTTATGTAGTTATGATAGATTTAAAATCTATTGTACTTAAGGCTCCATTTGGTACCGGAATATAATGGACATAAACGTCAGCCTTGCCAGCCGTTGCTACTGTGGTTGCCAATATAACGTCAAAGGTGTCATCGGCCGTTAATGTAAGAACCTGGTTAAATGAACCAGTATTACTTGACGGACCAACGACAGGAATAATTGTATCCAATGTTGCGGCACCAGATGCCCTAGCTGTAGACATCATTATAGTTCCACTAAAGCCAAATTTTACGGTTCCGGCTCCCCCGGTTTCCATTGCTTCTACAACCTTGGCAACAAAACCAAGAATAACAGAACCTTTCGTAAAAGTCTCCAATGCAAAAGTATTAGTAGCAGCAGAACCTCCAAAGTCTACAGTAAAAGCCTTGGTCATAGGAAAACTAACAGTTTCAAACTTATTAGATCCCTGTACCGGATAATATTTATTAGGACTACTCATTATTTAATTTCTCCTTTAGATGGGGATCTTACTCCCATATCTCATCTAGTTAAAAACAAACGGGGGGCCACTTGGATGAACCCAAGTAGTCGGGCCCCCTATCTGTCATATTAATTAAGCAGCATTCCAAACAGCAAAGCATTCGGGCATCTGATATTCTACGCCAGCCTCAGTTAGAATAAGGTCGACTCGTTTATCAACACCAGAATTTTCCAATGTTTGAACACCAACATATACAGATGTATCTCTATTTAGGCCATTGCCAACAAGAGGTCTATATTTAATATAGTTCAAATTAGCGGCCGCAACAGCAATACCAGTTCCATCAAGATGAATATTCCTGGTAACTCTCATGTCTCCATAAATAGTGCTAATAACATTAACCGGAACACCAGCAAAGCTGCCACGCCCAGAGAATGCAAAATCAGCACGGAAATTAGGAGAAATTTGAATTGTATTATTGAAAAACCCAGAAAGTTTATTCATCCAGTTGTAGGTAAATGTATCGCACATAAATAATGTGGCGTTAGCATTGTTCCTACGGGGATCTATAAACTGACTCAAATCATCCAGGAAGTCATCAGCAGTTTTGGTAGCATGTGCCAAAGAAAACACTTGGCCATAATTAACAATATAATCAATTAAGCCTTGTGTATACTGTACACCGTCCGTACCCGTATACTGAGTTCCAAATAATAGATCAGTTTCAATATCCCATTTATGCTCAATGAGCTTATTACCCCAGATTCTCATCCACTCATTACCAGCATACTTAAGTACGGTGGCACGAGTAGTGTTATCCATCCCCAATGCAGTCTTCCAAATCTGAGTTAATCCATACCCAGTTGAATAAGGATTGTCTGCCCATGTATCAGGATATCCAGATCCCTTTGCAAATGCATTACCAACAACATAAGATTTCTTAGATTCTAAATTAGCAGCAATATTGGCATTAGCATATGTATAAGTTTCATCCATGGGGGCAGTTGCGGATTTCCATTGCAACTCATTATTGGTAGCTGTTTTTAAAGAACGAATAATCTCGGTTTCCAGAACAACATAATTGCCACTATTAACAACAGATTTAATTTTAGCAACAATATAGTCTTTAGGGCTATTAAATGCATCTCCAAAATTAACCTTTACTAATTGATTTGGCAAAAAGAAGTCAGGACGAGTACCAGAGTCGTTAATAGTAACCTCTCCAGTTATTTGTCCATAACGACTCGTGATATTACCAGCGGTCTTATAATCAGCACCCATCTTAAAGTAGTATGTATCACCTTGCCCAATATTTGCAGCAGTAACCGTAGCATCAACTGTGCTCGTAGCGCTCGTTGTTCCATGAGCAACTACATAAGCATATCGTCTCTGCCAAGAAGATCTCTCTTCTGTAAACTTAAATTGAGGATCATCTGTAGCCTCTTTTCTAAATACAGACAAAACCCTAAAAAAGGGATCTTGTTCAATATTAAGTCTAGAAACCATAGATCCAAAATTATACTTACGTCTAAGATCACCAGTACTAAGTGTACTACCTGTAGATGCGGCACCGCTTTCGGTCAAGCCAGTAAAATTACTAAGCGATAAAGTATCAGCCACTTATATCTACTCCCTCCCGTAATTTACGGGAATTTTTATTTCATGTTCGAGAAAATATCAGCCCCTCCGGTCGCCCTCTCAATGCCTTTAAAAATTTCTTCTTCTGTATCAAAGTCTTGATTAGGCGCGCCAGTAGCAGCAAGAGTTTTATGAACTCCCCGCATTTTATTAAGCTGTTTTTCTCTTTCTTCTAAAACCCGACGTACAATTTCTTTTTCCCTTTTATCACGATTCTTAAGATAATAAATATCTTCCCATGAAAGTTGGTGAGATTTTGCCCAGTCTTCAAGCTCATTCATTTCTTCGTTTTTTATTTTATGTTGTTCTTGGAAAGTCTTCTGTTGTTCACGAAATGAATCTTCTTGATCTCGTACCTGCTGATATTGACCCACCTTACGATCAACGGCGGCATTTACATAATAACCAAACAATTTCCCAGAATCAGAACCAGGATTATCAATTGCATCACTAATGTCAAACTCAAAATCTTCTGACAAACCTAATCGCTCCTTAACAGACACTGGGGCAGTATTCCCAGAAAGATATTGTTTAACATGATCAATCAGGCCGGGGTCTTGACGCATAGCATTAAGTATAGGAAGATAATTTTCATATGGCTCAAGTTTTTTAATCTTTTCAGATAGTCTTTTAGCTTCCTCGCTTGATGCCTCATAGCGCTTTTTAAGATTCTCTAGCTCTTTGGCTGTATCGCCGGAATTATCATTATTGCCAGAGCTATTATTCTTAGCATCCTTTTGTGAACCGGCATCATTGTTATCTGTGCCTTGTCCATCATCAAAGACGGCCCCATTTACATCACGATCCAATACCGCGAAAAAATCATCTAGCGAATTAGAATCGTCTTGATCCCCATCATTGTTATTTGATTTGGAATCTTTATCATCACTATCAACATTGTTATCTGCTATAGTGCTAAAATCTACATCCTTAACTGGCATTGTTATCTGCCTCCTTATTTATTTGGCATAAAATTTGCTATATATAATATACGCAATCTTTTCTTAAAAGTCAAGTAAAATTTTTAATTTTTTAAAAAATCTTTCATTAAGTATTCTTTTTCTTATTTTTAGTATTAATTTTATTTTTAATTTCATCTCTAAGTTTATCAAGTTCACGCTCCATGTCCTTTCGAGCCTCTTTCAAAGAATCTCGTATACGCTCCTGGAGTAGTTTATCACTCATTTTAAGCTCAGTCTTAGATCTATCAAGTTCAACCCTAGCATCGTCTACCTTAGATTTAATACCAGCTTGTACAAGTTGTCTACTAAGCGTTTCTATAGTACCATCACGCTCTTTAACGGCATCTTGCAGGGCTTCATTTTGTTGTTTCAATTGAACTAAAATACTTTTTCTACGAAGTATCTGTTCCTTATTTCTAATATCAGTTTCAGCTATAAAAGCAATATCATCTATTACCCCAAGCTCTAAATACTGTTTATATTCTTCTAAAACAGCCCATCTATTAACCGGAAGAGTACTTCCAGCAATAATTCTAATATCATATCTAGAACTAGCATAATCATTAAACCTTCCTATTTCATCCCCGGAGTCATCATAAAGTGGAACATTAATTTCTATTTCTCTGGTATCAAAACTACCAGAAGGATTTGGCTGAACAATTCTAAATATCTTATGAAATGTATAAGTATCTTGAGCCATTTCCATAAATACCTTACCAATATGCTCTAGAGCAGGCTCAACCGTATTGCTTATCCACGATCTTATCCTACGAGTACCATATTCGTCCTTAGCAAGGAAACCTCTATAAGTTTCGTCTCTTTCGGATGATACGCCCATAGAGGGCGGCTGAATACCTGCCATATATTCTAAATCAGATTTAGAATCTTGTTCTATGGTATAAAAAGCGCTAGCTATAGCCTGAGGCATAATAGGTTCGGGACGCTCACCCGGGGTTCTATATGGCAATAGAGCCCCAGGGCTGGCAGAATAATCTTCCCAAAGATCCTCATCTATAGAACCCTCAAGATAAGTCCATCTAATATTAGATCCTAAATTAGCATTATGAACCATAATTTGATGAGATTTATTAATTTCTTGCTGCTTTCCTATAAGAGGAAGTGCAGCAGACATTGGAAATGGGGTTCCGGTATGCATATATGGTATTGGAATAAGTGGAGCATATGATATATTAAGAATATATGAATAAAGCCATTGATCACCAACAACACAAGTTTTCTGAATCTTCCGATCATAATAAGGTATAGCATCTACTACAATATTTTCGCCAAGCTTTTTAAGCTCTTCATATTCCTCCTCTGTAACATATTTTTGTTCTATCTTAGAAGATTCCTCCTTAGCCTTAGCTATAAGAATATTTCTTTGTTCCTGAACAGAAGATTCAATTTCTTCTATAGATTTCCCAACTTCTAATTCATAACGCTCCCTTACTATATCTCCGCGTTCTAATGCATCCCTTAAACTAGCTTCCTTTTCAATCATGCGAACACTAAGTTCTTCTCGTAATTTATTTATTTGATCATCAATAAAATCACGGGCTTCTCCCAACTCCGATTCAGATACTTCTCTTTTAATAAAAAGATTATAATATCTAACCCGAATAGGTCTATATTCTTCATAATATTGTACAACTTCATCTTCCCGGCCTTCTGGATCAAGAGAAGTCTCTACCTCGGCTGGTTGTATAGAATCAGATTCTTCCAAATCTCTATCAGTATATCCCTCCCCCTCCATATTGCCACTTGCTATAGCTATTTTGTCTTTATACTCAGGAAGCTTATTATAAAGTTCATGTTTTGGGAGATCTTTCTTAATTATATGATATGTAGCATCTTTCTCTAAAAAATCGCTAGTCATAGAACTAACCCAGACATGAAATGGGTCTACACGCTCAAGCATAACCTCGCCCATCCCACGATCAGCAGATGGATCTACATATATATGAAAATATCCCTTACTTTTCATAAGGGCATCGGCCACCACTTGACCAAACATACTTTTTCCAGAAGAAATATACCAACAATAATCTATAATGTCAGTATGAATTTGAGCAAGGTCTACATCGGCCCCCTGTGCCCCCACAGCCTTCCACCTAGGGTTATTAGCAGTAACAAAATACTTCATAGTCTCTAAAACTGGAGTCATTCTATTTATAATAAAAGTAGGCATTCCAGCAAATTTTAAATCATCTTCCTCTTCCTGGGTTAATTGAGAATTAAGAGCAAAGTCGTAAGCTTTCTGCTCTTTAGTCTGCCACTGTTGCCTTTTTCCATTATTAGACATTTGCCATAAATGGCGAATTCTTTCAGCCTCTTTTTTTCTAGATTTAGCAATCTTCCCCTTTCCTGAACGAGAGGCTTTGTTATAAACCTCAGATCCAAGAGGTTGAACCAATTTAGAAAAATCTACATTATTTGCAGGCATTTTATCTACCTATCTCTTTCTGATGTTCTCTCCATCTAGCTAACTGAGCTATCTCCATCATATCATTTAAGTCAGCGCTAGCTGGCTGATCCCATCCAGGATAATTTTTATCTTTAGTTATATGTTTTTCTATTATTGTTGCACCACTATTAATTGCCATATAAACATATTTATTTCCTATAGTATGATCAGAAAAACCAGCATATCCTCTATTACAATCAAATCTTTCGGGAAACCATTCTATGCCCTTTCTAAGTATTTGCCTTCTCGACAAACAAAATAAATAAAATATATCAATACCAGGGACGACCTCGTCGTAATTACAATATACAGGATTTTCTGGATCAATGGATGCTATAATCGGCAAATTAAATTCTAGACATTTATCAAGTAATTTTAAATCAGAAGAAGATCTTTGAGCTAGCTTAATCCACTTAGGACCAGTTTCTAAATACCAACCAAGCCTTTCTGTATCAAATACAGAACACATAAATTCTACACCTGCCTTATCACACCATTTTTTAAGAACCCACATCTGACTAAAACTTAATTGTTTAATTTTGAGTTCTTCGTAATTAGTGTCTCCAGGTTTTTTAATCTTATCTATATCATATAATTGAAATTTAGCACAATCCCAACCAGCCCGCTTAATATAACCAATAAGCTCTTTAATTTCATCAAAATCTTGCCAATTATGTCCAATTTCTCCGCAAAGTAAAATCTTATACTTATTTGTCATTAGTCTCCTTATACATTAAAAATATACAATTAACCATGGCATGCGCTAAATGGTGTAAACCACTTTCTTTATCATTTTGTTCTCCCTTACGCCAAGCAAATATATGCCTCAATAAAGCAGAATAGTATCTATCAGATTCTACTTTTTCCCAATTCCAGGCCCCATATAAATTTTTTCCATAAGTCAAAACATCAACTACTCCTTCTAATTCTTTAACAGGAACAAGACTCCAGTCTTTCTTTTCGTCATCAAATTTCAATCCAGGATCAGTCTTAATAGCCATATTCAGTAAAAAGCTCTAATATTTTAAAATATAAACCCTTATCCCTTTTCTTTAAATTTTTCCAAGAAAAATCAGGATGACTTATAGCATTCTCCCTATTATTATTAATCCTTAAAACATTTGGTTGAAAATTAAGTTCATTAAACAATATAAAAGGATTTTCTAATATATCTTCAAATTTTAATCTTGAATCAGCCCTTTCTTCTATAAGTTTATTCCAATAATACCATGTATACATCGAAACTGCTAATCTTTCTTCGCCAGGATGCCCTACCACT
>Ga0209641_10004786_pt1 | contig 11133 bp, 12 predicted proteins | sample RifCSP16_1_FD_184022 | JGI IMG/M metagenome (GOLD analysis project Ga0209641, IMG submission 184022) | Soil microbial communities from Rifle, Colorado - Rifle CSP2_sed 16_1 (SPAdes) (version 2) | ecosystem: Environmental > Terrestrial > Deep subsurface > Rock core/Sediment | place: Rifle...
TCATCGGTCCGCTCATCCATGCGACTGAGCTTCTTATCGCTGATCATACCATAACATTAGCTTTTCAAAAATCCCTTGCGCTCAAGCCAGTTGACCTGATGACCGTTGTATTTCCAGACTATGTCAATCGGAATGCGGGTGAGCCTTACCACGCCATCCATGCACCTTACTCGCAGTTTATTTGCCCCCAAAAGGCTTTCAACAGTCCCCAGAATTTCGTTCGCGCTTTTTTGCGGAAGCCGGACTCTAGAAAATTCTTCTGGCTGCTGATTACTGTTTATCTGTCTATTCAATTGTACCTCATGATTCTTGTTATATATGGTCTCGACCATAGGTAAAGGTTACTGATTGTTCGGCATCGTGCCAGCATGGCGTCAATAAAGCTTCTTTATTCAGGATATTCAAATTTTTATTGAATTATGAATACACAACCTCAGCATAGCGAATCTTTATTCTGCAGCGTTATTTTTCCCAAGGAAAAGTTATGGTGTATGTTACACTATGAATTTTATACTATCGATTTAAGCTTCATAGGGTTCTAAGATTGGAAGAACTAGTGTCGTTAGAAGCAATGAATAAAATTACTTAAATCAAATAATTACACTATTACACAGAAGGACTTTTGACGCCATGGTCGTGCCAAAATACAATACTTAATTGACCTGAAGCTTGGGCGCAATCGATGGATGGGAATCATTCAAAAGAGCACTGAGAGCCAGAGAAATAATGGTTCTCATTAATTTTTCATTTGCATTTATAATATACCTCTCTGTTCACAAATCTAGCTGTTATCATATCATTTTTTACCAAATCATCCAAAACCAATTGAAAAGTTTGCCTATGCAATGCATAGATGAGTGTATTTTTTGCCCACGGCTTTAGGTCTTTCTCACTTGCCCCTAAAGATGAAATTATACTTGGGCGCAGATTCTCCGTTAATTCATCAATAGTGTAAGCTTTCCTTTTATTCTCACATAAAAAATCTAATATTTCTTTTGCAAGTCCAACATACTTTTGTCCTTTATTAAACTCATCATCACCAATTGGCATACTTTATAGATTGGTTAAAGGAAACTTAAAGTTACAGGCGATACACCAATAGACTTCCTTGGGATTAATTTATATAGAACCGCAAACAACCAGAAAGCATACAAGCATCAATTTGTGCATACTATTAAGCAGAAGACACTTTTTAACCGAGGTTATTATGGCAGGACAATTAGCAGGACAGCAAATCTTTATTCTAAGAGAAGGCAGTCAAAGAACAAAAGGAAGAGACGCGCAGCATAACAATATCACGGCTGCCAGGGCTGTAGCCTCAGCGGTCAGGACGACCCTGGGACCAAAGGGTATGGATAAAATGCTCGTGGACTCGCTGGGAGATATCGTGATCACGAATGATGGCGCGACCATTCTCCAGGCAATGGACATCGAGCATCCGGCAGCCAAGATGATCGTGGAAGTCGCAAAGACCCAGGATGATGAGGTCGGAGATGGCACAACAACGGCAGCAGTGCTTGCAGGTGAATTCCTGAAGAATGCTGAAGAACTCTTGGAACAGGGTGTGCATCCCACAGTCATCGCCAGCGGATACAGGCTTGCATCTGTAAAAGCAAAAGAAATCCTTAAAACCCTTGCAAAACCAGTGACCCTGGAAGATAAGGATTTATTATTGAAAATCGCTGTGACAGCGATCACCGGAAAAGGAGCTGAAGCATCCAAGGATGTTTTCGCCGACCTTGCGGTAAATGCCATATTAGCGGTGGTTGATAAAGAGAATGGCAAATATACTGCAGATATTGAAGATATCAAAGTTGAGAAGAAAGTGGGTGGCAGTGTTGAAGCATCAGAGCTAATCGAAGGCATGGTAATCGATAAGGAAAGAGTCCATACGAACATGCCAAAGAATGTCCATGATGCCAGAATACTTCTGCTCACCGAAGCCCTCGAGATCAAAAAGACAGAAGTGAAAGCCGAGATCACAATCAAATCACCCGACCAGCTCCAGTTATTCCTTGACCAGGAAGAACAGATGTTGCATGACATGGTCAGCAAAGTGATCAATAGCGGGGCGAATGTGGTCTTTGTTGAGAAGGGAATAGATGACATTGCACAGCATTATCTTGCAAAAGCAGGCATATACGCAGCAAGGCGCGTAAAGAAAAGCGACATGGAAAAACTGGCACGCGCAACCGGTGCAAAGATACAGACAGGCCTGAAGGAAATCAGCGAATCTGATCTTGGAAAAGCGGATCTTGTAGAAGAGAAAAAGCTGGGTGAGGAGGCAATGACATATGTTACCGGGTGCCATAACCCCAAGGCAGTTTCTATTATTCTTCGCGGAGGGACCGAGCACGTTGTGGATGAAGCTGAGCGTGCGCTTCATGACGCATTGCGTGTCGTTGGAGTTGCGATCGAGGATGAGACTCTTGTAGCAGGAGGCGGCTCACCTGAAGTTGAACTGGCGCTGCGCCTGCGAGAATACTCAGCCACATTAATAGGCAGGGAACAGCTGGCAGTCGCAAAATTTGCCGAAGCGCTTGAAGTCATCCCGAGAACCCTGGCTGAGAATGCAGGTCTTGACCCCATTGATATACTTGTGGAGATGCGAAGTCAGCATGAGAAGGGCAACAATACCGCAGGTCTCAATGTGTTCACAGGAAGAGTTGTTGACATGTGGAAAGAAGGCGTGGTTGAGCCCCTCAGGGTAAAAGTTCAGGCTATCAATTCTGCCACGGAGGCAGCCACCATGATCCTGAGGATAGATGATGTGCTTTCAAGCAAATCCGCACCTTCTGGAGGCATGCCACCTGGTGGACCTGGAGGCATGGGTGGAATGGAAGGAATGGATTAAGCGGGAATTTCCCGCTTCTATTTTTTTAAATTTAATGAACAATCGTAAATACAATGACTAATATTCAAAAGAAATTATATATGAATGTGCAACTATATATATGAGAGCGACCTTTAATATATAGCCCGATATGTTAAGGTTGTGGGGTTGTGAGCATTAGAACCCAAAAGCAATAGAACTTTTCTACTGGGTTCAGGAATAATACCCTTGAATTACTTCAGGGGACCAATCAAGAGGTGAATTAAATGGAATTTAAAGAAATAAATATACCGGAAGGTATAGTCCAGCAAATTGATCATGAAGGGGCATTTGCTGACATCGCAGTTGATGTGGAAAATGTAGATATTTTCTATTCCAATGTCAACCTTGATGTGTCATATGAAGATACGCTTGAAGATATGGAGAAGACAATGGGATCTGTTCCTGTTTTCATGAGATCTCTTCCCACAAAAGTGCTCATCCATAACTGGTCTTCATGGAAGATGGTTGATGAGATAAACATGGAAAGAGCCAGATACCTGCTAAATACCGACGAAATGTTGGAAGAAATGCTGGGCGAAACCCAGGGGTAGAAAGATGACATTCATGCACGCAGGTATGAACGAAAATGAAGCCTTGATTAAGGCTGAATTTGAGGTATCTAAAGAATATCACATACTGCTGCATGAGATCAAAAAACTTGGCAGAACACCTGGTAGAACAGTAAAACAGAGTTAATTAAAAGGAGAGAATAATATGGTTAAAAAAACTGAAGAAAGAAAAGATATGAATGAAGAAAAAAAGGATATTTCCAAGACTTGCGAAGACAGCTACACAGCCGTTTCAAAAATGTGGGAAGATTCCTACTTAAAACTATACAAGCCCTGGTTCGAATCCACGGAAGCGCTTTTCGGGAAAGCGTTTGAACTCTCAAAGGATGCTGCACCAGAAACATATAAGGAATTTTATGGTGAATGGTTGAAAACGTCCCAGAACAGTTTCGGTAAATTTTATGAAATCCCGACCCTGGAATCCAATAAGGAAACATTTGAGAAACTCCTGGTTAGCGCAGAGGAATCGAATAAGATCTACAGTTCATGGATCGCGGAATTAGAGGAGAATTCCAGGGCTACCCGCGAAGTACTCCAGGGCGAAGCAGATCCTGCAAAATATAAAGAAGTCTATGATATGTGGATCAAGTCGTATGGAAAAATGCTTAACGAGCTTCTTACACTGCCATTGCGGCAAAATATGAAAGAGATCTTTGAGAATATCACTGGCACACCTGATATATATTCAGAGGCATTTGAGCAGATGTCAAAAATATGGAAAGATTCATACGCAAAGCTATACGTGCCGTATATAGACTCCATGTTGAAGCTTTCTATGAAATCAGCGGAGATCTCCCGTGGGAATGCGAGCCCTGAAGCCTATAAGGAATTTCATACCTTATGGATGAATACCTATCAGGAGACCTATGGCAGGTTGTTTGATACCCAGTCCATGCGGCCTTCAAAGGAAGTACTGGAGTATTTCGTGCGCAGCGAAAACATTAATCTGAACCTCTACAAATCCTGGATAGCAATCCTTGGAAAACTTTCCCAGAAGGCTGAGGGACTATCAAAGCAGAGCGCAGATCTGGAGGCATATAAAGAACTTTATAATCTCTGGGCAAAAACATATGAAAAGGCATTTGTCAACTTCTTTGAGAACACACCCACATTCAGCCCGTTTAAGGAGATTCTGGAGCCTGTAAAAAATGCGGCAAAGATATACGCAGATACATTTACCAGCATATCCAGGATGTGGGTGAAATCCTATCCCAGCTCCTCAGGTGCGGTTTAAATAAAATACCCCGTATTTAAATACGGGGAATAGTTAAAAAAATTGAGTTATTATGGTTAAAAAAACTGAAGAAAGAAAAGACGTGAACGAGGGGAAGAAGGATATTTTCAAGACATGGGCTGACAGCTATGCAGCCGTTTCAAAAATGTGGGAGGATTCCTACTTAAAACTATACAAGCCATGGATTGAATCCACAGGAGAGATGTTTGATAAGGCATCTGAACTTTCAACGGATGCTGCACCAGAAAAATATAAGGAATTTTATGGTGAATGGGTGAAAATATACCAGAATAGCTTTGGTGAATTTTATCCAATCCCAACGATTGAATCCAATAAGGAGACACTTGAGAAACTATTGGCAAGCACAGAGGAATCGAATAAACTCTACATGTCCTGGATTACCGAGTTAGAAGAGAATTCCCGGAAGACAAAAGAGATACTCCAGGGCGAACCAGATCCTGCAAAATATAAAGAATGCTATGATATGTGGATAAAGTCGTATGAAAAAATATTCGACGAGTTTCTTACACTGCCTGCCATGGAAAGCACAAAAGAGATTTTTGAAAAATACACAGGCGTACCAGATATCTACTTTGGAAGCTTCGTACAGATATCAAAACTATGGAGGAATTCATATGCCAAGCTATACGAGCCGTGGATTGAATCCGTATCGAAGCTTTCTAGGATAATGGCAGAACTCTCTCGGGGAGATGCAGGCCCAGAAGCCTATAAGGAATTTTATACCTTATGGGTGGATACATATCAGGAAATCTATGGAAAGCATATGCAGTCCATGGAACCTTCCAGGGAAATGTTTGAGCATTTTGTTAAGAGCGCCAATATTTATGTGAGCATGTACAAGTCCTGGATAGATGCACTTGAAAAAATGTCAGAAAAGGCTAAGGAGCTGTCGAAACAAACCTCTGATCCAGAGGCATATAAAGAATTCTATACTCTATGGGTAAAGATGTATGAAAAGGCTTTTGATAGCTTTTTTGAGGACATGCCGACAGTGGGAGGCCCTATGAAAGAGATCATGGAGTCTGTAAAGGTCATGGCCAAGATGTACGCTGACACATTTACCAAGATGTCAAAGATGCGGGTGAAATCGGGTGTTCGTTCAGCGTCAGCGTATCCGGGAAAGAATAAAAAATGAGAGATTCAGACAGGTAAAATATGGAAAAATCAAATTTTGAATCCACCCAGGAATTTTTTGACATGTGGTTAAAGGTATACAACGCCACCACAGGCAGGCTCGTAGAGATGCCTGCCATGGGTCCAGCACGTGAGAAATCTGAAAAAATGATGAAGGGTTTCTCTACCTTTGTTAACCTTTATGCAGCAGGGATGGATTCCATTTCCAATTTCCAGAGTGTATTCATGGAGGCAATGCGCAGAGTGCATGAAAAGACTGCAACTGAGCTAGAGGGAGAAATCAGTCCTGAGAAATGTAAAGATTTTTACAAGATTTGGATAGAGACGTATAGTGAGACCTTCAAGGAATTCCTGAAATCAGGTCATTTTGCATCGGACATGAGGAAATTGAATTCGTATTTAATGGAATTTCAAAAATACAACAGGGAAATGCTTGAAGAGAATTATCTGAAACCCATGAATCTCCCTACAAAGACGGAAATCGATGAGACCAACAAAGAGTTGTATTCTCTTAAGAAAACAGTGAAAGAACTAACCAGCCAGATAAAAGAATTAAAAGAGAAAAAATAGGGTTTTGGGTATGGAGATGCCATGAACAAACTTAGTTCAATAGAAGATTATGAGAAATTCAAACACGGGATGGAACTATTCCTGAAACCCCCCGATTTTTCAGTTGGAACAACGCCTTCTGAGGTAATTTTTAGCGAAGATAAAATGAAACTTATCCATTATATTCCAACAGTAGAAAAGCCATACCCAGTTCCAATACTCGTAGTGTACGCACTTGTGAACCGGTATTACATTCTGGATCTCCAACCTGATAAGAGCGTTATAAAGAAGCTATTGGATGAAGGTTTTGATGTTTATGTCATTGACTGGGGATATCCTTCAGGTGTAGACAGATATCTTACAATTGATGATTATGTGAACGGTTATTTAAATAATGCTGTTGATAAGATAAGAGAGCGGTCTGGATTGGATAGAATCACACTGCTCGGCGTATGCCAGGGCGGGACTTTTTCTGTGATGTATGCCGCACTGCACCCTGAAAAGGTAAAGAACCTGGTCACTTTGGTGGCTCCTGTAAACTTCGATACTGATAAAGGGATTCTTCACATCTGGGCAAAGAGCCTGGATGTAGACAGTATAGTGGATAACTATGGAATAGTGCCAGGAGATTTCTTGAATGCGGGATTCCTGCTCACAGACCCCATCAGGCTTATGATCGACAAGTATGTAGGGCTGTTTGAGAAAATCGAAAATAAACCTGGAGATAAAGAAGGCGAGCTTCGAAATGAAGAAACTGTCAAGAATTTCCTTAGAATGGAAAAATGGATATTCGACAGTCCCGACCAGGCGGGGGAAACCTTCAGGCAGTTCATGAAAGACTGCTACCAGAAGAACCTTCTCATCAAAAATGAGATGAAACTCAATGGTAAGAAGATCAATTTGAAGAATATCACAATGCCTCTGCTTAATGTCATGGCGGAATTCGACCACCTCGTTCCTACCGAGGCAAGTAAACCCCTGACCGAGGCGGTATCAAGTTTGGATAAAGAGACGCTGGTTTTCCCGACAGGACACATAGGTATCTTCGTGGGCTCCAAATCCCAGAAAGAGGTCTGTCCCAGGATTGCTGAGTGGTTAAAACCCAGGTCTCTTCTGGATGGAACAGGAGAAGAGAAGCCCGAATCAGCCAAGGAAAAGACGAGTGAACAAAAAAGAAAGAATCGCAGATCAAAGGTAATTATAAAATGAGACTTGAAAACAAAGTTACAGTTATTACAGGAGCGGGAAGCGGTATTGGTAAAGAGACTGCGCTCCTGTTTGCAAAAGAAGGAGCCAAAGTTGTTGTCGCCGATGTAAATGAAAAGGCTGGTGAGGAGACAGTTGTAGAGATCAAGAAAAATGGAGAGGGATTTTTTGTAAAATTGGATGTATCCAACAGGGAACAATCAAAACAGATGGTTAAAACTGCTCTGGAAAAATATGGTAGAATAGACATTTTGATAAATAATGCAGGCATTGTCCAGGATGCCTTCGTATCAAAAATGACTGAGGAACAGTGGGATAAGGTTATCAACATCAATCTTAAAGGAGTTTTTAACTGCACCCAGGCCGTGGTTGAAGTCATGATGAACCAGGGGAATGGCGTAATTATCAATACATCTTCGATTGTAGGGCTGTACGGAAATGTGGGCCAGGTCAATTATGCTGCAACCAAAGCCGGTTTGATCGGCATGACTAAGACCATGGCAAAGGAACTGGGGAGAAAAGGGATAAGGGTCAATGCAGTTGCGCCGGGATTTATTACGACTCCGATGACCTCAAATGTTCCTGAAAAAATCCTTGAAATGATGAAAGAAAAAACTCCGTTGCGCAGGCTTGGTGAAGCAAAGGATGTTGCGTATGCATATTTGTATCTTGCTTCAGATGAGGCGAGGTTTGTTACCGGTGCGGTGCTCTGTGTGGATGGTGGACTGATCATATGAAAGATTCGAAATAATAATTAAAGTAGGCGATGAGAATGAATAATGTAGTTGTTGTATCGGCAACCAGAACCGCAGTCGGAAAATTCGGGGGAAGTCTGAAGGATTTTAACCCTGGACAACTTGGTTCTATAGTATTGAAAGATGCCCTGAAAAGGGTAAATATTGAACAAAGTGAAGTTGAAGAAGTCGTCATGGGTAATGTCCTTTGCGCAGGTCACGGCCAGAACGTGGCAAGGCAGGCTGCGATCTGGGCAGGAATTCCAAAAGAGGTACCCTCCTATTGCGTGAACAAAGTATGCGGCTCGGGTTTGAAGTTGTGGATTTGATGATACATGATGGATTATGGGATATTTTCAACAATTACCATATGGGGGTAACAGCGGAGAACGTGGCAGAAAAATACAGAATCACGCGGGAAGAACAGGATGAATTCTCAGAACTTAGCCAAAATAAGGCAGAAGCTGCGATCAAAGGAGGAAAGTTCAAGGATGAAATCGTTCCCGTGGGAATTCCCCAACCAAAAGGCGAGCCTGTTCTCTTTGATACAGATGAGTTTCCAAGGTTTGGCACAACAAAAGAGATACTTGCAAAACTTAAACCTGCATTTAAGAAAGAAGGGACAGTAACTGCGGGCAATGCTTCAGGAATTAACGATGGAGCAGCTTGTGTTCTTCTTATGTCTGAAGAAAAGGCAAAAGACAAAGGACTTACCCCCCTGGCAACCATCCAAAGTTATGGGTTATGTGGAGTTCCTCCCGAACTGATGGGTCTTGGTCCAATTTGTGCGACCAGAAAAGCCATAGAAAAAGCCGGCATAACTTCTGATAAACTCGACCTAATAGAACTCAATGAAGCCTTTGCATCTCAGAGTATCGCAGTTAGAAGGGAACTGGGCTTGAACCCTGACAAAGTTAATGTTAATGGCGGCGCCATAGCCCTCGGGCATCCTATAGGAGCCAGCGGCACAAGGATACTGGTTACACTTCTGCATGAATTAAGAAGAAGTAAAGGTACATACGGACTTGCAACGCTATGTATTGGAGGAGGTCAGGGTATTGCCATGGTGGTAAAGAGGTAGATAATATGGGAAAGAAAGCAGGATTGGAAGGTAAAGTCGCCCTGGTCACGGGAGGTTCAAGGGGGATAGGGCAGGGGATCGCCTTGCGGCTGGCGGAAGAGGGCGCAGATATTGCAATTAATTATCAGTCAACCAGAGACCAGGCTGAGACGTTATCAAAGTTAATAGATCAGATGAGTATGATAGACGAATTTGATAGATTATCCCTGAAGATAGACCTGATGGAGACAAAGGAGAACGCGAAGGAAGTATCAGAGTTAATAGATTCTATGGGCAAGCATTCTATCATATGCCAGGCAAACGTCAATGACTTTGAGCAGGTGAACAGGATGCGGGATGAGGTGGTAAAGCAGTTCGGCAGAATAGATATTCTGGTCAATAACGCAGGAATAGTAAGGGACAAATCTTTTGTAAAAATGACTCCCCAGATGTGGACGGAAGTATTATCTGTGAACCTGGATGGAGCGTTCTACTGCACCAAAGCGGTCATAGAGGGTATGCTGGAGAGGAAGTACGGTAGAATTGTGAATATATCCTCAGTTATCGGGAGAATGGGTAACCGCGGACAGGCAAACTATGCAGCTTCGAAGGCAGGATTGATAGCTCTATCGCAAACGCTGGCAAAAGAATTTGCAGGCAAGGGTATAACCGTAAACGCTGTTGCGCCAGGATTTATTGAAACTGATATGCTAAAATCGGTTCCTAAAGAAATAATGGGGAAAATCCTGGCACAGATACCTCTCGGAAGACTCGGGAAGCCGTCTGAGGTGGCAGGTGCGGTGGCATATCTGGTTTCAGAAGACGGGGATTACATAACAGGCCAGGTCATTGATATAAATGGAGGACTCTACATCTGAATGTACAGTCCCATAATTTTTTGCAATCGGAACCAGTTCTGGGGCACAAAATGAATGATAATGATAAATACAAAAATGTTTAGGTACATTGATGTGAATTAGGCTTCAACCATACAGCACAAACTAGATTTCAAATTGATGCGGTATAGACGCTTATTCTCTCAGCCAGATAGAAATGGCTTATTGTCCCATGCTTGCTGAGAATTATGATGCGCTGAATAAAGCAGCGGATTTTGCAGTTAGAAAGCTTGGGAAAAATAGATGATGTTTAAAATTATATGATTATTAACAATACCTTCGCCATATCCCAATTTCTTTTCGTCATCGTAAACGGTAGTCTTGTCTATCACTGCTATCGTTTTTATGTTTTCTGCCGAATAACTCCAGCCACCGCCATCTCTTAATGAGAGGAAAAGCGGGATAAACGCATCGAAGGGTTCGTATTCTTTAGCTGAAGCTTCTTCTTACCAGCCATTTTCTGAGTTCATCCGCAAAAAGGAGTAGTCCTGCGAAAGGCAGGAGGATGAGCCAGTCGTTCAGGTATAATGGCGCTGTGCTGAATATATGCTGTAAAGGTGGTGCATACACTATAAAGAATATCAGGATTATTTCTATCGCTATGCCTATAAGAAGGTATCTGTTTGTAAAAACACCCACTTTGAACAATGATTCCCTGGTGGTACGGCATGTTAAGCCGTTTGCTATCTGTGTTACAATTATGGCTGCAAGGGCGATGGTAGTAGCTTTAAGATAAAGTGGGTCTACTTTGGAGAGGCTCAGTCCGTAGCTCCAGCCACCACTTTTTAACACATAGTAATAACCGCTCATAGCTGCTATTGCCTCGATTGGACCAAGGAACAAATATGAGCGCTG
>Ga0209641_10004790_pt1 | contig 11132 bp, 26 predicted proteins | sample RifCSP16_1_FD_184022 | JGI IMG/M metagenome (GOLD analysis project Ga0209641, IMG submission 184022) | Soil microbial communities from Rifle, Colorado - Rifle CSP2_sed 16_1 (SPAdes) (version 2) | ecosystem: Environmental > Terrestrial > Deep subsurface > Rock core/Sediment | place: Rifle...
CCACGCAGGGCTTCTCGGCCACCCATAGTTCGAGATCGGATAACGAATCTGCGCCGCTGGTAACCGTAACATGGATGGTATCCCAGCCTTTAAGATCGAACGACGGGTAGGTTTCGATCACGCCTTTACCGTTGATAAACTTTTGCGAATATACAAATTTTATCGGGGATATCCACGGTATTCCCGGCCGGGGATACAGGCGCCGATAAATGCCAAATCCCAATGCGACCAGTATTATAACCGCGATGCCCATCGTCATCAGTTTAACCTGTAGCCTCGCTAATTTTACCCAGTCTATTGTCTGCTTCCGCTCCATCTTCCGCTTCCTCTCTTTAGATTATTTTTTCGCTATCCGGCGACCGGGAGTCGTGTCCCAATCGCCCATAATTTCGTAAAACGTATCGCCATCGCGAACCGGAGCCATTTCGACCATCGGCGATAATTCGTCCCAGCTTTTAGGCACAATCTCCATATCGCGGCTCATCGTCAACACTCCGAGTTGCGCCGCCGTTTTCAGCACCTCCGGTACGAACTTTTTAAAGTAATAATAATTTTCACCCCGTAGCTCGTCGAGTAGAATCGCCTTCGAGACCTTTCTCCCGATCAGCATACACCATATTTTCCACGCCGCCGAGCTCTTACGGAACGGAATTTGCCTAAGCTCAACCTCGGCTTGTGGGGACTGTGGGGCGGTTTCGGGGGTTGGGGCGGGCGGTTGGACGGGGGCTTCCGCTACGGGCGGCTGTGGGGCGGTTTCGGGGGGTTGAGACGGCAAATTCGGCGCATTTGCCGCGAGCGTCGCCAATCTTATCCGGTAGGCCGCCAGCAGGTCTTCGTAATAATAACTGGATGCCTCGGAGATCCCCATCTGCTCCGCCTTGACGATCAGGCAGAGATGATGAGCATGGCACAGTTTGGGGTCTGGTATCTCCGGCGTTGGCTCCGGCATCGCCCCGTGCGGGTTGCAGAACCCTCCGTCCATATCGGGGTCGCCGAAATAACAGCAGACCTTGTCGCGCTCTATACGAATCTTGTAAAACCGATTGATCCGCGCCACTATCACTTCTGTAATTTTTCTACTCATATCTTCCTCTTAGCTATCAAGTTTGCCGGACGGCTTCCCCGCGCTTAGTTGCTCGCGCAATTGATCGACCCGCTCGCGTTCCTCTTCCGTCATAGGGCCAACCAACCGTTCTAGCGAATGTTCGTAAGTCACGAGTTCTATTTCGTCGTCGCGAAACTCCAGTTTGTGAACCAACAGCCAGTCTGTTTCCGGATACAGCTCCTGCAGGTTACGACGAATACGAGCCTCTAGCGGACGAACAGTTTCGGTCATCCGCGCCATCATTTCCTTGTACGCAAGCATGGCATCGTGCAACGCCTTCAGTGGATGTTTCGCCTCGATCTTGACAGCCCGTATTTTCATTCTGCCTTCGCCGACCCGCCTTCTTCTTCGCGGCCTTCCTCTACTCCGTCTTTATGCCCCTCGTTATACGCCTCGTCCCGCTCTTTCGAAACACAGACATCGCACGGCACGATGTTTAAAACTGGTCGTCCCTTATGATCCGCTCCCTCTGTCGCGTCGAGTTCTTTTCCACATCCATCGCACAGGACGATTATGTCGATACTTATTTCCATCCAAGCCTCCGTGCCCTTGCTATTACATACCCCATCAACAGATAATTTACTCCCGCACCCCTTGCAAAACGGAATGTCTTTCATTAAACGCTTCCCTCCCGTGTTTCCGGTTTATCCGGCGGCAACTCGGCAATTATAATACCCTCACGGTAAAAGCCCTCGCCCGTGCATTTATGGTTTTGGCAATTCAATGGGCCAAAGGTATTTTGCCGAAGAGTTCCCTTCTGCTCGGCCACCCAAGAAACGTTGCAATGCGGGCACTGCATAACTACCTTGCGAGCGACCGGCACATCCGATGCCGACTTGACTACCCCATTTACTATAACTTTAACGTCGTTTTCGCTCATTTATCGCCCTTTCTGTATTTCTCGATATCGGCCTTCCGCGCTGGCTTCCGGCGCAAACTGATATCCCACCAGCTCGCCTGCATATCCGGAAAAGTTTCGGGGGTACAAGGGATTGCCAGCTTGTCGCACTGGTGATGCCTCTGGCCTTTATAGCGGTCGCCCGTCCGAGTCGCGTAATACCCGTCCCGATTGATCTGCCGGATATCCCGCATCTCCCCTCCCCGCCCAATGTGCTCAACGGCCATCTCAAACCCCTTCGGAATCGACTCGTCAACGAACACCACTTCGGGGTCGAGCTCAAGGAACTCGATTATCTCTTGCCAGCCGGACATTCTTCTCTCTTCTCGCAGGCATCCGGGCAGTCCCGCGATGCCATTCCCGCCTGCGAAAACGGAGGCAGGAAGTCCTTCCGGCGCAACCACGCCAGATAACAATCCTGCCTTGCCACGATACTTTTGATTTTTTTGATTTCGGTTCTAAGCTTGCGGCTCTCGACCCGCATCCATATCAGGCCGAAGCCCGCGACGTATGCGAGCGCCGACATCACCAAGGCCGCTCCCAGCTTCAACTCCTGCGACTGCGCCAACATCTCCATCCGCTTCTCCTCCCGCTCAGTTTGAATAACTTTAGCACATATTTTTTAACTTGTCAAGGGGTCTCGCAATATTCTTGCATTTTTCTTATGCGGGCATCCGGATTCGAACCGGAACTTGAGAGATTTTAAGTCTCTTGGCTCTACCTATTGGTCTATACCCGCAAAGTGCCCGGGGTGGGATTTGAACCCACACGGGGTTGCCCCCGGAGGATTTTGAGTCCTCCAAGTCTGCCAGTTCCATCACCCGGGCAAATGGGGCGGCAGGGATCGAACCTGCGCGTGTGAGGTTCAAAGCCTCACGCCTTCCCTCTTGGCTACGCCCCAAGCGATCATTGCTTTCTGCTATGATCCGAACACGTCTGCGATTCCGGCAAGGGGGTAGACCCATGCCGAACGCAGATATAATAATTCGTCGTCCCCGCATCGTCGGGAGATGCCTTCGCCTTCACCGAACATGCTATTTCCATGAATCGGCAATTCCCGCAATTGTTGACGGGAGGGATATACGGCAACGAACCCGGATAATCTAGAGGCAAAACCCTTTCCGTGTACCCGCACCGCTCGCGGGTGGTTGCCAGCGAATCCGCCTCGACTATCGCCTTGTTGTCGTACTTTACCGTCTTAAACGTATACCCGCATTTCGGGCAAGGCGAATTAGAATCATAGCAATTCTCTTTCAGTCTCCTTTCGTGCAACCAATTGCACCCTTTCAGGCTATTTTGTTATGCTTACGCGGGCGCTTCGCGTTGTACGCCATCTTCTCTGCGATCTCTTTTTCGAGGTTGATCCCTAGTTGATGGCAGATATCGGCCACGCGGATAACCGCGTCGGCCAGTTCCTCGCCTAAATTCTGCCTGTCGCCCTTGCGAACGGCCATCCTGACCACGAAGTTCCCGTCGGCGAGGTAGTCGGGGATTTTCTGCGGATAATCTGGCGCATATTCCCCCGTCTCGTGCCCACATTTCTTGCACACAATATCGTCGAAACGGTCTCCCGTCATGGTTACTGTTCGCTCGGTTTTGAACTTATGGACGCACAGCCCCAGCGCCGCGTGTATCCGCTTGTTGGTTTCGTCTCGGGTCATGGCTTTGTCCACCAAAGAGCGGCAAGTCCAATTGTCGTTAGCGCGGCAGTTATCCACCACGGCGCGACTGCGGCTACAATGTAGCCTATCGCTAAAAACACCGCGAACTCAAATTGTCGTCTCATTTTCTGTTCCTCATTTTGGTTATGACTCCCCGGAGCGCGGCGTTAGACCGTTGCCAGTTTTTTATCGCCGTATTTTCCAAACAATCAATATGGCGTCTCTGTTGGTAATTTTCATCGTATAGTTTTTCATGCTCTTTTCTTATGCGAACAATGGTTTCGTTTAACGTCGCGATTTCTTTTGCTTCGGGCGTTTGGTTCGGCAGGTACTTTACCGAATGTCCGTTTGGGCAGAAAAATTCCTTGAGGTCTTTTAGCCGTTGTCGTTTTTGATGTTCGGCCATTCCAAAGACCACCCCACAAACCGAACACGTTTCTTCTACGATCGTTATTTCGCTCATTTTCTGTTGGCCTCTTCTCTTTCTATCCGATATATTTCGGCCTCGGCGTTCACGTAGTCCGCTTCCGCTTCGGCAAGTTTTTCCTTGAGAACGTCGCGCCATAGTCTTGTGTTGTCGCGTTTTAAAACGGCCTCGCGTGCCGGGTCTGTTTTCGCCTTCGCCATCATTTTCTGTTGGCCTCGCTTTCGTTGACGACCTCGAATAACGCCGTTAACGGCGAATTATAAGGCCCAAGTTTGTCGGCGTATCCAGATAGAATACACGATCCAACTCCGATGATTAAGTTGTTTACCGCCGCCCATTGCTCCTTGTTCAGCACCTCGAATCCGACGTCGAACGGGCACGGGTCAAAAGGAAATGCCTCGCAAAATGGAAAGTTCCATCCTTTTTCGCCTCCCGTTTTTCGAGGTACTCGACCACGCCAACGGCTTTGATCCATGCGTATTCGGCGTTTCTCGCCTTAACGGTTGTGCCATAGATATTCCTTTGAGCCGCCGTGTCTCGCTCACGAGCCGCGTCGAATTGATCCCACCGCTTGCTCCGTAATTCTTTCGCCTTTTCCAGTTCTGTTTTCATTTTCCCTCCTTCATTTTCGGCCACGCGAGCGCGATAGCCATGCCTAACGAGTTCGACACGGTTTTGTGATAAAGTTTGCACATCGGCAAGCACACGTTTCGTTGTGTCATGTTATTCCTCCTCGTCGTCGCCCGCACAGGTTTTGCAAACGCCGGCGATCTCGTTTTTAGAGTTGCGCACTAATTCGATTTCTCTTTTGCATACGTCGCGGTTGCATTCGTTACACGTTACGATTTTCACGGGTTCGCCGCAGGTGTTACACCATGACGTGCGCGGCATACCGTCGAGATTGTGTTGTGTCATCAATACCCCCTAACAAATCGGATTGTCCGACGAATGCCCGGGACGTAAAATCCTATCGAAATATAAGGGCCATTACCGTCATGGAAAACCGGAGTCCACAGATGAATCCATGTATGGCCACGCCCATCCGTGTCGTGCAAAACGTCGAGACGGTATTGGGCTTTATTGGGGATTTTCATTGTTCGTATCCCCGCCAAGAAACTCCGCAATGAAATCCAGTATGATCCGCGTCTCATTTCGCCGCCTCCTCGTCGATGACAGCCTTTTTATCAAACCCGCCGCCGACGGGATTGTAATGGCACAGCCGATTATAAAACTCGTGCTTGGTTTCCTTCATTTCTCGCTCCTTTTCGCGAACCATTCCTTATCGAAATTGAGCATGGACTCGTCGGGGCTATCTCCGAAACCGGCGATCCCTTCCTGTAAATTCTCGCCGTACAAGGCGCACCATTTATTGCCATCAAGTTTAGGAACAATTTTAAGTTCAAACGATGGCCGTCTTTTTTCTACAGGCTTAATCATCCTATCGATTCTAATTTTTGCAAGAATCGGGGCAAGGACTTCGCCGCACTTTTCGTGATGAAGTAATTCCACGAATTCGCATCCACCTTCTTTTTGAATATAAGAACGCTTCAGGCTAAAAAGCGTTTCCGTCTCTCCGCACTCACAACAATTTACAATCATTTATTCTCGCTCCTTTTCTTGCTCCTCACCTTTTTCCGGGGCCGCCACATCTTACTGCCCACCATATACCATTCTAGATCAAACCACAAATTCCATTCAACGGGGTTCGTATCCATCACTTGGTTGATAAGGCCAAGCCTACGATAAAAATTGCCCTCGAATATCGAATGCCATTCATCCCCGCGCCTATTCCATTCCCGCGCCGAGATGCTGGCGGGACGATCAGTGTTATTGAAATAGCGATAGTCCTCGACCCATCGTTCCCTAAACTTAATCGGGGCAAACCGATCTTCGCCGTAGGGGATGATATACGCCCACCGCCCCCTTACGTACGCGGTAAAACCGCAATATAGGGGGTTGCACAGCCTGCTGTGGGGGTCTTTCGTATGCAACCCTGCGAGCAGGCGCTTGCACTCTTGAAAGCGAATATAATCCTCCCGTACCTTCTTCTCCCTCTTTCCCTCGCGTTTAATCCGGTCGGGACGGCCCATCTCCTTCGCTACGAACTCGTCCAGAACCGTCCCCATTAGCTTTCGCATTTTAGCCACAACTTTTTCAAACATCCTGTCGTGACAAAGCACGGAGAACTCGCCAAGCTTCGAGATCGGTATCCGCCATGCCCTGTAAATCTTGGTGCTCATTTTACTTGCCCAACCGGATACTTTTTCCGGTTATAACGATATCTTCGCATTCGCGCCCGCCTACAGAACCTCGCATGACGATTACTATGTTCCACCTGCGCCGAAAAGATGTCCCTCGTTTTTCGACGTGCTTGGCGGCCTCTATAATCGTGTCGAAATCGCCGGGAACTCTCAGCGTAGTAACGTCTACAATCCCCACTCGGATCAGCAAGTCGAGGACGTATTTTCTAATTTTACGGATCATTGCATTTCCTCCCGTTTATGTCACCGCCGCAAGCAAAAACCACTTCGGCTCCCGATATGGAAGGTCGAACTTCTCGCACAGCCGCTTGGCGTTGGCGATAAACCTATTTTTGTCCTCTTCCGAGATGACCATATCACGGTCCGGGTCGTCGACTCGAGTTCCGGTGATTATCCTGCCCGCGATAAATATCGGCGGCTCGTCGTCGCCATACGATTGCGGCACCTCGACCATCCCCACGCCCGGCAGGCCATCGGTCCATCTTTCCTCCCGCATGGCGCACATCGCAGAGTACGGCCAGTCGATAACTATATCATCCTCCATTTCCCGAACATTATTCTCGCTCCCGTCCAACTCGATCCCCCAGATCAAACACGCTTCGTAATCGGTGCTCATTATTTGCCATCCCTCCTTTTTCGATATGGAAACAATAGTCCGCTCCATCCGCCCTTAGATGACATTCCGGTTCGGCGGGGCACGGGCACTCGCGACGATACGCCATAAAGCAATCCTCGAAGTTGGGATACTCGCATGGAGTCGGCTCGTCGAGACTACAACCACACTCGGCTTCGGAATTGCAAAGCCCCGTGTATCCCGCCCGCTTCATTTGCTCGACCAAGAATTGCCGAACGTTTACCGGATCACACGCGAGTTCTCGTTTGTAAATTCGCTTCGCTTCGGTCGGCCAATCGTAAGATTTGCCAGCGAAGCCGCGGACAATGGCGCGGCCAGTCGCCACTATAAAGGCCGTCCAGAAGGCTTTAAGTTTGCGTATCATTTTAGCCCTTCCATGCTATCGTTGAAATTTTTCAGCAATTGAACGGCTTCGCTTGAGCGCTTATACGTCCAATCATTGCTCTCGACTATGTTGGCGTAATCGGAGATAATCGCTTTAACCGCCGCCCACTGCTTGGAGTTTAACGGCTTGAAGCCGATGTCGAAAGGGCAAGATTCGCCTATCGGCGCTTTATCGTCCGGCATTTCTTTGGCGCGTGGATGATAACAAATATATGCCGTACCCACGCAATGCATACAAAAGACTGGCAAGCAAACATTGCCAGAGAGATAGCGGGTTCGCCCCTCGCTCTTTTCCTCGCCACCCTTTTGCCTTTCCAAATGAACGTTTACCCGATGTTCGAGTGCATCGCGACGCTCACTCCCCTCATTCCAGCCGCACTCACATTTCGCCCAATAGACTCCGGCGGGATCGCGGCCAAAAGCTTGGCTCATCTTATGCCCCGGAACTATCGGATACATTACCGTCCCAAGTAGGGGCTTCTCTGGCGACTTTTCCTCCAACGGGTACCCGAAACGCTCGATCAACACCTTGTATTTTTTCAGCGGGCACACCGCATCGAACACCTGCCACTTGAGCGCATCGTCCAAATCGTCTGGAACCCTCACATCCGAAGCCTCGGCGCACTCGCAATAGCCCTCACTCCCTTCCGGGTATTCCCGCTTTGCATACGGGCATGGAGAACCGTGCCCCCATCGCTCCCTATTGGAATAACACCCGGTAACCGTAATGGTCGACGTTCTATCTCTCATCTTTTCGCTCCTTTCAGCATGATCCTACTCTCAACTTATCATGTCGTGTTTATCATCTTTAGCGTCCACGACCATCGCGACCTTGCCGTTTTTTACCCGATAATAACCGTCGGGCACAGAAATATCCGGTTGCTTTTCGCCTCGCCGGGCGCGACGCTTCCACGCCTGCCACTCCTCGTGATTCAAAACAGTTCGAATTGTAAGGCTAGGCCGTTTTCCTAAAACCACCGCTTCGTCTATTCGCCCGGTCATGGTTTCGATTTTCCTTTGCTCCCACGTTTTTTCGGCTTTACGCATCTCGTTGCTCCTTCCTATGCGCCGCGTTATCGGCTATCATCATGGCAAAGTTGGCCACGTCCGCCGCTTCTTTCTGCACCGCATCCAGATATCCGGTATGATCCGAAGAGGCCGACACGCATGCAATTCTCAGCTCGTTGGTTTCCTCCGCCAACTTATCCAACAAATATTTGAACGTCGAATCCCGCCATCCGCCCTTGTGCTCATTTGCGCGTAACGCCTCCTCCATGAGCTTGGCGAAATCGGCTACCTCTTTCCGGATAACATAATTTTGCGCCACAGACCCTTCGCGCCACGCCAGCTCCTTGTTGCACCGCTCCAAGTGCTTATCGAGCCCCTTGATATCGCCTTTCGCGTCGTAGTACCAAATCGAGCGAAGGCTATCTTTTTCCAACATCTCCACGGATCCGAGGAGAGTGCTTCGCTTAACTTCCAGCCTTACGATTTTCTTTCGCAGTTGCGAAATTTTCCATTCGTTCCATATACCCATCTTCTACTCCCTTCCCATTGTCCGTAAATATTGAGCCGCCGCGTTCTCTGCCGCCATTTTTGTATCCCATTTCTGCTCGCCCCCGACAACCACATCGGTATTCCCGATCTTGGCGTAATAATGAGACCCGCCCGGCCATTGGATTATCCTAACATCTTTCGGCGCCAGCTCCGGAAAAACCAGCTCCTCGCGGTCTAGATAGTCGTACTCGATGCATTCCTTCCCGCCCATAAAGTAGCCGCCAAGCCGCCCGACGTAAATCGAGCCGAACCGCCCTATCGCCTCCGCTTGGTTTGCCATCTTGGTGAATTCCAAACTCGCCCCGATATCCACGACTGATTTTCCGCCCACACTGGCCAGCACGAAAAGTACACTAGGGAGGCGTTTTATCGGATGCGTTTTTCTTTGTAGGCAACCCGCCGTTTCCGCAATCGCTTCGCTCATGGCGGGAATCTCCGACCGCTCGTGGTATTCCAGCAGGCTCGCGATGGTGTCCAGTTTCAGCATCCAACCGTAATCCAGCTTAACCTTGCCCTCGCGCCGCACCTTTACAAAATGCCAAGCCATTATTCCTCCCCAATTTAATCGGTGTCCAATAGGCCGCCCAAGCGGTGAAAAATCTCGTTCACTATGGGTTGAATCTCGGAATGAACAACCCACCTCGTCGCCCACATCGCCGCCGCAACTTGCGCGGGGGTCAAGCCTAAATTAAGATACCGCACGATCTCCAGATGGCGCGTCGCATTCCTTATGTTATCCTCGATCCTCCTCGATAAGGCATACGCCTGATTGCTTTCGGGAATAGTTCTCGATGGTGCGTTGCACACGGTCTGACGTAGCTTGTGAATTTCGGCGTGGACTTCCTTTATTTGAGCCTCTCGTTTTTTGTTTCTCATTCTACTCCCTCCCCAGCAACATCTCTTTCAAGACATCATCGGTGATCCGCTTTTTCCCAAGCGACTTGCTTAAACATTTATACGAGTTGCATGCCCACTCCGAGGACACGATTTCGAGGCGCACCGAGCACCCTCCCGCGCCCTTGCCCGCGATATCCCAGAGGCTATAGGGTTGCATATCGATAACCCGGCCCGCAACATAAGGCCCCCTGTCGAATATCACAACCGTCGTAGACTCGCCGTTTTTACGGTTCGTGACTTTTACGATGGTGCCGAACGGCAAGGTCTTATGGGCGGCTACCGGATCATCCTTATGAACCATAATTCCCGAAGCGCCATAATGAAAGTTGTACCACTTTCCCGTTTCCTTGTTGAAAATGGGCGACAGTCCTTTGCCGTAATGCGAGGCATCTCCGACCATCGCATGGCCAATGGTTAATAATAAAAATAAACAAATCGTTTTCATTCCATCTCCGCCTTTACTCTGGCTATAATAGCCTTGATTCTAGCTATGGCCTCTTTTGTCCTCCCGCCCCTGCGACGGTCGCTAGAATCGTCCAAGCACGATTGTGTCCGGCGCGGACGTTCGGGGTAATACGCCGTCGTTCCGTTGTCGATCTTGCAGATTCTTTTTGCCGCCATCCACTGACCCTCAAACGCCGAGCCGAGCAACGGACACTGGAATCCCTCCCCGGAGCAAAAGGCATCATCCACCGGGACTATTTCAACCACCCGATACGATGGATAATGTAAAAATCCCTTAAACATTGGTTTTGGCATCGCGATCCTCCGTATACTTCAAGAACGCCTCGCAGACGGCAGTTCCGAGGTCTAGCTCGCGTAGGTCGAAAATAGCGATATCCCCGTCCCAGAAAGTATATCTTCCATCTTCGAAATTAAGCTCCAACCCCGCCCCGTCCATCCGTTTCGGCTTTAACAATTTTTCCAGCAACGGTGCCCACTTTCGCGGGTCGCCACAATAGTTCGGAACATCACGCGGCGGCGGCACGTCGATAGATTTTACCCTTCGCCTGCAACGATTGCACTTGTAGCCGACAAGCGGGCCCGTGGCCTCCCAATCGTGCCGACATACTTTCTTGCCTTTCCTCCGGTGGACGGCATCGTTGATTTGTCTAGCGTTCACCTCTGGCCTCCTTGCCGAACTCCTTCGCCAAGCCCTCTAACTGCTTGCCGATATGTTTGATCCGCTTCTTGTCGCAGTCGGGATGCGTCCCCTTGCCATCCTTATCCAGTTTAACCCGCGCCTTGCGCTGGACATCCTCCCATGTCTTTTTCGAGATAGTAGTGAATTTGGACTTGTACTGCGGA
>Ga0209641_10004792_pt1 | contig 11131 bp, 8 predicted proteins | sample RifCSP16_1_FD_184022 | JGI IMG/M metagenome (GOLD analysis project Ga0209641, IMG submission 184022) | Soil microbial communities from Rifle, Colorado - Rifle CSP2_sed 16_1 (SPAdes) (version 2) | ecosystem: Environmental > Terrestrial > Deep subsurface > Rock core/Sediment | place: Rifle...
ACAATCACCATAACTTCTCTTCTCGTTACGTACATTTTTTTCGGCCTGATCGGACTGGCCATTTCTCTCAAGATCAAGCGAAATCCGGGAACCATTGGCTGGATTCTTGTGGCGAGCCTCGTACTCCTCTCGCAATGGATCCTGCCGGGGACCAGAGTCATCGCGATCTTTCAATTTCACATGTACGCCAATTGCGTTCTGCAGGCGTTCTTTTTCGGCATACTTGTCGGTTTGCTGTTGAAGAAGGGGAAATAGATGCTGTTGGTGTTCTATCTAATCCGGGAGACAATTGAAATCCCTCCTCTCCAGTAGATCCTATCGAACCATCGCCGCGCTACTGATTGTTTTTTCCCTCGTCTGTACGCAAATTCCGCTCTTCAATTATCTTGGATTCGAGTTTTCGGCGTTGCTTGCACTTGTTGCAGGCTTCCTCGCAGGACTGTTTGTGATCGGTGAATGGGGCCGGTCAAAGGGATCGATCGCTCCATTCCGGTTTTTTCTTCCGGTTGCGGCGGCGACCCTGTTGATGCTCGTTCCTCCGCTGCTCATTATTTTGCTGAATGCTTTTCTCGTCAAGAATTGCTCCCTCGTCCAGGGCTTGTTCCTCTTTCTTCTTCTTCCTGTTCCGGCAGTCCTTTTCTCCGGAAGCATTGCCCTTCTTATAGCGGTCCTTCTCAAACGATGGCGTAAAACATGGTTTACGCTTGTGGGAATATTCATCCTTGCTCACATTGCGGTTGTCACCTTTGGGTCACCGCAAATCTTCGCGTTCAACCCGATCATCGGGTATTTCCCCGGCGTCACATACGATGAGTCGCTCGATGTCTTCGGGATACTGACTCTGTACCGCCTGACCACTCTCCTTGCCGCGTTTTTGGTCGTCATGGTTTCGTCAGCCGTGTTCCGATCGCGGATGAAATCAGGATCAGGTTTGGTGTGGAAAAAGTCCGAACTGACGACCGGTGCAGCAGGGCTTCTCTGCCTTGCCATCACAATGTTCTTTAGTAACCAGATTGGCTTTTCGTCCTCAGAATCATTTATCAGAGATCAACTCGGCGGGGAACTCGAAACCGAGCATTTCAGCATCGTCTATCCAGCCGACAAGGTTTCGCGTGAGGACGCGGAGAAACTTGCCACACTGCATGAATTCTATTTCAGATCCATTACACGAGAACTTCGAGTTGTCCCCTCGAGAAGAATTCAAAGTTTTCTCTATGCTTCCCCGGAGCAAAAAGGGAAACTGATTGGCGCGGCAGGCACAAACATATCAAAGCCATGGCTCTGGCAACTTCACGTGAACCTCAGAGATGTCGATGCGGTGTTGAAACACGAGTTGGTCCATGTTGTGGCGGCAGAGTTCGGGTTCCCTCTCGTGCGAGTTGGACTTAATTCGGGCCTCATCGAAGGGCTCGCCACCGCCGTGGAAAGGGTCGAATACGATGAAACCCTGCACCGCCTTGCCGCACAGATCTACGGGATAGGACTGCATCCCGATGTGACGAGCCTGTTTTCCTTCACAGGATTCCTCAAGGCTCACGGTGGCACCAGCTATGTGATTGCGGGATCGTTTTGCCGCTATCTGATCGACCAGTACGGCATTCGCCGGTTCAAATGGTTGTATCGGACCGGGAGTTTTGAATCCTTCTATAATAAGGACCTCCAGACGTTGATTGCAGAGTGGCGGAGACACATTGATCGCTACGATCCCACACGGCAGGAGCGTCTGAAGGCCGCGTATCTGTTTCAGCGTCCATCGATCTTTGGAAAGGAATGCGCCAGGGTCATTGCGAATCTCAATGCCGAAACAAGAATTCTCCTGAGCACGAAGCGGTTTGAAGAAGCAGCAAAGACATCTGAACAGTCTCTTGCCCTTACGACAAACCCGGAAGCGATTCTCCAGCATGCCGGCGCCCTCTTGTTTCTGAAACAATACCAGGCTGGGCTTGAATTCTGTTTCAGCAAGTTGAGGGATTCGACGGTCGCGCACGTACTGCTGCCCCTCTACATCACGATGGGGGATTCTTATTGGGGGCTCAATCTGCACACTGAGGCCCGGCAAATGTATGAAGTGCTGTATTCGGTGCATCTCAGCCAGGGATGGGACGAAGCCGCAGGAATTCGGATCGCAGCTGTGCGTGATCCCCGGTTAGCCGAGACTCTGAAGGATTACTTCCTTTCGGCCAGGGAAGACTCTCTCCGGATTGCGTGGCTCGATTCTGCCCTCGCGCGGGGAAAACGCTCGGTACTCATACAGTATCTTTTGGGACGCGAGCATATAAGGTTGAGGAATTATCGGCAGGCGATTCAGATTCTCGGAATGCAGCGAGAGATGGATCTGGGGATTCTCGAATTCTCGCGCTACAGGATGCTCGCACGGGCACACTTTGAAATCGGAGAATTTCAAAAGGCAAAAACGTTCTTCTGGGAATCGTTGAACTTCACATCGAAGTCCGCACATCAGATTCAAACTGAAGAATGGCTCGCCCGATGCGATTGGATGGAGGAGAATAGGGAAGCAGGAAACGGAACTCGTTGACGAACGAGCCAACGAGACAACGTGACAACGAACCAACGAGTGAACGAAATAACGAAATAATGACAGCTGACCGCTGAAAGCTGACTGCTAATAGCTGCTCCTTTGCTTTTCCCCCATTTTTTCCATTAATTGCCTCGGTGGTACCGCTGTCTTTCCCCCTGATCATACCTGGAGTCACTCATGAAAACGACAATCACCGATGTGTGGGCGCGGGAGATTCTTGATTCACGCGGCAACCCGACCGTTGAAGTTGAACTGACACTTGAAGATGGAACTGTTGGACGGGCGGCCGTGCCAAGCGGCGCTTCAACCGGCGAAAATGAAGCTGTTGAGCTTCGCGACGGCGACAAAGAACGATATTTCGGCAAAGGTGTCCTGAAAGCAGTGGAGAACGTCAACGAGGTCCTTTCGGAAGAAGTCATCGGCTTCGATGCCCTGGATCAGGTCGGCATTGATAAGATGATGATTCAACTTGATGGCACACCTACCAAGAGCAAGCTGGGAGCAAACGCGATCCTGGGAGTATCCCTGGCCGCTGCCAAGGCTTCCGCCGCCTCACTGGGAATGCCGCTCTATAGGTACATCGGCGGAACGAATGCCCGCGTCCTGCCCGTCCCGATGATGAACATCCTGAACGGGGGCAAGCATGCCGACAACAATGTTGACTTTCAGGAGTTCTTGGTGATGCCTGTCGATGCCCCCAGCTTCGCAGAAGCACTTCGCATGGGTGTAGAAGTGTTTCATTCCCTGAAATCAGTCTTGCACAAGAAGGGATACAACACGGCCGTAGGAGATGAGGGAGGATTCGCTCCGAATCTGAAATCGAACGAGGAAGCGCTCGAGGTTATTCTGGAAGCCATTGAGAAGGCGAAATACAAAGCCGGCGAACAGGTGTACATTGCCCTGGATCCGGCCGCAAGCGAATTCTTTGATACAGGCAAGAAGAAGTATGTCTTTTCCAAATCCGACAAATCCGAGAAATCGTCCGAGCAAATGGTGAAGTATTGGGAAAACTGGGTGAAGCAATATCCAATCATCTCGCTTGAGGATGGCATGTCGGAGGGAGATTGGGAGGGTTGGAAAATGCTGACGGACACACTGGGAAAGAAAACGCAGCTTGTAGGAGACGATATTTTCGTCACCAATGTCGATTATCTCTCGAAGGGGATTGACATGGGAGTGGCGAATTCCATCCTCATTAAAGTGAACCAGATCGGAACGCTCACTGAGACCCTCGATTGCATCGAAATGGCTAAGCGGGCGAAATATACCACGGTGATCAGCCACAGGTCGGGTGAAACAGAAGATACCACGATCGCGGATATTGCTGTCGCGATGAACTTGGCACAAATCAAGACCGGCTCCGGCAGCCGTACGGACCGCATCGCGAAGTACAATCAGCTCCTTCGGATTGAACAGGATCTCGACACGAACGGATACTACGCGGGATTCGGGGCGTTCAACGTGAAGGTGTGACGGGGGTGAAACTTTGAAATTGAAAATTGAGTGTTGAGCATTGAACATTTTTTTCCGTGAGGCTGAGGAAAAACAATGCTCAATAATCAATGTTCAATGTCCAAGTCAGAAGTATTCATTGGATGAAGGCGCGGATGGATGCCAATGAAAAGGGCTCTGCTTTTCTTAAGTATATTGCTGCTGCTTTCCTGCGACAAGAACGGACCTACTGAGTTTGGATTCGTTTTGACTGACGTCAGCTTTGTTGCCGGAAAGCACTACACATACGCGTGGGCATTTGAAACGCGCGATTCACTGGGAAATCTTCTTTCGGTGCTGCATGACACGATTGCCGTGGTTGTCGAAACAAAAGATGACATCATCGACACACTTGTCGGCTTGACAAGATTGAGGGCTTACTCGCTGGTTGACTCAATTGGCTCGACAATTGTATGGTATCGAAACAACCAGAGTAGCTGCAGCGAAGTGGCATACTCAGGTGCAGGTCATGTGCCACCTGTGTCACCCAGGAAGAGTTCGATCTCAGACCAGGCGACCATGAATCGTTCTTTGATTCTGTTTCTCCCGATGACACTTCAGCAAATGCTTCCGGGTATGTTTCAATTTCAGACCGACTCCACCATTATCAGGCAAGACCCAAGGGTTGTGTATATGTATCCGATGAGTCAAGGCGACTCGTGGACATCGTTCACATCCCCCTTTCTTCAAACCCGAGAGGTCGTTGGAAGCGAGAGTATCCAAACAGGTGTGGGCTCCCGATATTGTGCCAAGATCAAAACGGATTCACCAATGTTCGCAGGATCGATTGAATGGTTCGATTATGTGGACGAGCAGGGTTTGATGCTCCGTTCATTGACGATGGAAATGTTGGCGTCTGGACCCGATGGTCCTGAGCCGACGGGGATGATCACCGTCCTTGAGCGGGCCGAACTGTTGAGCATTACTCAATAAGAGAAGGAACGGCATGAGTATTGAAATCAAATTCGGTACCGATGGGTGGCGGGGCGTCATTGCAGACGACTTTACGTTTGATAACGTCGCAAAGGTGGCAACCGCGACCGCACGATTTGAAAAACGTCAGAAGAACATCAGGAACGGCGTTGTTGTTGGATACGATTCACGGTTTCTATCGAAAGAGTTCGCGGAAAAGACCGCTCAGGTGCTGGGCAGCCACGGAATCACTGTCATCCTCTCGGACAAGATTTCTTCCACACCGATGGTTTCGCTGTTGACCAGGAAACTCAATGCAGCGGGCGGCGTTGTGATCACGGCAAGCCATAATCCTGCGAAGTACAACGGATTCAAACTGAAGGGAAATTTCGGCGGACCGGCCCATCCGGAGATGATTGAAAAGCTGGAGAAAGAACTGAAGAAAGTTCTAAGTTCAAATTCCCGCGTACGCGGGAACAAAGTTCAAAATTCTTTCGAAGAATTGAAGAGAAAAGGGAAGATCAGGCTCCGGGATTTCACTCAAGTCTATGTCGATGATCTGAAGGCCAAGTTGAATCTCGCACTCATTCGTTCTGCGGGCATCCGAATTGCCTACGATGCAATGCATGGCGCCGGTCAGGGCGTCCTTGAACAACTTGTTCCCGTCGCAGTGCTCTTGCGCAACGACTACAATCCGTCCTTCGGCGGATCGCACCCGGAACCGTTGCCGCAGCACCTGCGCGACCTGGCCTCTTCGATCGTAGCAAACAAATGCGATATCGGCATAGCGACCGACGGAGATGCGGATCGAGTGGGGGCATTCGACGAAAAAGGGAACTTTGTCGATTCGCATCGGATCTTTGCGCTTCTTCTTAAATACTTTGTCGAACAGAAACAGATGCGGGGCGAAGTTGCGAAGTCCTTTTCAGTCAGCCAGCTGATCAACAAAATGTGTGAGCGCTACGGGCTGACCCTGCATGAAACGCCAATAGGATTTAAATACCTCTGCCGCCTCATGACCGAACGTGATATACTGGTAGCAGCGGAAGAAAGCGGCGGACTGGGTGTAAAAGGCCATCTGCCAGAACGCGACGGTATCTTTATCGGGCTTCTCTTGTGCGAGATCATGGCAGTGCGGAAAAAGAAATTGAGTGAGCTGGTTGATGAATTGATGTCGGAATTCGGGTGGCACTACTTCAATAGGATTGACAAGCACCTGACCGAGAAAGAAAAGAGGCGTATTCTCGCGGTGTACGCCAAAGGGGTCACTTCTCTCGGCAGCTCAAAGGTACTTCGGGTCGAGAAAAAAGATGGCACCAAACTCTTTGTGGAGAATGGATGGGTCCTCGTCCGGGCTTCGGGCACCGAACCGCTTATCCGTTTCTACGCGGAAGCGGATTCCCCGGAGGCTGTGGAGAAGCTCCTTGTTTCGGCTACGGCTGTTTGACACTATCATGCAACCGGAGGGTACCGCAGGGGGTCTTATCGCAATAACACCAGGATGCGACCAATTCTTCGTCCTTTTTCCCACAGGTCAGGTTGCCTCTCTGAAGGAAACATGAAAAATCCCAAGGAATTGACACATTTCGGGCGATTTTCCTGGGGTTTTTCCCACCAACCTTTTTTCCACCTCGGGGTCTAATTGTATGTCCGAAGAAAAGTCCTTGAAATCAATGCCGAACGATCTTGAGCTCATTTTGAAAGCTCAGCGCGGAGACATGACGGCCTTTGAGCAACTGGTCTATCGATACGACAGACAGGTTCTTTCGATAGCCGCAACGCACGTCAACAATGCTGAGGATGCGAAAGACATCTATCAGGAAGTATTTCTGAGGGTCTTTCGAGGGATCGGCAAATTCGAGCTCAGAAGCGAATTCTCGACATGGCTCTACAGGATTACGACGAATGTCTGCTTGAGTCACCGGTCAAGGCGAAAACGACACGCGCATACGTCACTGAGCACCGGAGAGGGTGATGAGGAAGCACACGGGGTTGTCGATCCAAGGGAATCTGATCACGAAGCGATCGGTTCGGAGATTTCCAGGAGCGTGGAGCAGGCAATGAAGACACTCTCACCAAAACAACGGATGGTCTTCACGCTGCGCCACTACCAGGGATACAAGTTGAAGGAAATCGCGGCGATGATGAAATGTGCGGAAGGAACGGTAAAGAAGTATTTGTTTACGGCGACACACAAGATGCGTGAACAGTTGAAAGAAGTGTATCAGTAAGGAGTTTGATGATGGAACAACAACACTATAAAGACTGGCTGGAACTCTCGCTGCACGGAGAACTCGCAGCCCCTGATCAGAAAAAGCTCGAAGAACATCTTGCGACGTGTGCCGAATGCCGGACGGAACTGGAGGATCTGAAACATCTTCAGACTACGCTCCGCGGCGCAAAGCGGCTTGAGCCAACCGACGCTCTTCTGCAGGAAGCTCGATTGGAGCTGCGAACGGCCCTTCGTGTCGAACGGTCCAAAGCGACCTTCTGGCAATCGGCGATGGATAAGATCGATGAGCTCTTCGCCCCCTGGGCGAAAGTGAGTCTCGCCGGCGCGGCTATGCTCGTCGTTGGATTCATGGCGGGGTACCTTGTGTTCCATTCTTCCATGGACGAGATGATGATCCAGCAGGTCTCCGACAACACGGAGATAATGCGCGGCCAGGCCCAGATTGCCAATATGAAATTTGAAGACTCCGATCCAAGTACGGGTGAAATTGCGTTCCGCTTCGATGCCGTAACTCCTCTTCAGGTGAAGGGGAGCCTCAGCGACCCCGGCGTCCAGAGTGTGCTGACCAAAGCGTTGATGAGCTCGGAAAACCCGGGCGTTCGCCTCAGAGCCGTCAGTGCCATCACCTCGCAGATTCAAATTCAAACGTCTCCACCCAGTGAATCCGACAACCTTGTGAAACATGCCCTGGTCGAAGCAATGAAGTTTGATGACAATCCCGGGGTTCGCATGCAGGCACTTCAGGCGCTGCGGAAGTTCAAGATCGACGATGAGATCAAGCTCGGGTTGCTTCACGTGCTCACCAATGACAAGATCGAAGGTATGCGCGTTGATGCAATCACCAGTCTGGCGTTGGCCAAGGACGAGACATTTGCTTCGGACCAGAATCTGCTCGAGATCTTACGCAAGAGAGTAGAAACCGATAACAACCGATACGTCCGGCAAGGAGCGCGGGCGGTCCTACAGGAGGTTCAATAACATGAAAAAACACATCACACTCATCATCAGCCTGCTGATGCTTGTCGTTCTGTCGGCCTCTGCACAGGGCGTCCGCTCAAAGACATTCTCGGTGGAAAAAGGGGGCAAGTTCGAAATCTCCACGAGGTCCGGGGATATCCGAATTACTCCGTGGAGCAAGAGCGAAGTCTCCGTCGTTGCAGAAGGGATCGACGAGGAAGATCTTGATCGTCTCAAGATGACGCAGTCGGGGAACACCGTTCGCGTCGACTTTCGGCCGAAAGGCAACTGGGGCGGATGGGGCGGCGATCAGATTCGCTTCGATATCAGCGTTCCGGCGGACTTTAACGTTGAAATGAAAACCTCGGGCGGCGATCTCGAAGTCATGGGATCGATCAACGGGCGCATCGAGGGCTCGACCTCAGGCGGAGATATCAATCTCGACAACGTCGCGGGCACGGTCGATATGTCCACCTCTGGCGGGGATATCAAGGTCGGAGACATCAAGGGAAATGTCGACCTCAACACTTCAGGCGGTAATATTACGTTAAGGAAAGTGGATGGGGAAGCCAAAGTGAAGACTTCCGGCGGCGACATTCGCGTGGAAAGCGTTGGCAAGCGTCTGGAAGCGCGCACATCGGGCGGTGACATCGAGATCGGCGATGTGGGCGGCGAGGCCAACGTTTCGACGGCAGGCGGAGATGTGAAAGTGAAAAAAGTCTCAGGCGGCGCCAAATTGAAAACGTCGGGCGGCGACATAATCCTGTCCGGGGCCAGCGGCACGGTTGAGGCAGGCACCGCGGGCGGCGATATCGATCTCACGAACATCACAGGCTCCATCGAAGCAAAGACGGCTGGCGGAGACATCAAAGCCGAACTCATTCCGAGCGGCAAAGGCGGAAGCGAACTCGTAACGGCCGGCGGCAATATCAGATTGGCTGTTCCCGAAAACGCAAAAGTCACGATTGAGGCCCTCATCCGCATCGAAGGCCGATGGGGTTCCCGCAAATCGAAGTATGAAGTGCGGTCGGACTTCAAAGCCGACAAGTACGAGAAGGATGACGATGAGGAGGAGATCAGGGCAACATACAATCTCAACGGCGGCGGGGAAAAGATCTACCTCACAACCGTCAATTCCAACATCGAAATTCGAAAGCTCCGATAGTCATCTCCAGCTGTCTGGTTCTTCCTCAAAACCTCCGGTCATCACCGGAGGTTTTCTATTTTGATGCCATGACATCGTCGCCCGCCCGGCTGTAATCCTTTTTCCACAAATTAACACTTATTAATTATATTGATGCTTGATGAGCGAGTTGGTCTTTCTTACCTTGTGGCGCAGTTGAACAGGTAGGTTCTTCACGTGTTGTCATCAGGGAGTTGGTATGGAGGATTTACTGACCCTGGAATTAGGGCAGTTCCTGTTGTATCTCATGTTTGGCAGCTATGCCGCCGGGGCTGCCATTGGCCTTCTATTGGCTCCGCGGAAAAATCTTTCGAATGCGCGGGTATATTCCACGGCCAAGCTCGGGAGAAATCTCAGTCTCGGGCTCTCACTCATAGGCTCGCTTTCAGGGGTCATCGTTTCGTTGCTGACACTCGGGGCTGATGTGCCCCTCATCGTCCAAATTCCCGGAAATCTTCATTGGGGGAAATTTGCTTTTGAACTAGACAAGCTCTCCTCGTTCTTCGTGATGACCATCTCTTTGCTCGGGGTCGCGGTTTCCCTGTACTCGTTTCAGTACGTCTCATCGATGTTTCAGAAACGTCATCTCGGTGTATTTCTCTTTTTGTACAATACGTTCCTCCTGTCGATGGTGGGGGTGTCAACGGCCGGCAATGCAATCCTGTTTCTTATTATCTGGGAGGGAATGTCTCTTACGACGTATTTTCTCATTACGTTCGAGCATGAACAGGCCGCTTCCAGACGCGCAGGATTCCTCTACATCGCGATGACCCATATCGGAACGGCATTTCTTCTCATCATGTTTCTTCTGTTGTTTTCCGGGAGCGGTTCCTTTGATTTTGATTCCATGCGGAGCTCAGGAAGCACACTTCCTGAATCCATTCGATCAACAATCTTCCTCTGCGCCCTCGTGGGTTTCGGAATCAAAGCTGGCATCATCCCGCTTCACATCTGGTTGCCGGAGGCGCACCCGGCGGCTCCAACGAATATCTCTGCTCTCATGTCGGGTGTTATGATCAAGATGGGTATTTACGGAATGGTGCGGGTATTCTTCGATTTCCTAGGCCCCGGTCCTCAATGGTGGGGAATTGTCCTCATTATCGTGGCTGTGGTTTCGGCCGTGCTTGGCGTCCTCTATGCCTTGATGGAGCACGATCTCAAACGATTGTTGGCGTTTCATAGCATCGAGAACATCGGCATCATTATGCTGGGTGTCGGAGGGGCGGTGCTTTTCAATTCGGTGGGAAACAGGCCTCTTGCTGCACTGGCACTTGTTGCGGGGCTCTATCATGTCCTGAACCATGCCATATTTAAAGGCCTCCTCTTTCTTGGCGCTGGCTCGGTGATACACGCAACGCACACGCGGAATATCGAAGAGCTGGGCGGTTTGATCAAGAAACTTCCCTACACCTCGCTGTTCTTTCTTATTGGGGCAGCATCGATCTCGGCTCTTCCTCCGCTGAACGGATTTGTGAGCGAGTGGCTGACGTTTCAGGCTCTCCTTTTCGGTTTCGGAACACCGAACCTCGCGGTGAAGATAGCGATTCCCATGGCCGCCGCCCTCTTGGCGCTTACGGGCGCACTTGCCGCTGCGTGCTTCGTCAAGGCATTCGGTATTACCTTCCTTGCCCTCCCCCGTTCGCCCGAGGCGGCACACGCGCACGAGTCTCCGTTCTCGATGCGCTTGGGAATGGCCTTGCTGGCTCTGGCGTGTGTTGGACTTGGCGTTGCGCCCTTCGCCGTCGTCCCGGTTCTAGGCACGATACTAGCAGGACTTGGCGGCCTGCCTGATACGCGAGCGGAGTTCACAATGAAT
>Ga0209641_10004794_pt1 | contig 11129 bp, 16 predicted proteins | sample RifCSP16_1_FD_184022 | JGI IMG/M metagenome (GOLD analysis project Ga0209641, IMG submission 184022) | Soil microbial communities from Rifle, Colorado - Rifle CSP2_sed 16_1 (SPAdes) (version 2) | ecosystem: Environmental > Terrestrial > Deep subsurface > Rock core/Sediment | place: Rifle...
TGTTGATGATATTCTGGATGAGGCGGTGGAGGGCACGCGCACCATGCGCCAGATGCTGCGCGGCTTTGCTTCTGCGCTGTTGTCTAAGTTGAGTGGCGCCGCGACAAGTACCGTTATCATCCGCGACATCGATGACACAAAGAACCGCGTAACGGCAACTGTCGATGCAAGCGGCAATCGCAGCGCACTCACGCTGGATCTTAGCTGATGTTTGCCGCCCGTTACTTTGCCGCCAGTTACTTTGCGCCTCGGTACTTTCCGCAAATCGGGCTTGAAGTGATAGGTTGGCTTTCTGCTATAGTGGAGATAGATGCAGCGTTGGCTATGACAGCTATTGATGCGGTTGCTGCTTTAACTGCGGAGGAATTAGTAAATGCTCAGCTATAGGGCAATGTTCAACTGGCTACAAAAACGTGCAACAAAGTCTGAGGGCATTCATCCTCGTGACCCGGTATTGGCTGAGTGGCTGGGGCAGTTTGCGCAGTCCTCTGCTGGGGTATCGGTAACGCCGGAAACTGCGCTAGCAGTATCAGCTGTGTTCGCTTGTGTGCGCGTTTTGGCTGAGACTTTGGCAGTGACGCCAATTGAATTGTATCGGCGCGGGCCTGAGGATACTCGTGAGAAAGCCAAGGATCATCGTTTATACCCAATAGTGCGCCGTCAGCCCAATCGATTGCTGAACAGCTTTCAGTGGCGCGAGCTTTCAATGGTGTGGTTGCTATTGCGTGGTGTTGCGTATTCGCGGATACGGATTGATGCTACTGGGAGGATGCGGTTGATACCGTTGCCTGTAACGTCCGTGCGTGCCTTTCTTGTTGATGAGGACAAGATCGCCTATGAGTATATGCCGGATTCTGGGCAGCGTGAAATCCTTCTCCAAGAGGAAGTGTTGCGGATACCGTTCATGCTGCGGGATGCGGTTACGCCGATTACAATTATCCAATCACAGCGCGAGTCTATTGGCGGTGCGCTCGCATCTCAAGAATACGCAAACCGCTTTTTCGCTAACGATGCCACACCGCGGGGCCTCTTAGAGTATCCAGGTTTTTTCAAGGATCGCGAAAAGGCCAAGGAGTTTGTCAAATGGTTTAAGGATCAGGTGACTGGGAGCAATCGTCACTCCCCAGCGCTGCTTGAGAATGGAATGAAGTACACGGAGATAGGGATGACGAATGATGATGCGCAGTTTATCGAGTCACGCAAGTTTAGCGTCACTGATGTTGCCCGTATCTTCCGAGTTCAACCGCATTTGATCGGTGATCTGGAACGGAGTACATTCACCAATATCGAGCATCAATCCATCGAGTTCATTCAATACAGTATGCTTCCGTGGTATACGCGTTGGGAGCAGGCACTTAATGCGACACTTTTATCGCCGACGGAACAGGAAGAGTTTTACTTTGAGTTTAACCCGGATGCATTGCTCCGTGGTGATACGCTCACACGCTATAGGGCATACTCTATAGGCCGACAGTGGGGATGGTTCTCGCGTAATGATGTGCGGCGGAAAGAGAATGAGCCGCCGGTGGATGGTGGTGACGATTACCTAACGCCGGTCAACATGGCGCCAATCGGAAATGTTGCGGAAGAAGATGTTGGTGGTGGTGAGAAGCCACTACAGAGATTACGTTTAATTGGAGGGGGAGAGTAGCTATGCCGATGCCTAAGCCTGGGAGTGATGAGGGGCATGACGAGTTCATTGAACGTTGTATGTCTGACTCAGTAATGATGGGAGAATTCTCTGACGAGAAACAACGTTTGGCTGTATGTGAGGGCGTTTGGGATGATACGCGGACGATAGGAATTGGGGGCATTGAACGCCGTTCTCACGTGACGTTGATTTCTGCAACTCGTGCAGTTCCTGAAGATGGTTCTGCCGCGAAGTTGATCGGTTATGCCTCTGTCTTCAATCAACTCAGCGAAGACTTTGGGGGGTTTCGAGAACAAGTTGCGCCGGGCGCCTTCACTGAGTCAATTGAAAGGGATGACATTCGCGCGCTATTTAATCATGATCCCAGCATATTGCTTGGTCGTAATATGGCCAAGACGTTATCGTTACAGGAAGATGCCAAAGGCTTGTTGGTAGAAATCATTATGCCTACGACGCGGATGGCAGAGGATTTGTTGGTGTCAGTGATGCGTGGCGATGTGAACCAGATGTCGTTTGGGTTTACTCTGCGGCCTAATGGTGAGGATTGGGCTCAGGATGATAGCGGGGTTTGGATACGGACATTGAAGCGGACAAGGCTGTTTGATGTATCGGTGGTGACCTATCCAGCCTATCCGCAAACTAGTGTCGCAAAGAGATCATTGAGGCGACAAATTGAATGCGCGCAGCGCGTGACCGTGAATAGGGAGCGTGTGGCGCTAATGCAACGGCAACTTGAAACTGAGTTGTCCGTTCAGGTGCAGTCACTTAGCCGATAAATTCGGTCAAAGTGCTGTGTGTGTAAAATCGTTAAATAGGAGTTGATGATATGAATCGTTTGGCGCAATTACTTGAAGAGCGTCAGCGCCTGGTTATTGAGATGCGTGGAATTGTCGAGAAGGCACGCGCAGAAAACCGGGATGTGACGCAGGAGGAACAGGAGAAGTACGACCGCCTGTTCACTGAGCAGGGCAATAAGGCGAAGACCATTGAGGCTGAGCAGCGGCAGGCCGAGTTGGATCGAGCGTTGGCAACTGCAGCAGCGCCAACGGAGAAGCCGGAGTTGCGCAATGCAATTAGGGACTCGCTGTTCCCGGCACATCGCCGCACTGTCGAGTATCAGGAAGCTTTTCGCCATTTCTTGATTAGTGGTGAGAAGCGTGCCCTGAGCGTTGGGCTCGATACGGCTGGCGGTTTTATCGTCGCGCCCGAGCAGTTTGTTGCGACGTTGATTAAGGCGGTGGATGATGTAGTATTCATTCGCCAACAGGCAACAAAGTTCACCGTCGCCGCAGCTGTGTCACTAGGGGCCGCGTCACTTGATGCTGATCCGGCTGATGGTGATTGGACATCGGAGATTGCAACGGGTAACGAGGATACTGCGATGGCGTTTGGGAAACGCGATCTGCATCCGCATCCTCTTGCGAAGCGCATCAAGGTCAGCAATAAGCTTCTCAACATGGCCCCTAACGCCGAGGGCTTGGTGTTGAATCGTCTGAGCTATAAGTTTGGCGTGTCGCAGGAGAAGGGTTTCCTGTTGGGCAATGGGAATCAGCAACCGCTGGGCGTCTTTGTCGCATCCAATGATGGCATTCCGACTTCTCGTGATGTGTCTACGGACAACACCACAACTGCGGTGACGATGAACGGACTCATCAACGCGAAGTACGCGCTGAAATCAGCGTATCAACGGACGGCGAGTTGGATGTTCCATCGTGATGGTGTGAAACAGGTCGCCAAGTTGCGCGATGAATCAGGTGGCGCGGGTACTGGTCAGTATCTCTGGGAACCTTCCAAGAAGGTTGGCGAACCGGATATGCTGTTGGGGGTGCCGCTGATCATGAGTGAATATGTGCCTAACACCTTTACCACTGGGCTTTACGTCGGTATCATCGGCGACTTTTCGTGGTACTGGATTGCAGACTCGATCAGTATGCAGATGCAGCGCCTTTCTGAACTCTACGCCGAGACCAATCAAACCGGCTTTATCGGTCGATTGGAGACGGATGGGATGCCGGTATTGGCAGAGGCATTTGTTCGCGTGAAGTTGGCTTAACCACGGCTTAACCGCTGAAAGGTGAAATGATATGAACCTATTGAATGAAGCGAAAGTAACGAGGGTGCAGAATGCGGCCGCGGTGGGCACCACTACGTTAACTACATCCGCGGTCGATATGGCGAATTTTGAAGAGGTGACGTTTATGGTGATGTTTGGTACCATAACCGATGGCACCCCTGGCATCAAGGTTCGCCAAGGCAACCAGTCAAACATGTCAGATGCGCAGGACTTGGCTGGTTCACTGGTAAGCCTTGCTGCTACGGATGACAACAAGGTCGCACTGGTCACTGTCGTGAAGCCGGTTGATCGGTACGTCGATTGCCAGATCATTCGTGGCGGAGCAACAGGAGCTGTTGTGGATGGAGGGGTAGCGATTCAGCGATATCCTCGCAAGCAGCCGGTAACGCAGGATACTACGGTGGGAGGTTCCGAGACGCACTCATCGCCTGCTGAGGGTACGGCATAATCTATCTGGGGGAGCGTCGCACGTTTGGGGCAGGTTCACTCAACTGCCCCTCCTTTAACAGAGAGGATTGAGAGCGATGAAAATCAAATTGATTAACACGGTGGCCGGGCCAACATTTGCTGCCTCTGCTGGGTCAGTGGTTGAGGTGGATGAAGAGTTTGGTAAGGCGCTTTGCAGTGCTGGTGCGGCACAACCTTTGTCTCCGCCAGTAAAGGAGGAAATTGAAATTGCTACTGTTGCACCGGTGGAGACTGCTGTGACGAAGCTGAAGCGTAAGAGATGAACGTTAGCATCATTACAGAGCCCGCGCAGGAACCAGTCACGCTGTTGGAGATGAAGGGGCATGTGCGTGTTACCGTTGAGCATGATGACTGGTATCTTGAGGCGTTGATTCGCGCCGCCCGCCGGCAGGCGGAAGCTATTACGCGACGTGCATTCGTGAAGCGTACCTTGCGGTTGTTCGCGGATGGGTTTGAGGAGTGGCCTGATGGTGTGATACGTCTCCCTTACCCAAAGCTGATTAGCCTGACATCAATTAAGTATCTTGATACAGCAGGCGTTCAGCAAACCTTTTCTTCCACGAAGTATGTCGTGGACCCTTATGCGGAGCCAGCGCGTATTGCTCTTAAGCCGTCGGAGGGGGCCTGGCCTTCGACTTACGATACGCTGAATGCGGTGGAGATTGAGTACACCGCGGGTTATGGTGATGAGTCCTCCGAGACGCCGGAACATGTGCGGCAGGCGGTCATGATGTTAGCGGCACATTTGTACGAGCATCGTGAATCCGTCATCACCGGTACTATCATCAACGAGATGCCGCAAGGGGTTATGGCCCTGTTGTCGAGTGAGAGGGTATGGGGATGAGGGCAGGGGAGTTGCGGCATCTCGTTGAAATTTTTAAGCCCATTCGTACTCTTGGAGCGGACGGTGAGGAAACTTTATCATGGACAAAGGACCATGAGGCTTGGGCAAGAATAGACTTTGCTACTTCGCGGGAAGCGCTACAAGCGAAGCAAGTATATGCTGACGCTACTCACGAGATTAAAATGCGTGTGGGCGGGGTGGTTACGGTGAATGATCGGATTATGTTTGGAGCGCGAATATTCAATGTATTGTCAGTCGCCAATCTGCGCGAACGTGACATTGAGTACTTTATCGTGGCTAAGGAGGTTTTGTAATGGCTGTTGATATTTCCGTGTTGGGTGTGCCAGAGCTACAGCGTAAGCTGCGCGCGCTACCGGAGAAGATACAGAAGCGAGTGGCAGTGTCCGCATTACGCAAGGCTGTGACGCGCGCGAAGCGTCGCATCATTAGCCACCTTAGCGGTAGTCGGGTGGGGGTGCGTACTGGGGCTTTGCGTCGCGGGTTTAAGCGGGCAAAGACCAAGAGCGCATCGCGTAGGAATTTTTTGCGGCTTGGGCTGGAGTTGCCACAGCGTTCGGACCTGGGCATTCCAGAAGGCGACAAATACTACTATCCGCTGGCGGTGGAGTATGGTCACACCAATGCTCCTGCGCATCCATATATCCGCCCCGCGATTGATGATTATCGCGAAGAGGAATTTGCCAAGTTGGCTTCCGATATTGGGAAGGGAATTGAGCGGGAGGCAGCGAAACGATGACACTTGATACGGCACTGGTTAGCCATTTGGTCGGTGACCATGGGTTGGTCTTTACCGCGGCGGCAGCTACAGACATTATCACCTGTGCCGGGCACACTCGGAAGAATGGGGATAAGCTTCGCCTAGCGACAACAGGAGGTCTCCCTGGCGGGTTAACAGCTAATACTACCTACTGGGTGCGGGATGTGGTAGGTACAACGTTTAAATTGGCGGCTACTCCTGGCGGTGCCGCTATCGATATTACGAGCACAGGGACAGGTTCGCATACGTTTCAGACGATTTTGTCTGCGCTGATCGCAAAGCGTTTGTTTCCGGGGTTCGCGAAGGCTGAGGTGAGTTTACCCTATGCCATTTATCAACAGGCCCCAGGCAGCGCGCCGTATTACCATATGACTGCGGCGGCAGCGTTGTATACCGCGCGCGTTCAAATTGACTTATATGCGCTATTGCGTAGTGAAGTTAATGTGATGCGTGATGCAATTTTGGATATGCTCTCTGGGTTCCGTGGAGAGCTGGGCGCTGAATCGTTAAGCGTACAGGGTAGCTTTTGCGAATCGGATTTTGATGCTGCGATGCTTGATATGCAGGATGCAAGCGAACAGCCGTTGCATCGTCGCATAATGGAATTCGCTATCTCGCACGTAAAAGAAGTACCTATGTTTTAACTGGATAGGAGGGCGGAATCATGTTTCTCGGTACAGGCGCAACAATGACATTTAGCAGCGGTTTTCTTGCTGAGATTCTCGACATCAAGATCAACGGTGAGGTTGGGCGTTGGGATGCCTCGCATATGGGCACCACCAATGCGAAGGACTTGCGGCCGTTGAATTTGAAGGAATGGACGATTGATGTGGAGATGGCTCATGCTCATGAGAAGACACCTCCGGTGGGTAATACGCCGGAAGCCATTACTATCGTTGCCGCTTCCGCGGGCGCGGGCGCGACTTCGGATTGGGCCTTCACTGGGTTCATGGAGAGCTACCAGGCGACGATTCCTTTAGAGGATCGGCAAGTGGCCACCTGCCGCTTAGTCTGTAAGTCTAACCCGACGGTAACGCCGTAATGAGCAGAGTAAAAATAACCCCAGTTGAGGGACTGGAGGGCGTCTGTGTTAAGTCGCTCTCCGGTTCCGAGTTTGTCCGCGTGTTTGTGTTGGCAAAGCGAGTTGAGAAGGGTGATGTGGACAGCGGTTTGTTAACTGATATGGATGTTATGGCGCTGATTGTCCATTTGACAGCTTGTGATGGTGATGGTGCATTGCTGACGCGGGATGAACTAGAGGTAATGGAGTGGCCGATTGCAGATTTGGTAGCAGTGAAGGATGCGGCAGTGAAGTTGAATAAGCTTGATGAGGGATTGCCGACGCGCGTGGGAAAATAAGAACCCATCCAGCGCGTCTCTTTGCAATGCGCCTAGCGTTGGCTCTGGGAAGGTCAGATGTGGATGGGATGTTGGTGGAGTTGACAGCGGAGCAGATGTTGGAGTGGATGGCCTTTGATGCTGTTGAACCTATAGGCGGTCAGCGTATTGATGTTGCCGCCGCCATGGTGGGGAAAACAATGGCAGAAATCTTTGGCGCTGGAAAGAACTTGAGGTTGAAGGACTTTATGCCTCAGTTTGGTGTATTGTTGGATGGCGAAGTGAAGGCACGTCCATTGGTAGAGATTGCGGCCAAACTTACCAGCGTCTTTGGCCCACCGACTAAAAGGGAGTAGACATGGCCGCATCAATTGCCACTCTTGCCGTTAGCATCACAGCGAACCTTCGCGGGCTTTCCTCGGGTATTTCTCGCGCGGTTGGGATGGTTGGTGGGTTTGCGGCGCGAGTTGGTGCAGTAACTGGCGTTACAAAATTGTTTTCCGCTGCCGGGAGCGCATTGTCTTCGGTGTTTAGCGGGTTCTTCTCGCTAGCTGGAGCAGGTTTTAACTTAATCACTAGTCTTATCTCCGGTGCTGTTTCAGCGGTTGGTACGCTGCTTGGGTTTGTTACTCGGTTAGCGACAGGGATAGCAGCAATTGGTACGGTGGCAGCAACGGCGTTTGCGGTAATCGTCAAGCAATCAATCAACACCGCAGATAACATTCGTGACCTCTCTATACGCACTGGCATTTCTACGCGCGCATTGAGCGAGCTTCAGCATGTTGCTAATTTGACTGGAGTTAGCTTTGAGTCTATTGTGACAGCAGTGAGTCGGTCGCAGCGAGTTTTGGTTGAAGCGTCGCAATCTGCCAAGAAGATGGATGAGTTCCGTTCTTTTGGCGTCAACGTCAATCAGATACTGAAGTTGGCGCCAGAGGAACAATTCGAGGCATTGGGAGCAGCTATCGCTGGGATTGCTAATCCTGCGCGGCGGACTGCGCTAGCGATGGAGCTGTTTGGGCGCGGTGGGGCAGAGTTGATTCAGACATTTGCCGATGGCCCAGATGCGCTCTTTAAGATGCGACGCGAAGCACGCTTGTTGGGACTTTCGATTGGGCAGCGGCAGGCGGATGATGCGGATCGGTTTAATGATGCGATGACTACGATTAAGGGTGGTGTGGTCGGCGTCGCGCGTCAGTTGTCATTGACGATTGCAGGGCCCCTATCTAGATTTGCTGCTGCCATCGCGGAGCGAATCCCACAGGCGATAAGTAGTTTTTTGCCTAAGATTGCATCACTACAGCCGGCTATAGCCAACTTCTTCACTGGGCTAACTGAGGGGATTCCAAAGGCAATTTCTTTTATCGGCAAAGCATTTGATCAAGTTGGCCCATTTGTGGGGAAAGTGAAAGATTGGTTTGTTGGATTGGTACCATCTATTGGTGACGTGTTTACTCGTGTAAAGGATACGGTGCTGAATGCGGTCAACTTTATTGTTAGGGTATTTCCTTTAGTCAGGTCAGTTTTCCGCAATGTGTTAAGTGGAGTGGTTTCAGCATTCGAGGTAATTGTCCCACTGCTGCCGACGTTTGCGCAGATTGGAAAGTTTATCACAAACGGACTTAGCGGCGCGAACAATTTCATTGCACAATTCGCTAATACCATTCGCACAGAGCTACCGCCGGTTGTGGAGATGATAAAAGGGGTGATTGCGGATTTGCCTGCATTGGTGGAACGTGTGGGCGCGGTGATCGATCAATTTACCCCTCGTTTGGAGCAGGTCGCAGCGATTATTGATAGGGTAGGTGGGGTCGGGAAGGTACTGGCCTTACCGGGTAAGGCAATTGGTGCGACAGTTGCTTCTGGCGCGGAGATTTTACGAGGGGAGACTACCGGGAACATTGGCAAGGAGTTCGCTGCGGACGTTAAGTCAGCATTTAAGCAAGCCTTTGGAGGTGACTCTAAGGCAGTGGGGGGAGGTAAAGATCAGGTGGATGAACAGAAGCGTACTAATGAGATTCTCCAAGGGGTTTGGGTGACGTTGCGGGAGAGTAATCGTGATGTGGTTGCGGTGGCGCAGTGATGGCTGAGGTAATCCTAGCATCCTTAGAGCGCCCGCCAAATATTCAGCGCAGTCAATCTGGCTATACATTGGAGACGCAGGCGCTGGTAGTTGGGTTGGAGGGTGAGGTTGATGAGCGAGTGTATCAGGCGATCACCGCGCTGGGCTTACCTTCTTTTGGTGCGTCGCATCCGCGGGTGCCGGGCGTATTTCTGTTCGATATGCGGGCGGAACTATTCGACACCGACAAGGCGCGTGTTACATTGACGTATCGCCCGCCTGCCGTGGACGAAACAAAACAAACGACTGGTGGTATTGACCCCTCAATCATCTCTATCGAAATCAATTCCTCTACCGTTTCTGAGCGGACGCAACGTGACGCGAATGGGGTATTGATGTTTAATACTTTTGTTGGCGTGCCTGAGCTTGGGGGCCTTAGCTCGCTATCTTATGTGACGGCGAAGATAGCGGTGGATGCTGAGGTATTTCGTCCACAGTTGAGTATCTCCATTACACAAGATCGCGCATCAATGCCAAAGCAATTGGCCACCGATTTTATCGGTACCATCAATGGGACGAATTGGAGCGGGTATGATCCTTTGACTTGGTTGGTGACAGGGATACGCAGCTCTATTCAAAATGGTCTTTGGCGTACAACTTTTGAATTTTCTTATCGGCCAGAAACTTGGCGGGTGACGGATGTGATTCAGATATGGGGCGGTACACCATCAAACGCAGTTCCAGGGAATGGGATTACGACGTTCGATGTGTATCGGGCGACTGATTGGAATCAGCTGGGGGTAAGTTGGTAATGGCTCGCCCGCGTCTTCGCGTTAGGCCAATTCGTCGGGGCGAGGTTATTCGCGCTAGTTTCCTGAATGATCTTGTCGATGGTGTAAACTTTCAGCGAGAAGCCATTCCACAAGCGAATGTGCAGTCTCGCGAGTTGGAATTAAAGGATGCCTCTGGCGAAGAGACACAGCCGACCGCGAATACCTTTAATGAAGTTTCGCGCACCACAAGTACCGTGCGGGTCGAGAATCCTGCGGACTCGGAGCAGTATGTGGATGTGTTGCGTATTGAAAGCGTCACATTTCAAAATTTGGATGGCGTCACATTGACGTTTGTATTCGATAATGGGAGCAGCTGATGCCTCCGTTGCCATATGTTGAGGGGCCTTTCCGTCAGTGGCAAGCAATAAGCTTTCCCTTGTCAGGTGACATCGTGGTTGGCGGCGACTTTGCCACATTCAACGGTGTCTCGGTTAATCGTGTTGCTATTTTCCGTAAGGCAACTGGCGTATGGTCAGCACTCGGTAACCCAGGAACAAGTTTTGTTCCAGTGGATTTTGCAATCTTCAATGATGAGCTTTACGCTTGTGGTGGTACTGCCTCCCTGCAGTGCGTGAGAAAGTGGAATGGTAGTGCTTGGGTAGATACCGGGGCACCTGTTGGGTTCGCGAATAAGCTGGCCGTGTTGGGCGACTATCTCTATGTAGCGAGGTCATCTGAATTGCGCCGCTTCGATGGCTCGACTTGGAGCGTTGTGACGATGCCTTCTGGGTGGGCTGGTATCCTTGAGGTTTGCTCTGATGGCATTGGCATTGCGATATCACGTAGTGGTAGCCGCTTTGATTTTTTAGCCTACGGGTCCGGTGATGGCTCCTGGACGGTAACAACTAAAGATTGGTCAGGAGGGGCAGGGGTGTTGTGGTTGCACCCAAATGGTGTTGGCTCGTTCTATGGCATTAAGGATTTAAGCGCCTCAATGGACGGGGTGGATTTTTCTAGTGCTTATATCTGGACACCTGCCGATTCATTTACAGGTTTGGGCGGCTCAGTTGATGGCTCGCCCTCGGACCCTGATCCAGCTGTCATGAATCACAACGGACGCGCAATTATTTTTCACGGCGGG
>Ga0209641_10004797_pt1 | contig 11125 bp, 6 predicted proteins | sample RifCSP16_1_FD_184022 | JGI IMG/M metagenome (GOLD analysis project Ga0209641, IMG submission 184022) | Soil microbial communities from Rifle, Colorado - Rifle CSP2_sed 16_1 (SPAdes) (version 2) | ecosystem: Environmental > Terrestrial > Deep subsurface > Rock core/Sediment | place: Rifle...
GGAGGCCGCGTCGTCCGGCGGCCCGCTCCTGCGATGCGACGACCTCGCGCGGGATTGTGCACGGGCGGGGGAGGCGCTCGTGCGGCAGGGGAGGTCCACGGTCCTCCTCGAGGCCGCGGCGTTCTTCCGGGTGTGGGAGGAGCGGGAGGAGGCCGTGCTCCGCCTCGCGGAGGGCGGCGCCGAGAAGCGCGTCGCGTATCGGCTCCTCGACGCGTCGACCGTGAGTCGACCCGTGTTCCGGGAGGTGCACGCGTCCCTCGTGATGAGCGGGACTTTGCATCCGGCCGCGATGTATGCGGATCTCCTCGGACTCGAGCCGTCCCGCCGCGTGTTGCGCGCCTATGCGTCCCCGTTCCCCGCGGAGAATCGGCTCCTCGTCGTGACGCCCAGGATCACGACGGCGTACGGTCGGCGCGACGAGCGGATGTATCGCGCGATCGCGGACGAGCTCTCCCGGCTCGCGGCGGCGATCCCGGGCAGCGTGGCGGCGTTCTTCCCCTCGTACGATCTGCTCCAACGGGTGCTCGCCTGCGTCCGGTGGTCCGCGATGCCGAAAGAGGTCCTCGTCGAAGAGCGGACGTGGCGGAAGGAGGACCGGGACCGCGCCCTCGGGTGGCTGAAGGAACGTGCGGCCCGCGGCGGGCTCCTCGTGGGCGTCCTCGGCGGCGGGCTCTCCGAGGGGGTCGACTACCGCGGCAACCTCCTCCACGCGGTGTGCATCGTCGGCCTCCCGCTCAGCCCGCCCACGCTCGAGATCGAGGCGCTGAAGGGGTACTACGCGCGGAAGTTCGGGGTGGACAAGGGGTACGAGTACGCCGTCGTGTATCCCGCGTTGAACAAGGTCCTTCAGGCCGCGGGCCGGGCGATCCGCGGAGAGCGGGATCGGGCTGTGATCGTGCTCATGGACCGGCGGTACTTGGAGGCGAGGTTCGCGTCCGCCGTCCCGCCGGACTTCCGGTACCGGGTGACGGACGACCTCGCCCGGGAGGCACTCGCGTTCTTCGCGGAAGATCGGATGGCAGTCGCGGATGGGATATCGCCACCGGTCGCAGAGACCCCGGGATAATCATCGTTCCCTAGGACGGTTCACCGCATCCCGGCCGACCATCCCTGTGGCATTGCGCGTTGCAGGTACCGCTCCCGCCAGGAGATCTCGCGAGGGCTCCCCGTGTCGCCCCGACGCGAGGCATCTCTATCGGACCAACTTGGTTCTGCTAAGCAGGTCCCGTAGATATCCCAGTCTCCGTTCCGGTTATCTTCCCATGCGACGCAACCAGCGGAGATCACGGGGTTTCTCTGATCGGCGGGGTGGTCCGACAAGCGGTACTCCTCGCGGGTGTCCACTCGCATCGCGTAGATGTCCCAATTCCCATCGCGGTCATCGGACCAGACGAGGAAGTTCCCATCCGCGTCGGGATGGGTTTCGTTCCAGGGACTTGTCACCGCCGGGAACTCGGTCCAAGTCTGCAGGTCGAAACCGTAAGCAGGTCGAAACCGTAAAATATCCCAGCGAATCCCCTTCGGCACACACCAGGGATCGCTGAGGTCGAAGTCCGAATTCCGGTTGTCCTGCCAGTAGACGATGTTCCCCGCCACGCTTGGATACCACTCCCAAGTGAAATCACGGCAGTTGAGCTCCCATGACGTCGTCACATGGCTGCGATACACATCGAGGCTGTGCGTGAGGGAAAACAGCGTGCGATTCTCCACGTAAAGGATGCCGAGTTCATTTGCGCACGCGTATTCGTTGAAGGTAAAGTTGCAAATACCCTCGTAAGGTCTGAGGCTGAAGAACACGGCGCCTTCCGTCCCCACGGGGCCGTTCGTGGGGGGATTATCGGGGGCGTCGGCCGCCGCAGCGAATGAACGGGTTCCGTTGGAGACATAACGGAGATGGAGCGGGCGGGGGAAGCCGGGGGAGGCCATGGGATCGACTTGTGCGAAGTATTCCCCTGCCACGGTCGCGGGGGAGAATACGCTGTACCCATCCCAGATGGCCGATGGTCCCCCGCTTAGGTTCACCATGAACACGCAGGAGCCGCCGGCGCATGAAGGTGGGGTTGTCCTCATTCCGGTCACATACACGAGGGTTGATCCCGTGAATCTTGGTGACCGCTGACTCGGACCGTAGCCTCCGACCCACCACTCCTTGCCATCACTCAGGTTCATGACGTAGATGGCTGGGTTCCCGGCTCGTCGATCTTCCCACGCGAGGACGCCTTCACTGATGTCCGGGGCCGTCTGGTCCCCCGGCTGTACCACTAGTCCCACCCCGCCAGACAGGAAGGGCCCGGGGCCGTCTTCTCCCCGAGCCGGCATATTGGGGTTCATCGCCGAGAGCCCTCCGAGCGGAGCCGCGACAAACGCGGCGAGGGCGAGAGCGGCGTGCGCGTTCCACATCGAGTGTCGCATGAGGTGCAGGACGAAGTCCTTTGTGTGTCGGAGTGACGCTCATCTGTCCCTACACAGTGGCCGACTCGTCCGTTTCCTTGTGAATCCTTATGTACGGACCCCGGGATTCGCGCCCGTGCTCCTGAAGCGGGGTGCCGAAGCGGAACTCCGGCGCGTGGAGTGGCACGGTCGCGACGCGGTCGAGAAGATCCGCCACCCGAAGGCGTACCGCCACCTGACGATCGATGACGAACTCCGGAAGGCCCGGCTCCGCATGGAGGTGCGCCTAATGTCCGAGGCCCGCAGGCACGGCGTATCGGTGCCCGTTGTCTACGACGTGGACCTCCGAGGCCACCGGCTCGTCATGGAGTTCGTCGACGGACCCACGGTGAAGGAGGTGCTCCAGAAACGCCTCGCGGAGCCGCGGCTCGTCGCACTCGCGATCGGACAGATGGTCGGGGCACTCCACGCGAACGGCCTCGTCCACGGGGACCTCACGACGTCGAATATGATCTGGCGGGGGGAACGGATTCACGTGATCGATTTCTCGATGGGCGAACGGACGAGTTCCCTGGAGTCCCAGGGCGTGGACCTGCGCCTCCTCAAGGAGGCCTGGACGAGCGCACACTATGATCTTGCGGACCTGTTCGAGGACGTCCTGGCGGCGTACCGGGAGGCGTACCCGAAAGCGGGCGCCGCGTTCGCGAAGCTCCGGGAGATCGAGGACCGGGGGCGGTACACGTGATCTACTTCAACACGACGAACGACGGGAAGTACCGGGAGGTCGCCTCCCTGCTCCACGCGAGCGGGGTCAAGGTCGACCGCGAGCGCCTCAGGGTTCCGGAGATCCAGGCGGACACGCTGGAGGAGGTCGTGTCGTACTCCCTCGACGCCCTCTCCGGGCTCACCGCCAAGGACGTGATCGTGGACGATTCCGGCTTTTTCGTGGACGCGCTCGGCGGCTTCCCCGGCGTGTATTCGGCGTATGCGTTCCGCACGATCGGGATCCGCGGGATCCTGCATCTCATGGAGGGCGTGGTGGAGCGCGAGGCCCGGTTCCGGACCGTGATGGGCGTGCGGATCGGGCACGAGAAGCACCTGTTCGCGGGCGAGTGCCTTGGCGGCGTGACCGTCGCGCCGCGGGGGCAAGAGGGCTTCGGCTTCGACCCCGTGTTCGTTCCCCAGGGTCGTGGCAGGACGTTCGCGGAGATGTCGATGGCGGAGAAGAACGAGGTCTCCCATCGCGCGGCCGCCGCCAGCAAGGTCGCGGAGTTCCTGAAGGGGCGGTGACGTGCGGGCGAGGTCCCGCCTCGGGGAGATCCTCTTCCGACTGGGGTTGTTCGTCCTCCCGTTCGCGCTCGCGTTCGTGTACGTCGTGTCCCTCTTGGCGGTGATGTCCCTCGAAGCGTGGTACGTCATCTTCGGCGGGATGGCGACGTATCTGCTCGCGCCGGTGGGGACGGAGATCGTGATCCCGGTCGTGTTCGTCGGGCTGTTCGGGATCGGCGCGCAGCCGCTCCTGTTCGCGCTTGCGGTCACGAGCGTCGTCCTCGTGGACGCGTTCACCGCGCTCTTCTTCCTGTGGAACTGGGACCTCGTGGAGCGGGTGCCCCGGCTGGGGGGAGTGGTTCGCCGAATCGAGGAGAAGTGCCATTCGATCATTGAGAAGCGGCGGTGGGGCGAGCGGGCCACGTACGCCGCGCTCGCTGCCTACGTCGCGATGCCGTTCCAGATGACCGGCGGGCTCTTCGGCTCCGTCCTCGGCCGGATCATGGGGCTCGACAGGACCAAGGTGTTCCTAGCCGTGGCTGCGGGAAGCCTCGCGGGCGGCGTCCCGATGGGTCTGCTCGCGTACTACTTCATCGGTCCCGTCTATGCCGCCCTTACGTCCCCGACCGTCCAGATTGTGGGCCTCACGGCGGGAATCTTGATTACCGCGGCGTTCGTTGGCGCCATAGTCTATCTCTACGCTCGGGGGCGAAGGATTGCGGATTGAGGGCGAGCGGATCCTGGTGACGGGCGGCCTCGGGTTCATCGGCCGCCACCTCGTGCGCGCCCTCGTCGACCGAGGGGCCTCCGTCGTCGTGTTCGACAAGGAGGGGCGGCGCGCCGGAAGCGTACGCGCGGCGGACGGCGTGGCCATCGTGCAGGGGGATCTGGGAGCGGCCGATCTGGCCCCGACGATGCGCGACTGCACCGCCGTCCTCCATCTCGCCGCGAGCGCGGACGTGCGCGTGGGGGAGGAGAGGCCGGCCGAGGTCTTGCGAGACAACGTGCTGGCGACCGCGCGCCTTCTCGAGGCGATGGCCGCCGCCCAAGTGACGAGCTTCGGGTTTGCTTCCACGTCCACGGTCTACGGGGAGCCGAGCGTGATTCCCACCCCGGAGACCTACGAACCACTCGCACCCGTCTCCGTCTATGGAGCTTCGAAGTTGGCAGGGGAGGGGCTCATCCACGCGTTCGCGTCGAACCATGCGTGCCGCGCTGCGGTGTGGCGGTTCGCAAACGTGGTCGGCCCAGGCTCCCGGGGCGTGGTGCGGGATTTCGTGGACAAGCTCCGCGCGAATCCCTCGGAACTGAAGATCCTTGGGCGTTCCCCGGGGACGCGGAAGTCCTACGTGCACATCGAGGATGCGATCGACGGGATGCTCCGTTCATGGTCTGCGGTGGACGTAGGGGTCCACGCGTTCAACATCGGCAGCGAGGACGCGATCACGGTCGAGGAGGTCGCGAACCGGGTGTGTGAGGCCTTGCGACTGGGCGGTGTGCCGTATCGCTGGACGGGAGGAGTCGACTGGGGAGGATGGCGCGGCGATGTCCGTGCGATGGCCCTGGCGGTGGACAAGCTGCGCGCATTGGGTTGGCGCCCGCGCCTCAGAAGCGCGGAGGCGGTCGCTCGGGCCGCCAAGGAGTTGGATGTCCAGCGGTAGCCCGGCGCGCTACCTTATTATGAACCGTCCGCAATCGGTCGCTCGCGGGGCTGTGGGGTAGCTTGGTATCCTACGGGCTTTGGGAGCCTGCGACGGCCGTTCAAATCGGCCCAGCCCCATCTTCCCGCTCACACACTCCCCTGCCGAGATTCGCGCGCCGCCCCTGCGCGATGGGCAAAGGTTAAAGGAGCTTCTCTGGTTGCTCGCGCCCCAAGAGGAATGGCGATGATGGCGTTGTCGTTAGGTTCAGATCGGCGTCGAACAGCGTGGGCGACCGCGATTGCGAGCGCGTTGTTGCTCCTCGCGCTGCCCGCAGGCTCCCTATCCACCGCCACAAACGACGGCCCGGTCCTCCCCCCGGATCCCGTCCCGGACCCCGCAGCCCTCCGGGCCCTTTCTGGCGCTGGGTTCACGGAGAACGTGGGCCAAGTGGGGAATGGGGACGTGCGGTTCTATGCGGCCTCTGCGGGGATGCAGGTGGGCTTTGTTCCGTCCGGCGTCCTGTTCAGGTTGGTGGGGCAGTCCCCGTCGGAGACCGTGGCACGGCGGCAAGACCGAACGCCGGCTGCGGACACGGAACTCTCCCCGATGCGGAGGGGTGTGCTCCTACGACTCACCTTTGAAGGGGCGAACATCGTCGTACCGGAGGGAAACTGGGAACTCCCGCACCGGAGCCACTTCTTCCTAGGGAACGATCCCGCGGAGTGGCACACCGACGTGCGAAGCTACCGTGAAGTGATCTACGAGAATCTCTACGAGGGAATCGACCTCATCTACCGGGTGACGAACGAGGGTCTGAAGTACGACTTCCTTGTCCATCCAGGCGCGAGCCCGGGGCAGATCGCGGCGCACTATGAGGGGGCGAACTCCTTGATGGTCGAGGACGATAGTGCCTTGATCCTGCGCACGGTCGCGGGAGACCTTCACGATTCCGCTCCGGTCGCCCTGCAGGAGGACGGAAGCCACGCGAATTGCGCATTCGCCGTGCGCGATGCCCGTTCCTTCGGGTTCGACTGCACCGGCTGGGACGGTTTGCAGGACCTGCGAATCGACCCCCTCGTCTACTCGACCTACCTCGGGGCGACCGGGATGGACTTCGGCGGTCGCATGGCGGTGGCCAACGGCGAGGCGTACATCGTTGGCCAAACGCAATCGATGGACTTTCCGATTGTTCCCGGGGCGTTTGATGCCTCGCGGGACGGCCCCAGCGACCTCTTCGTTGCAAAGCTCAGCACGGACGGCTCCAGCCTCGTGTTCTCGACGTTCGTCGGAGGATCTGGAGACGAGGGCTATGATCTTGCCCTGTTCCTTTCGGGCACAGATGTGTTTGTCACGGGGGATACCACCTCAGCGGACTTCCCTGTAACCATGGGGGCTTTCGACACGACGTTCAACGGGGGCGGTTCCGATGCCTATGTTGCCCAGATCAACTGGAATGGATCGAATCTTGTCTACTCGACTTACTTGGGAGGTGCTGGTTACGACGGGGGTCGTGGACTTTCCGTTGAGGGTGCGAGCGTCTACGTTTCCGTCCACACCTCATCTCTAGACTTCCCAACGACCCCGGGTGCTTTTGACACCACATACGACGGAGGACACGCGATTGGCACGGATGCTGCGATCGTGAAGCTCAATACCGGTAACTCCTCACTCGAATACTCCACATATCTTGGCGGAAGCCACGACGAGTTCGTCGGGCCCCTCGTGGTGGCGGCTGGTGAGGCGTACGTGACCGGCTACACGTTCTTCAACGTCATCGGCGGCCCGGCTTTCCCGACTACTCCGGGTGCCTTCGACACGACCTTCGGGGGTGGGTCGGACATCTTTCTATCCAGGTTGAACGCCACGGGATCCGGGCTCGTTTTCTCGACCTTTCTCGGCGGTGCGGGGGGCGATGGCCCTGGAGGGCTCGCCGTCGATGGCGGCAATGCATACGTGACGGGTTCGACCGACGGCGCAGACTACCCGACCACACTCGGCGCCATGGATGTCACGATCAATGGCGGCCGAGACTGCGTCGTGTCGGAGTTGACAGCCGATGGGTCAGGTTTGGTCTACTCGACGTTCCTGGGTGGGAGCGGCGACGACGTTTGCCAGTACATGTCAATCACGAACGGGGAGGCCGTCGTTACGGGAAACACAGCGGGCGGAGGGTTCCCCACGACGGTGGACGCCTTCGATGCCAGCCACAACGGAAATGACGACGCGTTCGTCGCAAGGCTGAGCGCGGACGGATCCTCTTTGGTCTACTCGACATTCCTCGGCGGGAGCGATGCCGACGTCGGGGGTTCCGTCGTCTGGGTGAATCCCCTATTCGTCGCCGGAGTGACGGGTTCCGCCGACTTCCCGACAACCGCAGGCGCCTTCGACACGACCTTCGGGGGTGGGACTTGGGACCTATTCGTGGCCAAACTGAAAGTCGTCAACGCGGCGCCGGTGGCGAACGCCGGGCCGGACCAAGTCACGGTGCGCAACGCGACCGTCACGCTGAACGGCAGTGCGAGTTTCGATCCGGACGGGGACCCGATCACGTTCAACTGGACGCAGGTCGCGGGCCCGAACGCGCTCACCATCACGAACGCGAATGCGAGCGTCGCTTCCGTCGTGCCCACGATGGTCGGGACATACACGTTCAACCTTACCGTGACGGACAACGAAACCGCGTCCGCGTACGACTGGGTCGACGTCAACGTAACGAATCAGGCCCCGATCGCGGACGCGGGGCCTCTGCAGGTCGCGTTCGAAAACACTCTGGTCACGCTGAACGGCATCGCGAGTTCGGACCCAGACGGGGACCCCCTTGGGTACAACTGGACGCAGGCCGGGGGCCCCCTCCCCGTGATCCTCGCAAATCCCGACACCGCCACGCCCACGTTCACGACCCCGAACGGGGCGTTCGCCGCGGGCGCGTACACGTTCACCCTGACGGTCGCGGACCCGTTTGGCGCGAACGACTCGGGCGACGGGTTCGTCATGGTCATGAACCGCCCGCCCATCGCGGACGCGGGCCCGGACCAGAACATCGTCGGGAAGTTCTCCGTCGTCACGCTCGATGGTTCGAACAGCTCCGATCCGGACGGGGAGCCGATCACGCACTTCTGGTGGCAAACGGGCGGTCCCGCCGTCACCTTCACCGCGCAGACCTCCTCGATCACAGACTTCACCGCCGTCGGGGCGGGCGTGTACACGTTCGACCTCTTTGTGAACGACCCCGAGGACACGAACGTGAGCGACGCCGTCACAGTCAACGTGGACAACGCCCCTCCAACGGCGGCGTTGGCGGTGACCCCGAACCCCGTGCCCGTCGGCACCGACGCGGACGTGGACGCGAGCGCCTCCTCGGACGGGGACGGCACGATCGTGCAGTACAACTTCACCTTCGGGGACGGCACCGACTCCGGGAACGTGACGACCCCCTCCGTCACGCACGCGTGGGCCGCGCCCGGAGTCTACGAGGTCAACGTGACCGTGTCGGACGACGACGGGGCTTCCCACGTCGCCACCGTCCTCGTGACCGTCGTCGTGGACCTCCCCCCCACCGCCGTCGCGGCGGTGACCCCGGGAACGACGGGGGACCTGAGCACGGTGTTCTCCTTCGACGCATCCGGTTCACTGGACGACAACGGCATCGTCGCCTGGCTGTGGGACTTCGGCGACGGCAACACGGCGAGCACGGAGATCGCGCCACACGCGTACACGTCGCGAGGGTCGTTCCTCGTCACCCTGACCGTGTGGGACGTCTTCAACCAGAACGACACGGACACGCTCACGATCGATGTCCTGAACCGGCCACCCATCGCGGACGCGGGCCCGGACCAGAACACGGTCCGTAACGCGACGGTCACCCTGAACGGCAGCGCCAGCTTCGACCCAGACGCGGACGCGATCATGTACCTTTGGACGCAGGTCGCCGGTCCGAACTTCGTCCCGATCGCGAACGCGACTGCGGACGTTGCATCGGTCGTGCCGACGATGCTTGGCACGTATACGTTCAGCCTCACGGTAAGCGATTCTGTCGACTCAAGCTTCGACCTCGTGGACATCCTCGTCCTGAACCAGATTCCGATCGCGAGCGCGGGGTCGGACCAGATCGTGCCCAAGAAGATCCCCGTCCAGCTCAACGCGACACTGTCCTCGGACCCGGACCTGGACACGCTGAGCTTCGCGTGGTCCCTGGTCTCCGGACCGGCGCCGGTCACGCTCACCGGGGCGAACACCGCGACGCCCACGTTCACGCCCCCGACGAGCGGCGTATACACGTTCGAGGTGAACGTTTCGGACGGCCTGGGTGGCTACGCGTTGGACACCGTGGACGTGAACGCGACGAACGGGCCCCCGGTCGCGAACGCGGGCCCGGACCAGTCGGGCTTCCTGAAGCGCGTGTTGGTCACCCTCAACGGGACTCTCTCCGCAGACCCCGATTTGGACACCCTGTCCTTCCTGTGGTCGCAGACTGCCGGGCCGACCGAGACCCTCGCGGGGAACACGACCGCGAACCCAACCTTCACGCCCGCGCTGGCCGGCGTCTACGCGTTCCGGCTCGACGTGGGCGACCTCGACGGGGGGACGGACTCGGACACCGTCCTGGTGGATGTGCAGAATCAGCCCCCGACCGCGGCCCTGGTCGCGACCCCCACGAGCGCGGTCGTCGGGGTCGACATCTCGTTCGACGGGAGCGCGTCCTCAGATCCCGACGGCACGATCGCGAACTGGACCCTACAGTTCGGAGATGGGAGCGCGAACGGGGCGGGCCCGCCCTCAGCGGCCGTTGCGCACGCATACGCAGCCGCCGGCCCGTACGATGTGACGTTGTTCGTGACGGATGACGACGGGGACATGGACACCGCCACGGTGCCGGTGACGATCACGGCGGTCGACCTCCCGCCCACAGCGGTCGCGGCCGTGACGCCGTCGAACACGGGCAACCTCAGCACGATGTTCAACTTTGACGCTTCGGGCTCATCGGACGACGTCGGGATCGTCGGGTATGTGTGGGAGTTCGGCGACGGGAGCCTGAACGGAACCGGTGTGACCGCCACGCACACGTACACGTCGAGGGGCACGTTCCAGGTGAACCTGACCGTCACGGACACCGCCACCCAGACGGCCCGAACCACCCTCGCGATCCAGGTCCAGAATCGCCCGCCTACGGCGAACGCCGGGGCAAACCAGACGAACATCCCGTCAGGCACGCTCGTGACTCTGACGGGGTCGGGGTCGGACCCCGACGACGACGCCCTGACCTATGACTGGACGATGGTGAGCGGGCCCGCGCAGATCTCGATCGCGGACGTGGCGTCCCCGACGTTCACCCCGACGGTCGCGGGCACGTACGTGTTCTCCCTCGTCGTCCGCGACGGGACCAACTCCTCGGCGGCGGACACGGTGACGATCACCGTCGTGGCGCCGCCGGTCCCGCCGCCGCAGGACGACACCGCCCTCATCGTGGCGGCGATTCTCGCGATCCTGGTGCTGTTCGGCCTGTTCGCCCTCCTTGCCCGGCGCCGCCGGAAGGAGCCCGGGGAGGACGTCGAAGCCGAGGAAGAGGAAGGAGAGGAGGGCGAGGAGGAGGGCGAGGAGTCCCTCGCTGAACTGGAGGAAGCGGTCCAGGAAGAGGAGATCGTCGAGGAGGAAGAGGCGAGCGAAGAGGAAGAGGAGGAACTCGAGCTCTAGGATTCGGACCGCCTTCCGCCCACCGGTGGGCGGCGCCGAACTCGCGGGTACACCTGTAAAGTCCCGAAACAAGTTCCTTGGAGCGGAGGCACGATGGCGGGACATGCGGACGCTGACGAGGGAAGAGACCG
>Ga0209641_10004798_pt1 | contig 11125 bp, 9 predicted proteins | sample RifCSP16_1_FD_184022 | JGI IMG/M metagenome (GOLD analysis project Ga0209641, IMG submission 184022) | Soil microbial communities from Rifle, Colorado - Rifle CSP2_sed 16_1 (SPAdes) (version 2) | ecosystem: Environmental > Terrestrial > Deep subsurface > Rock core/Sediment | place: Rifle...
GCCGTCTCTGGTCCTGCCGGTGAAGATGTAGCTTCCCGCGCCGTTGCTCAGCGACCCGGACTCTGAGTACAGAGTGTTGTCCTTGCTCGCGCCGATCGTGGCAGTTGCCGCTTCGGCAGTTTCGGGATTTGGTACGCGGGCTGATATCACAGCCGCAATAACCAGCCCGAAAGCCAAGAACAGCGTTGCCAGCGAGAACGTGGTCGCCGGTCTTGGTCTAGCTAAAATGCTCATCAGGTGAACCCTTCGACCTGAAGCACCCGAACTGCATTATTTCTCTGCACCACATTAGTAGAGCTATGAGCTGACTATCAGGGCGTAATGGCCCGAACAGGGGGGGCCGAAGGTCATATCAGCGTTAGGGCTGGCTACGATGCACGGGGCGCCTTGTAGGGCCTTTCGGCAAGGAGTGGGACCTCGCAGGCCTACGGCGGAAGTGGTAGTGCTTCCGGTAGCAGGCTACGTACGCGGAGCTTGCGATAGGTGAGTTGACAGCTTATCTTATTCCATGCTAGGAAGCGGCTCGTAGCCGCAAACGAAAGGAGCGATGTGATTGGTACTTTGATTCTTCGAGCCGCGGTGCTGGTGGCTTTTCTCTCCGCCCTGTTCGTGCCGATGTATTTCGGCGCTCAGTCGGTTTCCGCCCATGTACACGCCGTGACACCACTCAACTGCACACCCGCCGACGCCGAACACGCTGGCGGAAGGATCATCCTTGAGACGCCGGCGACTGTGGAGAACGGCGGGCCGATCCAGCGGGGTCCGATTCCGCTCAGTACAGGGAACGCCGCGTTTGATCCGGAGACCGGCGGCGGGAACCACGGCTACCCTAACTGTCCGTAGGGCGACCGATGGCGTTTCTACGCGACGGCCCAGCGCTGCGTTTATCTCGCTTCGCCGCGATCGTGCCTTTAGCGCTTGGTGTGCTGACGGCGCCTTGCGCGCCCGCTTCCGTCGAGGCCCCGCCCTACGGTGGGAAGGGACAGAGTCCGCCGTTCGTGAAGAACGCCGGCTGCCCCCCGAACATCGGCGGCCGCGACGTCGGCGCGTCCACTGCCGGGTTCAGCGCATTCAAATCGCCGATGTTTATCATCCCATCGACCAGGAGGTTCCAACGCTCCTCGTTTGCGCGCCCGGGGTCCGGAACGGGGTGGCCGAAGTAGTTGAAGACACCGTGCCCGTCGTTTGTGCCCAGCGGGAACAGGAAGCTGTTGAGGTCCCCGATGTTGAGCCGGTTGTCCGCCTGCAGATCCGCCGGCCAGCCGTTGTTCCCGCACGGGTCAAGTGCGCTCGTGCCGATCGACGCCTCGGCCACGTCCGTGAACCCGTCGTTGTCGTCGTCCGCGTCATCGGCGGATGGCACGCATTTCGAGAACTCCGACGTGTCGAGAGTGCTCATGCGCGTCGCCGTGGCCGTGACAAAGCGGCCAAGCGGCACCTCAACCTGGAACGTCACCCCCGAAGATGGAGCTGCCGCCGATGAGCGCCGAGCCGATGAAGACCTCACCTTCCCCGTGCGCGGCCGCGTCGCAGGTGTTGTTATGGAAGAAGGAGACCGTGAAACCCTCGTTCGCTATGCTGTCGAAGCTCCCTGAGATCGACGTTTCGCCGAACCCAGTGTTAACGCTAACGGCCGTCAGCACAGGGTAATTCTGAAGATAGTTCGGCCCAGGGTCACCATCGCCCGCGTCGTTCAGCGTAACGCCATCGCCGGCCAGATCGATGCCCAGCCCCCCGTTACCCGATATGGAGTTGGTTGCTATGAGGTTGCCTGTGCCCCCGAAAACGTTAACGCCGTCTCCCCCGTTAGCGGTTATGACATTGCGCCCTCCAGGGGACGTTTCGCCTATTTCGTTGTTCGTCCCCTGCGTGGCTATCCCATCGGCGCTGTTGTTACGCACCGTGTTGCCAAAAATCCCATTGTTGGGCGAATTGATGATCATGCCAAAACCGTTGTGCGCGATCACGTTGCCGGCGCCTGCCAGCGCTCCTCCGATCGTGTGCCCACCCGCGCCGATAATCTCCAGCCCCGAGCCATTGTTCCCAATGGCCGTGCTGCCGTCCGCACCGACGCCAACAAAATTCCCCTCGACGACGTTCTCGGTCTCGCTGCCGCTTATATACACACCCGTCCCTTGATTCCCGCTAATCACATTCCGGGCGCCGGGCACTCTCCCCCCGATCTTGTTCCGTCCCGTCTGCAGCTCTACGCCGTGTCCACCGCTGGCTAGCGCCGCCGTCCCGGCGGCGTTCGTTCCGATGAAGTTCCCCTGCACGACGTTGTCCATCGTGCCGCTACCGTACACGATGACTCCGCCCTGGACGTTCCCGGAGATTACGTTGCGAGCACCGCTGCTCAGTCCACCGATCGTGGTTAACTCACCGGATGACAGAACCCCCCAGTGGTTCGGCACTTCCGCCGTACCCGCCGGATTCGTCCCGATATAGTTGCCCAGCACCCGGTTTCCCCCGGAAGCCGTGAACTTCAGGCTCCACGAATTGAGCGTGCCGATGTCGCCTGCCTCATCATCCGTAATCTGCAAGTTCCAGGTCCCTAATGGCGAGAGCCCGTCCAGCACTGACAGCGGCGCCTCCGGTCGAAACCGGCCGTTGAACGGCGCCTGACCGGTAGTGATGGCCGTCGAGGCTTCGTCATCGAAGACTGTCACCCGGTAGTCGTCACCGGCGCCCCCGTTGTCCGTCGTCAGCTCTATCGTGGGCCCAGCCGGAGGGATCAGGAAAATGTCAAGGTCCGAGTCCCATGTGTGGCTCAGATCGACCTCCACGTCCACGTCCACAATCGGGTTCGAAAATCCAACGGGCACATCGAGAGTGATCGTGCTCAGGTCACTTATCGGCGCGATTCCGCTGAACGTTCGCACGATGCGCGGCGTGCCGCTGATGTTGATCCCCGCTTCGCCGTTCCCCGAAACGATATTGCGCTCGGCGGCGGTTTCACCGCCAACAGTGTTACTCGGCACCCCCGCAATCTCGACGCCGTCGCCGCCGTTTCCGAGGTTTGTTCCGGCTGAACTAAGCCCGATGTAGTTGCCAACGATCTTGTTGCCGCGCGAGTTCGAACTGCGCACCAGCACACCATCGCTGCTATTCCCGGATATCACGTTGCGCGCCCCTGCGCTGTTTCCCCCGACGGTGTTGTTGATCCCGCCGGCTATGTCGACGCCGATAGTGTTGGGAACTGCCCCAGTTCCAGCCGCGTTTGTCCCAATCAGATTCCCCGCGATAGTGTTCAACGCAGGCTCACCCGGATTCCCAGTGTCAACTATCCGAACCCCAAAAGAATTGCCCGAGATCAGGTTGCTGAACTCCGGACCGGCGCCGCCGATGGACACTCCCGACGCATCATCTATCTGGATGCCCCTGCTGTTCGGAATCCCCACTGTGCCCGCCAGGTTGGTGCCGATCTTGTTCCCCCACACTCGCGTGTCAAGCGTCCCTGCACCAGCGACCGTAATGCCCGAGAATTGGTTGCCGGAAATCAGATTGCCTTCGCCCGCACTCTGCCCGCCGATCGCGATGTGCGTGCCGTTCTGGATGATTACTCCCGTGCCGTTAGGAATCGCTGCGGTCCCCGTCGCATCCGTGCCGATCAGATTGCCGAAAATTCCGATGTTGGATGGAAGGGCCGACCCAGGGATCGCCCATATCCCGATCGATTGGTTGCCTGAAATTAGATTGCCGCTGCCCGCCGCCGAGCCACCGATTATATGCTGAACAGCGCTGGCCATTTTGATGCCGACAAAGTTGGGAAGAGCCGCCGTTCCGGCAACGTTTGTACCGATATAGTTCCCCTTAATCGTGGCGTCATGCGAGCTCACGATCTCTATCCCGTTCGCCGTACTGTTTGAGATGATATTTCGCTCCGCCGCCGTCGGCCCTCCGATGAAGGTGAAGTCCGCCCCCGCGTTAAGTGAGATTCCCGTCCTGTTGGCCGTTCGAGGAGAACCATCGCGGCTGGTGCCGAGGAAATTGCCCACGATCCTATTTCCAAGAGCGGATCCGTCGCCGCTTCCATCAACCAATATCCCATAGTCGCTCACCGATATCTCCATCCCCTGCGCCGGAACCGTCTCGCCGCCGACCGTGTTGTTGTTACCCGTGATATATACCCCCGCGGCGCCCGTACCCGAGCAGTTGCGAACGTCCAGCCCCTCAATACGGTTGAGATTCCCGCTGATAGCAACGCATAGAAGCCCGTTCCCGTTGATCAGCACACCGGCCCCTATGCCGCTAATCGTATCCCCGTTTGAGCTGAGGTCGGGGAGGACGGTGCTCATCGTAATCGTGCTGAACGGACCCCCGGCTACGAAGCCGGCGCCGGCGCTGAAGCGTACGACGTCTGAGTTCGAGGCCCCGAATGCCGCAGCGTTCAAGACCAGCGCCGCTTCCTGCGCGGACAGCGCGCGGTTGAGGCCTGCGGCGGTGGTGCCGCCCCGAGCCAGCAGGATCCCTTCGCGCAATGTGAGGCCGATATCGCTGGTAATGTTGTCCTGATTCGAGTTCAGGAAAATCTCCGCCCCCGTCGACATGCTCAGGACGAGGCTGCCTGTCGCCGATGCTACGCCACCCACCTGGATGCGGTAGGTTGTGCCGGCGGTGTACGACAGCGCAACCGCCGAGGCATCGCCTGCGAACGGGAAGTCCCTGTTGCATTTCACCACCGTCAAGGCGTTCACAGCCCCCCCTGTATAGATCGCGAGGGTGGTATCGAAACTGCTTCCGTACGTGTCGAACACCGCAGTCCCGTTCAACCCCGGCGCTGTCCAGGTATACCAGGCCGTCGCTCCGAAGGTTGGGATCGCCACAGAATTGCAGGCGGCGATAGCACCGAACAAAGTCGGCTCGCCAGCCTCCGTCGTCGCGCCTGTCGTGTCAGCCGTCGCGACGATGCCCGAGTACTGAGGCGTCGTAATCGAGGTGGCCAACGCGAAACTGTCGCTCCCCGCGAACGCCGGTCGCGTCACTTCGGGCCCGTGGAGCATCAACAACGCGAGCAATACCAAGCCGCTTGTCAGTGCTGCTATTCGGCGCGCCATGTGCCACCTTCCATCCTCGAGATTCCCGGGGGCCGCCGAGCGCGCTACTCGCAACGTCCGGCGATCCCCGGTTGACCATAAGTATCGAGGGCGGCGCATACGCTCGCATCGGCCGAATCATCCATTCCTACGCCACGTTTTCCGCCGCAAACCGTCGCCATTCCTGGTCAAATGGCGTAAATAGCGTAGAAGCTATACGTATCAGGCGAGGTCGTGGCGAAAGGCGTAGGCCGTCGCTTCCGCTTTGCTGTGGGCCCCGATCTTCGAGTAGATGTTCGTCACGTGCCGCGCCACGGTCCGCTCGCTCAGCACAAGAGCCTCCGCGATCTCTCTGTTGCTGCTTCCCGCAGCTATCAGGCGCAGCACCTGCACCTCGCGCGGCGTCAGGCCGTCGAGACTGGTATCGGGCTCCCTCAGAAACTCCTCGATCGCCGAGAGCACCGCATCGACATCACCGACGAACGGTGCCCACGATCCGCCTTCCAGCATCACGAGTCGTGATCCTGGTATGCCGGCGGCAAGCCCCCGGGCCACGTCTGCGCCCAGGACCCGGCTTCCCCGGCGGTGCAGCACCAGCGTCGGCGCGGTGACCCGCGGTAACCGGTCCGACGCGTCAAACGAGCGTATCGCCCGGAACGCGGCCGCGGTCCCCAGCGCGCTGTTCGCCTCTCTCACGTAAGCGGTTGCTTCGCGCACGGCCGCCTCGTCCAGCTCATTTCCGGCACGTTGACCGGCAAGCTCTGTGTAGAGCTCCCAGTCCCTCTCCACCAGCGACCTGCCTGCCTCCACCCGGGCTGAGCTCGAAAGGTCCGGCGCGCGGGCGTACGTGTACCACAGGATCAAGTGTGTAACCCGCTCTGGATGTTGCGCCGCATACGTGATCGCTGCTGGGCCCAGGTGCGCGACTCCCATCAAGGCAAACCGGTCGATGCCCGTCTTGTCCACGACGGCCTCGAGGTCTCGGAGATGGCCTTCGATCGACAGGTCGTCGACGATCCGCTCAGATAAGCCGGTCGCTCGGGAATCGTAGCGGACAAGCGACCGCCCGCGTGCCAGGCCCCGGTAGTACGCGCGGCAGGCCGCCATCTGCCACTCCAGGCGCAGGTGGCTCACCGGGAACCCCGGCATGTGCACCAGCGCCGGGCCGTCCCCCAGCGTCCAGAAGGCGATGTTCAGTCCATCGCTGGTGCGTGCATAGCGGATCGGGGGCTCAGTTGTGCCCGCTGCCGACCGTTCTCCAGCCATCTGACCTACGTTGCCGTTTCTTGAGTCATCCAGGCGGAGCCGTTGCGGGCAGACGTACCCAGCAGCGATAAGGCAACCGGCGACACAACGTACGTGTCATCGGCGCATCGCCTGACACACAGGTGCCCCTAATTACAGCATGAAACTAAAAGGCCGTCAATGATGTGTGCTTGTTCAGGGCATGCCACTATGCCGACGCTCCTTCGGCGCTACGATCGCAGGCGATGACAGTGCTTTGATTCGCTAGCGCTTTGTGTACTGTGGCGCCTTGCGCGCCCGCTTGAGACCGGGCTTCTTGCGCTCCTTGATGCGCGAGTCGCGCGTGAGGAGGCCGGCCTTGCGCAGCGCCGGGCGGTGCTTCTCGTCGAACGAGAGGAGGGCGCGCGCGATCCCGTGCGCAACCGCGTCGGCCCAGGCGCTGACGCCGCCGCCTGTCACCTTGGCGAATACGTCGAAGGTGCCGGCCAGCTCCACGACCTCCAGAGGCAGGCGGAGCTTGTTCTGGTGCGTCGGGCGGGTGAAGAGCTCCAGGTATCCCTTGTCGTTGATCTGGTACGTGCCGGAGCCGCTGTAGATGCGTACGCGCGCGATCGCGGTCTTACGGCGCCCAGTCCCGTAGTAGTACTGCCCGCCCGGTAGGGCCGTCGCCGTCTGCTCCTGCGTCATTCGTCCGTTCCTCCTGCGTCCGCGGTTTCGGCGGCCTTCGGCTTTCGGCGGCCGCCCTTGGCGGCGATCGTTTGCGTAGTCGCCGCCTCGACGGTGGCTCTGGGCGCGGCTCTCTTACGCGGCGCACGTGCGGGTGCGGCCGCCTTCGTCTGCGGCTGCGCCGAGTCGGCTCGCGCTCGCGAGACCAGCGTCAACGCTGCCTTCTTCCTTCCCTCTTCCTTCTTCCTCGATTCGTTCACCTGCGCCTCATGCGGGTGGTCCGGGCCCGCATATACCTTCAAGTGCCTCAGCAGGTGGCGCGAGAGCCGGTTCCGCGGCAACATCCCACGCACGGACAGCTCGATCACGCGGCGCGGCTGGCGCTGGAGCATATCGCCAAGCACCGTCTCCTTGAGGCCGCCCATGTGGCCGGTGTGGCGGTAGTATATCTTGTCGTCGAGCTTCTTCCCGGTCACGCGTACCTTCTCTGCATTCACGACGATCACGAAATCGCCCATGTCCAGGTGCCGCGAAAACGTGGGCTTGTGCTTGCCCATGAGCAGCCCCGCCACGCGCGTGGACAGGCGGCCCAGCGTCTGGCCCGTGGCGTCCAGCACATGCCAGGCCTTGTCTATATCCTTCGCGCTCAGGCTATATGTCTTCATCCGTGTCGTCATCGAACATCCCATTCTCGTAGCGAACCTTCATCAGGCACAAGCCCCGCGCTGGTGCGAGGAAGCTCGCGCGGCCCGGCTCGGGCTGCTTGACGAGCATCTCGAATTCCGCCTGAGTCCGTTTGCCGGAGCCCACCTCAACGAGCGCCCCGACGATGCGCCGCACCATCTGGTAGACGAACGCGTTGCCCTCGATGTCGAACAGCGCCAACTCCCCCTTCGCCCGCAGCGCCGCCCGCGTCACAACACGCTCTGTCGGTCTTCGCCTCGCCTCCGAGGGCTGCGTAAAGGCCGCGAAGTCGTGTCTGCCCACGAGGGAGCGCGCCGCGTCCGCCATCGCCTCCATGTCCAGTTTCGCCGGCACGTGCCACACGAAGTGCCGTAACAGCGTCGGCCGCTGCCGGCCGAGGTGTAGCGTGTAGCGGTACCAGCGGCTGAGAGCGTTCCGCCTCGGGTCGAACCCCGGCGGCGCCTCTACGGCGGCCCGCACGCCGATATCCGCCGGCAGCAGCGCGTTCATCCCGCGCGAGAACGTCGCGACGGAATGCCGGCTGCCCGTGACGAACGACGCCACCTGGCCTCTGGCGTGCACACCGGCATCGGTGCGCCCGGCCATCCCAACTCTTATAGGTTCGCCTGTTAAGCTGCTCAGGGCCCGCTCCAGCGCGCCCTGTATCGTTTTCACGCTCGTTTGTAGCTGAGACCCCCCGTAGCCGGTTCCCTGGTACTCCACAAGGAGCGCCACACGGCGCTCGCCTGCCGTACCCGCAGGCTGCGGCGGCCCTTTCCTGCATCCCAGGCTCCCGCGATCCCCCGAAAACGCCGGAGGCGGAACCTAGGCCTCCCCAATCAGCTCGAGTTGTGCCATGCGCGCCCCGTCGCCCTGACGCGGGCCCAGCTTCACCATCCGGCTGTACCCACCCGGGCGGCTGGAGTAGCGCGGGCCCAGCTCGTCAAATACCTTCTCGACGACTTTCTTGTCGTATACAAAGCCCATCGCCCGCCGGCGCGAGTGCAGATCGCCTCGCTTGCCCATCGTGATAACACGCTCCGCCAGGCCTCGCACTTCGCGCGCCTTCGCCTCCGTCGTAATGATCTTCTCGTAGCGGAGCAGGTCTGTCACGAGATTGCGAAAGAGCGCCAGACGGTGGTCTGTGGGGCGGCCCAGCTTGCGGCCGTCGATGCGGTGCGCCAACGACTAGCCCTCTCCCTCGTCCGATTCCCCGGTCAGCTCCAGTAGCTTGCGCTTCCAGTCCTCGATGTCCTCGCCCTCGGCCTCGCTGTCAGGTTCGGGCGCGGCCTTCTCCTTCGCCCGGGATGACTTCTTCCGGCCGACGGGGGCAGGCTCGATTGCGGGGACCGCGGCCGGCGCCGCCGCCTCGGCTTCCAGCTCCGGCTCCGGCTCGGGTTCCGGCAGGCGGCGCGGCATGATCGGCGTCTCCTCGTCGTCCAGCGGCGGGGCATCGAATAGCTCTTCGTCGCCGCGGTCCGCGGGCAGGAGACCCAGTTCATCCAGCCTCTCACGCAGCTCGTCGTAGGACTTGCGACCAAAGTTGCGCAGCGCCAGTAGCTCTTCCTCGCTCTTCTCCAGCACCTGGCCGATCGTCATGAGTCCGCTGCGGCGCAGGCAGTTGTAGGCCCGCATCGAGAGGTTGAGGTCCTCAATCGGCATCGTGTACTTGTCCGGCGTGAGCTGAATGCCCGCGCCGAGTCCACGCTCCACGATCGGGAGGGCGGGCCGGCCCATATGCGAGAACAACCGGAACTGCTCAATAATGACGTCTGCGCTGCTGCTCACGGCCTCGACCGCCGTGACCGTGCCGTCGGTCCACACCTCCAGCGTCAGCTTGTCGTAGTTCGTGGCTTGCCCGACCCGCGTGCTGGAAACCTTGTAGTTGACCTTGCGGACAGGCGTGAAGATCGAGTCAACCGGAATCACACCGATAGTGGTGCCGTCCACCTGCCCCGCGGGTACGTAACCGCGACCCTGCTCGATGTTGAACTCGACGTAGAGCCGCCCATCGGGAGAATCTACGGTCGCGAGGTAAAGCTCCGGGTTGACTATCTCGTAGTGCTCCGGTACCTGTAGGTCTGCCGCCGTTATCGGACCCTCGCGGCCAGTGATGTCCAGGATAACGGTGCCCGGGCGGTCCGAGAGCGCGCGCAACCTTAGCTCCTTCACGTTGAGGAGGAACTCAATCGCATCCTCTCTCACGTTCGGAATGGTCGAGAACTCGTGCAGCACGCCGTCGATGCGCACCGAGGTAACAGCGGCGCCGGTGAGGGAGCTCAGCAACACGCGGCGCAGGGCGTTGCCCAGCGTGATGCCGAAACCCGGCGGCAGCGGCGCAGCGACGATGCGCGCGTACTCGCCAAATTCGCTCGTGTCCTCGACCTCGATGCGAGGCTCTTCAACGATGGGCTGGGGCGGTGGGGCCGGCGGTACGCCGGCCGGGCGATAGAGCTGCGATTCTAGCATGGCCTTCCTTTACCGAGAGTAGTACTCGACGATCGTCGCCGGGTTGAATTTGGCGCCGATCTCTTCCATTTCTGGCAGTGTCAGAATGCGGCCGGTCATGCTGCCCGCATCCAGGCTCAACCAGGAGGGAATCTGCTTGCTCGCGATCTGCTCACTCACGATCTTGAAATACTCGCTCTTGCTTCCTCGTCCGGTCAGATTGATAACGTCGTTCGGTTTCAACACATGGGATGGGATCGCGGACTTGCGGCCATTGACAGCGATGTGGCCGTGCAGCGCGATCTGCCTCGCCTGCGCCCGCGAGTCCGCGAATCCTAACCGGTAGACGACGTTGTCGAGCCGTAGCTCCAACGTCCTCAACAGCGTCTCACCGGTAACGCCGTGGCGCTTGGCGGCCTCTTCGTAGTAGCGACGGAACTGGCGCTCCAGTATGCCGTAGACGGCGCGACCGCGCTGCTTCTCCCGCAGCTGGAGGCCGCGGTCTGACACCTTGCGGCGCCGCGTCGAGCGCTGGCCGGGCGCAAAGGGCCGCTTCTCGAAGGGGCACTTGGGCGTAAAGCACTTCTCCCCCTTGAGGTACAGCTTGTCCCCCAGGCGGCGGCATAGACGGCAAACGGGGCCGGTATAGCGGGCCATACTCTCTCCTCTATACGCGCCGACGCTTGGGCGGGCGACAGCCGTTGTGGGGCATGGGCGTCACATCTCGAATGTTAGTCACCTGAAGACCTGCCGACTGGAGCGACCGGATCGCCGCCTCCCGTCCGCTGCCAGGACCCTTGATGCGCACGTCCACCTGTCTCAGACCGTGATCCATGGCCCTTCGCGCCGCCGTTTCCGCCGCCAGGCCGGCCGCGTACGGCGTGCTCTTGCGAGAGCCCTTGAATCCTGCCGTGCCCGCCGAGGCCCAGGAAAGGACTGCTCCGTTCGGGTCCGTCAGCGTGATCGTGGTGTTGTTAAAAGTGGAAGTGATATAGGCGCGCCCGACAGGGACGTTCTTTCTCTCTCTTCGCTTTGTCCGCGTTTTT
>Ga0209641_10004800_pt1 | contig 11122 bp, 10 predicted proteins | sample RifCSP16_1_FD_184022 | JGI IMG/M metagenome (GOLD analysis project Ga0209641, IMG submission 184022) | Soil microbial communities from Rifle, Colorado - Rifle CSP2_sed 16_1 (SPAdes) (version 2) | ecosystem: Environmental > Terrestrial > Deep subsurface > Rock core/Sediment | place: Rifle...
ATGGATAACCTGAACCTTGCTGTATTCCAAGGTGCAGTACAAGGACCAGGAGGAAAAAGAGTAAGAAGGGTTCTTTCAATTAATGAAATTCTTGGATACAATCCAGAAGGTGGCAACATCATGTTCATACCTGTGTTTAATTGGGATCCTGGTACTGATACCACTAAATTCAGAGGAAAGGGAAGTAGTGCTCTATTTGCTTCTAAGCTATTACAATTACGAGGTATGAGCAAAAGAGATGAGGCTATTCTATACGAGGAATTAGCATTAAGAGCAAAAATTCTTGAAAAGATGGTAGAAAAGAAGATCTTTAACTTTTATGATGTATTTGACTCTATTTCTCACTGCAGAGAGATTGGATTAGAAGCATTTTTGAAGGAGCTAGATTCGCTGTAATGCAATTATCTCTTCTAAAGTCACTGTCATTATCTGATCTTAAAAAAAGTGATGAAAAATTAGTTTATTTTCTTGCATATCTCTATGCCATTTCTACAGGTGAAACAGATACAACAGACCTAGTCAAAACTGCATCAAATAGTGATTATGGTAATTACTCAAGAGCATTCAGAGATGCTTATCGTTTGGGTGTAGGTTGGACGTTTGGTATGGCAAAGTCCATTGAAATGGTTGCAATGAAAGTATCATCTGAACTAGGCAATCCACTAAAACAGCTCTTAGTTAAATTTGCCCAAGTAGTAAGACTAGGTGACAAGCTTAGTACATTTTTCAGAGCTGAGTTAACATCTTCACTACTAACCTATGCTATAGAATATGAAAGAAAGCTAGAAATGCAAAAGCTTTTTCTTGAAATGTTTTACACCCTAATGTCTACTGCAGCCTTTATGATTGCTGCAAACTCTATTATGACAATGTTAACTGGAGCCAATTCATCAGAACTAATCTTAGTTTATTCTCTAATTGGTGTTACAGTTTCCATGAGCATGTTTGTTTTTATCATGTACATGTTATTCCCAAGAGATAAGCTTGCCTTTAGTAGAGAAGACGTAGATCTGAAATTTAGGATTAAAGTTTATGTCTCAATAGGGGCTGGGGCAGGTATAGGAATAGTGCTTTTAATCTCCCAAGCTTTGCCATTAAGCCTAGTAGTAGGCATTTCATTGGCACCACTGTTTTATCCAGGATTATTGGCAAGAAAAATGGAACAAAGAATTAAGAAAATCAATCAGTGGTATCCTGAATTTATCAGACACTTTGGAGAAATTTTAGCAACAGTTGGTTCAATGGGACAATCTTTAGATGCAGTATTAAGGAGTGATTTTGGACCAATTCAAAAATTTGTAATCTCATTAAAAAATAGAATTAAAAACAAAGTTGACCAGCAACATGGCTTTGAATTATTTTCAAGAGATTGTGGCAGTGAACTAATTGCGAACGGTAATCAGGTAATTTCAACTTCACTAGACAAAGGTGGAGATATGAATGAAACTGGAAACAGAGTTGCTGATATTACAATTAAAATCAATGAATTGCGTGCAAAAAGAGAACAGACCTCTAAAACATTTGAATCAATCATAATCGTATTACATGTTTTGACTTTAGGAGTTTTTGGATTGATGAATAAACTTACATCAATATTTTTTGAATTAATTAGCACTGTTGATATCTCAAATAATGCTTTTCCATTATCCCCAATTGATCCTGCCTTTATGGATATGATTTTACCAATAATGATTCTTATGACATCTGTGATTAGTTCTATTGCACTAAAGGTCGCACAGGGAGGATTGTATAAAACGGTCTTTTATCACATTGCTCTTCTTGGAGTACTTGGCTCTATTACAACATTTGCAATGAACGTCTTAATGTCTGATTACCTAGAATCTTCCATCTTGGACTTTGGGGACGTTGGAGTTTAAGGACATACTAATTTTTTAAGAAATCAAATTTCTCTAACACACAAAATTTCAAGATATAACTCCATCTTCATATAATGTGATGAAAAAAATGTTTGTTCACATCATACACATGTAGGGTTATTGGCATCAAACCAAGATTATGCATGTGAACGATAGAGTAACATCTTCAGTGAAACTAAGTTTAAAGAATAAATTATTGGTATTACACGTAGTTTTAGTAATTTCTATTTTAGCTAGTAGTGGGTATGCCATTTTTGAAATATCTGATATAAAAGAGGAAAATATTGGTATTTTGAATACTATTCTAGTATTAATTATTGGGGTTTCAATTGGAATTTTTGCACTAAATATCATTTTTGGAAAAATGATATCTAATCCAATTAAAAACGCAGCGAATATTGCAAAAAAAATCAGTGAAGGAAATTTAGATGTTCAAGTTGAAAAATCAAATTCATCTGAAGAGGTAAACGATCTTACCAATTCTTTAGATAATATGATTACTAGTCTTCGACAGCTTGTAATGGATGTAAAACAAACTGCAAATAAGATTGCTAGAGATGCACGTGATTCTGCTGCAGCAGCAGAGGAACTAAATTCTAGTGTAGAAGAAGTTTCTACAACAGTTCAGCAAATAGCTACTGGTTCTCAATCACAAGCATCTGAGCTTGCTGAAGCTAAAACAATTGTAGATAGTGTAATGGATACAAATTCCAAAGAGGGTTCAAGTGCAGCAGATAGAATGTCGAGAATAATTGAGCTCACTAACGAATCATCGATTAAAGTAAAAAATTTGGCAAAGAAGAGTGAAAAAATTACATCGGTTGTAGAAGTAATTAGAGAAATTGCAGAAAAAACTAATTTGCTTGCATTAAATGCAGCAATTGAAGCAGCACGAGCAGGTGAATCAGGTAGAGGTTTTGCAGTAGTTGCTGATGAGGTTAGAAGACTTGCTGAAGGTTCTGCCAAATCATTAGAAGAAATTGATACACTGATAGGTGAAATACAAGAAGATATTCACAGTACGGTAGATAGCATTAATGGTAGTGCATCAGAAATTGAAGAAGGACGTAAAGTTGTAGATTCTTCACTTAACGCACTATCTAAAATTAGTTATAAAGTTCAAGAAGTAGCTGCTGTAGCAGAACAAAATGCCTTTGCCACAGACCAGGCTTATGCTGCAGTAGAGCAGCAAACCACTGCAACACAAGAAATCTCATCTTCAAGCCAAAATATCGCTTTAATGGCTGAACAACTTGCTAAAAAAGTTCGTTTATTCAAAGTCCCATCAAATCAATCACCATCATTTAATGAATCAAAAAATGACCATCTATCCAAAGAAGTAAAGAAAAACAAGTCACAAGACAACAGCTCAACTAGTGAATTTGACGAAATTACAAGTTCTGAAACAGAAGAGGAGAAAAAAATTGAAAGTTGAAACCATCCCTGTTGGATCTCTAAAAGTTATTACATTTAGTTTAGTTAATGAATCTAATAAAAAAAAAGAAAATTATGCAGTACCAATAGAACAAGTTAGAGAGATTAGAAATTTTTTAGAAATTACCAGTGTTCCAAAAGCAAAAAAATATGTTAAAGGAGTCATGAATCTACGTGGATTAATTATTCCTGTAATTGATATTAAGAAGAGATTAGGATTTGGAGAAGCAGATGTTCTAAATAAAAAAAATTATAGAATTATAATTGCTGATGTAAGAGATTCGATTTATGGTCTAATAGTTGACAAAGTAGAACAAGTCTTGAATATATCTCTCAATGATATTGAACCTGTCCCATCAGATTCCTTTGAATCATATCATTACATCAAAGGAATTGCAAAAATTAACGGGCAGCTAATAGTACTTTTAGATATTATAGCATTACTTGAAGATTCTGAAGAAAATTACAAAGAATCTGAAAATCAAATTGAAATGCCTATTACCAACATTGATAGTTCTAGTTTTAAAAGTCATGATATAATCAACTCTGAAAAAAACCAAAAACTAGATGATGTTGAAGATGATGTACCAGAAGAGCTTAAGGAAGTTTTCAGAGAGGATGAAAAGAACTCTTCAACGGAGGTACCAAAATAATTCTTTTCTTATGATTGGAAAATAAATTTCAATCATAAATTTCTTTTCAGGAAATTTGGAATAGATAAAAAATGATGACAAAATCTGTTGAAGACCAAATTGAGGTATGGATAGTAAATGATTCCAAGTACATGACTCAACTTCTAAGTGATCTTGTATCTAAAAATAACATAAAGGTTACAAATACAGCAAGAGATGGTGCGGAAGCTTTACGTAAACTCAGTCTGAAAAAACCAGATGTAATTTTACTTGATCTTGAAATGCCAACAATGGATGGACTTACATTTATTGAAGAAGTGGTAAAGCAGGATAAACTTGTTCCAATTATAGTTGTAAGTAGTTTTTCTCAAGATGGTGCCAAAATTGTTTTAGATGCATTAGAAAATGGCGCATTAGATTTCGTTCCTATCTCTACTACGAATCCAGAACAAATATCAGAACTTAAGGAAAGCCTTCAATCAAAAATTGAAATTGCCGCAAAATCTGACCCTCGTCAACTTATAATAAAAAACATTCAAAAATTAAAACCCAAAAGAAAAGTTGTACCTGCACCTAACGCAGCAACTAGAATAGTTGTTATAGGATCTTCCACAGGTGGTCCTAACATAGTTCAATCAATTCTTTCGTCACTTCCTGTGGATTTACCAGCTGCAATTTTAGTAGTTCAGCATATGCCAAAAGAATTCACAGGTCCATTCGCGCTTAGATTAAATGAAAATTGTGATCTTCCTGTAAAAGAAGCAGAAGATGGTGATGTAATCAAAGAAGGAATGGTTTTGGTAGCTAAAGGAGGTTATCATATGCTTGTTGAACCCAATATGAGAATTAAACTAATAGAAGGACCAAAAAGATTCGGTGTAAAACCTGCAGTAAACATGACAATGGTTTCTGCATCTGAAGTTTTTGGTTCCAATACCATTGGGGTTCTACTAACGGGAATGGGACATGATGGTGCCTTTGGTATGAAAACTATTAAAAAAAGAGGAGGTAAAACTATAGCTCAAGATAGCTCTTCATCAGTAGTTTATGGTATGCCAAAAGCTGCAGTAGATCTTCATGCCGTTGACAAATTATTACCAACAGGGAAAATTCCTCAAACAATTCAAGAAGAGGTGGAAAAACTTGTCTGAAACTAGTTATCGAGAAATGTACCACTCAGAAGCTTTAGAACATGTTGACATAATGAATCAAGCTTTGCTAAAGCTTGAAGAAAGCCCAGATATTAAAGAACATGTGGATCTCATTTTCCGTTCTGCTCATACGATTAAGGGTATGGCAGCTACTATGGGATATGATCAGACCAAAGAATTATGTAAGAATATTGAAAATGTTTTTGATAAGATTAGAAAGAAACAATTAAAACTTAACTCAAATCTTGCAAGTGTTCTTTTCAAATGTATTGATGCTATTCAACAAATGATCAATGATGAAAATAAAAAAATTGATTTAGGTTCATATCTATTAATGCTTGAACATCCAGAGGAATCTCACCCTATAGAAAATACTGAATCAATGTCTATCGCACAATTACCTACCATCAGAGTGAAAATGTCTGATCTTGACTCTCTTGTAAATTTGGTCGGAGAATTGATAATTTCAAAAATGAAATTAGAAAATTCCATCAAGGAGGAAGGCTCTGTTAAATCCAAAACATCATTATTGGATTTGGGAAGACTTGTAACTGATTTACAATACCAATCCTTGAAACTTAGATTAGTTCCTATAGACACTATATTCAGAAGATTTGAAAGGGTGGTACGTGATACTTCTAACCAACTAGGAAAAAAAGTTCAATTGCAAATGGAAGGAGCAAAGATTGAACTTGATAGGACAATATTAGATGCAATAACTGATCCTCTTCTGCACATACTAAGAAATTGTGTAGATCATGGAATAGAAACAACTTCTGAAAGAAAATCTTTGGGCAAACCTGAATCAGGTTACATTAGATTAACTGCTTATCATGTAGGAGAACAAATTGCCATAAAAATTGAAGATGATGGTAAAGGAATTGATCTAGAGAGATTAAAAGCCAAAGCTGTAGAAAATGGAATTTTAACACAAGAAGAGGCCAATGAAATTTCTGATGAAAAAGCAATTGATTTGTTGGGTACTCCAGGCTTGTCAACTGCAAAAAGCATTACTGATATTTCTGGAAGGGGAGTTGGAATGGATGTCGTGATTAACAGAGTAGAAGATGTAGGAGGACACGTACAAATAACATCTACAAAGGGATTGGGAACTACAATGATCTTAATGCTCCCCCTTAGCGTATCTATCATAGGTGGACTATTAGTCAATGTTTCTAACGAAAAATTTGTTTTTCCATTGTCTAGCATCACTACGACAATTAAGATCAATAAAGATGAAATAAAGAGTGTACATGGCGTAGAAGTAATTGAACATCAAGATAAAATAGTACCAATTATTCGAGTCTCAGATATACTTGAAATAAAACAAGACAACGCGACTATTCCTAATGAGATTACTATAGTTATTGTAGATAAGGGAGGTAAGCCTTATGGACTTGTTGTAGATTCATTTGAACGTAAACAAGAGATTGTGATTAAAAAATTTAGTAACACTTCAGATTCTAAAAACTCCTTCACAAATGCTACGATTCTACCTGATGGAAAAGTAGCACTAATACTTGATCCAGGAATGATAATTTAGGAGAATAAAAAATGGAAGAATCATTAAATCTCAAACCTAAAGAAATTAAGGATTTTACTAAAATTATCAACGAGTATATTGCATTGCAGACTTCATCATCACTTTCAACCTTGCTATCTGAACAAATAACTTACAAAGTTATGATTTTAGATAAAAAATATTTCAACCCAAAAAACATCAGACTGAGCACTAATGAATTACCAATGTGTGGAGTAAGACTACGGGGTAAAGGGGATATCCATATTGAGATTTGTTATGCAATCAAAATGAAATATGCCAAAATGATTGCAGCAAAACTTCTTGGTAAAGATGAAATTTATGAAATAGACGAAATGGGAGCCTCGGCCATCCAAGAAGTTGCCAATATTTTGACTGGTTCATTTTTTAATGCAATGTCTATAGGTACTGGATTTAGAGTAGATCTTTCTACTCCTGATTACATGCAAGGTGACATAACCTCAATGGTAAATGATTCTACAAAGGACGTTATCAAACCATCAGAATCTGCAATAATTGCTGATACAGAACTAGTAGGAGAGAAAAGTGGAATTAGAATACATATGATAATTGTACAAAACTCAGGTGATGCACGAAAACTGTTAACTAAAAATGGCAAGGATAACTCTTCAGAATTTTCATCAATCATAGATTCAAGAGAATATAGTACTGGTTCAGAAAACAGAGAGCTCAATTCTCTTATTGAAGAATTACAAAAGGAGGCAACCTAATTATGACCTTGGAAGTTTCAATTTCAGATAAGGATCTTCAACAAATTAAGGAATCTGTTCTAAAAAACCACGGATTAGATTTGTCATACTTTAAGCCAGCATTTCTTGCAAGAAGAATCCACGTGAGAATGAAAATGTTGAATATGAGAAACAGTTCCGAGTATGTAAATTTTCTAAATTCCAAACCTAATGAAATAGGTTCTCTATACGATTCTCTATCAATTAATGTGACAAAATTTTTTCGTGATAAACAAGTCTGGCAATTCTTTATGCAAAAAGTAATTCCTAATTTACTTGAAGTGATTAAACCGACTGATACTATACGAATATGGAGCTGTGGTTGTGCATCAGGAGAAGAACCATATAGTCTTGCAATAATGTTTAACGAAGCACTCAAGAATACTGACCATAAATTCAAAATACTTGCTACTGATATCAACTTAAATTCTTTGAGAGAGGCACGTACTGGCGTTTATACCAATGATAATTTAAAAAATTTAGATACACGATTGATTACAAAATATTTCAAAAAAATTGAAAATGATAAATACCAAATAATTGAGAAAATTAAGAATTTAGTATCATTTAATGTTGGAGACATTACAACATTTCCAGCAACCTATCTTGATGTTGTTTTTTGTAGAAATTTACTAATCTATTATGGAAAAGACGCACAAGATCTAATTTTCAAAAAATTCTATACTGTCTTGAAACAAAACAGATTTCTTGTTCTGGGAATGGATGAAACTCTTTGGGGCCATAAATTACAAAATTCATTTGTTCCTATTAGTGCTAAAGATAGAATTTATCAGAAAAAACTACCAACGGAGACTCTTTCTGAGTTAATTACAGGCCAATAAAATGATTCAGCTCTTTTATAAAAAATCTGGGAAAAATATCATTAGATTTTCCAAAAATGTATGTTCACGCCGAACAAACTTAGGATTATTACTCTATCCAAGACAAGAAATTCTATGCAACAGAGGTATAAAGTACTATGACTAGGGGAGTTGCATCTAAAATTTTAATTGTAGATGATGCATCATTTATGCGAAGTGTCCTAAAAGATATTATCAAAAATAATGGACTTGCATCAGAAATCTTTGAAGCTGCTGATGGTATTGAAGGTGTCAAAGCTTTCCAAAAAATCAGACCAGATCTGGTAACAATGGACGTTAACATGCCACGAGCCGATGGAATTCAAGCCTTGCGTGCAATCCTTAAGATAGATCCACATGCAAAAGTGATTATGATTTCTTCTGTTGAAGAAAAACACATCGTACAAGATGCAATTAAACTTGGTGCAAGAGATTATGTTGTAAAACCATTTGATCGTGCTAATGTTCCACTTACCTTAAATAAAGTGATTCGACAAAGATAATTTCTTTAGAGGCATTTTAGAATGGTCTATTAGCCCCATCCATTTGAGACCAATTGTAACTGCAAAAATTGCAACTGATAACATTACAATTGTCCCTGATGGAGTAATATCAAACAAATAAGAAATTAGTATACCAACTATTACAGAAGAAACTGCAAATGCGATTGAAAGAAGGGCAGTTTGTTTGAAGCTACGGCCATACATTATTGCAGTTACATTTGGGATCACAAATAGAGCAGAAATCAGCAATATCCCGACCAATTGTATTGAGGTTACAACAGTAATTCCAGCAATGAAAACTATAAGGTAGTTCATCTTTTCTACTGGAATTCCACTAACTTTTGCTTGTTCTTCATTAAAAGTGGAATAAATCAATTCTCGGTATAGTAATAAAATCACAATCAAAATTATACCTGTAAGACCAAGAATTAGAACTGTATCTTCAACACTTACGAGTAATATACTCCCAAAAAGAAAGCTGAGAATATCAACGTTAAAACCACCAGACAGACTAATCAAAATTAATCCTATAGCAATTCCTGAAGAAAGTAAAATTGCGACAGAGGCTTCACCTGATATGTCAAATTTCTGCTTTATTCTTGTAATGACTAACGCACTGACAAGTGAAACTACATACGCAGTCCACATTGGATAAATGCCAATCAAAAGTCCTGCCGCAATTCCTCCAAACGAGGAATGAGCTACCGCATCACCAAATAGGGAATATCTTCTCAAAACTAAAAACAAACCAACTACGGAGCATAACAGAGCAATAGCTATGCCAGAAACTAGAGCTCTTTGCATAAACCCATAGGAAAAAATTTCTAGCGTCATGACTCTACGTGATTATGCATGTGTTTTTGCATTGAAGATTCCGAGTATTTTTTGACTAGTTCTTCGTTGCTGAAAAATTCATTAGATACTCCATGGAAAAATAGTGTTCTATCGAGGCATGCAACCTTGTTTGCAAGTTTATTTACTGCATCTAAATCATGAGATGCCCAAATTATTGTAATGTTTTGTTTTTTGTTGAGCTCACATAATATCCCATAGAATAATTCTGTACTTTGAGCATCAATTCCTGTCACCGGTTCATCTAAAATTAAGATTTTGGGATCTCCAACTAGTGCTTTTGCTATGAATACACGTTGCTGTTGCCCCACTGACAATTCTCCAATTCTCTTATGGCTTAGCTCATGAATCCATACGTCCTGAAGAACTTCATCTACTCTTTTTTCATTACCATTTCGTCTCAAACCCATTCTTACTACTTCTCTAACCGTAGCTGGAAAATTCTTCTCAAAAACAGGCTTTTGGGGGACATAGCCTACATCTCCTAGGTATTTTTTGGTCACTCGTATGTCTTCTCCAAAAAAGTGAATTGAACCACTGTATTGAGTATTTAGTCCCAACATACAAGAAAATAGAGTAGATTTTCCAGCACCGTTTGGCCCAATTATTCCTAAAAAATCATTTTGTTCAATTGAAAAACTCACATTATCAAGTGCTCTAACTCCTGGATATTCAACTGTTAGGTTTTTTATTTCAACAACTTTCAATTACACAATGCCTCTTTCAGATTGACTAGATTTGCTTCCATTTTTTCAATATAGCTGGTATTTGTCTCACTAATTTCTAAAGGTGATAATGTTAACGCTTTACCACCTAATTCTTTTGCAATAACTTCAGATGTCCGTTTGTCAACTCCCTCTTCTGTAAAAATTACTTGAATTTTCATTTCTTTTGCTAAATTGATTATTTTTTCTAGAGTTTTTGATGTAGGTTCACCATGTGGTTCATTTGATACAATAGTGTATTGATTTAATCCATATTCTTTTGCAAAATATATAAATGCATTATGAAATGCTACGAAATCTTTGCTACAATTTGATAATTCATTTCTAATTTTTGAATCTAAAACATCTAATTTTTTAATATAGTTTTCAGAATTATCGTGATAATATAGACTATTGTCAGGATCTAATTCTATTAAACTCTCTGCAATATTTTTAACTTGAATTTTTGCCAAAGAGGGATTTAACCATATATGTGGATCACCTAATGAAGAATCATAATTACTATCTTCATGTTCATCAATATCAATTTCTTTTATAATATTAATACCATTACTTGAATCAATTATGGTAAGCTCTGAATTTAATTTTTCAATATCTTTAAACCAATTTTCAAATCCAATTCCATTTATTATAATAATATCAGCTTGTTGAATTCGTTGAAGATCTTGTATAGATGGTTCCCAATCATGTGGTTCTATGCCAGGTGGAACAAGCAACGAAACATCTACTTTGTCTTTACCAACCTCTTTTGTAAATTCGTAAAGCGGATAGAATGAAGCTAAAGCAACAATCTTTTGGT
>Ga0209641_10004802_pt1 | contig 11120 bp, 9 predicted proteins | sample RifCSP16_1_FD_184022 | JGI IMG/M metagenome (GOLD analysis project Ga0209641, IMG submission 184022) | Soil microbial communities from Rifle, Colorado - Rifle CSP2_sed 16_1 (SPAdes) (version 2) | ecosystem: Environmental > Terrestrial > Deep subsurface > Rock core/Sediment | place: Rifle...
CTGGGCAGGGACAGGGGCCCTTATGGTGGTGATGTTTGGCGCGATGGGTTCTGTCAAGGGGATACGCATAGCAACTGCTCAGGCCGCGGGCGTACTCTCAGAGAAGCCAGAACTCTTCGGCAGGCTGCTGGTCCTTATGGCCCTGCCAGGGACCCAGGGCTTCTACGGCTTCATCTGCGCCGTAACCATCGCTATGAAGTGCGGGCTGATTACAGGGATGGTAACCATATCCCCCGTCGTAGGGATGGGTATCTTCTTTACAGGCGTCTCCATGGGGATAGTCCTCTGGAGGAGTGCCATATATCAGGGAGAGGTCTCGGCCGCCGCCATCAACTGGACGGCTAAGAAACCCGAGGAGAGCGGGCGGGCCATCCTCCTGCCCGCCCTGGTGGAGACCTATGCCGTACTGGCCCTGCTGGCGGCTATACTGATGATTATGTGGCTCACCCAGCCCGGCATTACCTACCTGCCCACCGAAACGGGAAGTAGGCAGTAGGTGTGATGTAGGGGTACGTTGTCCGCCTTGGGCGGATGCCTCTACTTGCTACATTCAACAAAAGACAGGAAAAATCTACAGATGTTTGGAACTTAGGAGGATGGCAGGTGCCGGAAGGTTTATTTCCTCCTTAGGCCTGCATCTTTTATATCAAAAATGATTGGACTGCTGATAGATGTCTCTTTATCTCTGACAAATTTGAAGCACCTAGTTTAAAGTTTGACCCTTCAAAGCTTTTGGGAGAGCATGGCCGATACGGAACTGAAACAGGTTAGGCTCAAAAGGAGCAAACAATGAAGCCAGACAGTACCACAAAGCCGTGGCATTCCTGCCTTGTCTTGCCTACTTACGAACTGCCAATGCAATTAAAGGCCTGGTTCAATATGGAGGCTTAACGTGCGTAAAAATAAAGCATTGGGATACCTCGCCCTTCTGCCGTTTTGCTTTTTGATTAACTTCAATTGTAGCTTAAAACTTTTTGAATACCCCCACCCTCCGGCAGTAGAAGAGAAAACATATGGGCCTGAGAAACAAGAGGTTCTTAAGGCAATGCAAAGCAGGCCTGAACCTAAATTAGAAGAGAAACTAGTTAAGTCACTGGACGAAAAAGGAGAAGAAGAGCCACGCCTTGTCAGGTATGACCTGGAGGATTTTGTAGACGAAGAGTGGGGGGGAGGTTGGCGGTACATAAAAAATAGGACCGATATAAATACCTTTGCCAGTAACGAGAAGGGTTTAGATGGGCTTCTGGTGAGCGCAGATAAATTAGTAGACTACCACACGGGTCTCCCTGTGAATCCAAGTCCTGATGTAAGGATGTCTTTCATCCATCTCTCCGATGCCCAGCTCCACGACGAGAGGGTCTATATGTTTGACAAGGAACTTACTACTTTTTTTGACAAATTCGTGGAGAGCTTTGAACATAAACCCGGCATGGTACTCTATGACCACTCCTATTATTTAACCCTTGTTGCCACAATCAACTTACTCTGCGAGAGGCTCCCAGAGGAACAGAAGCCCAGGTTCATGATGCACACTGGAGACGCCATTGATATGGGTGTGGTGAGTGAATTGTATGAGTTCGTATATGTTACCAATAAACTGCCTATAGCCTGGTTTAACGTCCTGGGGAACCACGATTATCCTGTGTACGGCAATATTAAGTCCCAGAATGTAGGCGTAATAAACCCCAATATGGGATTCCAGACCGTCAATTCCAGGTATAATTTCATACACATGCATGGCAGGGGCTTTGATGTAAAGCCCCATCTCGTCTATTTTTCTCCAAGCAATGCCCCCCATAAAGAGACCGGGCAGTGGGATAGTGTTTACAATGGTTTTGACCTGCAAGGAAAGCGCTTTGAATACTCTGCGAAGCTAGAAAGATTGCCCGAAGGGATCCAATTCCCTGTTTGGATCGAAAGGCGCATAAGTTACGACAGTGCCAAAAAAACCCTTATTCTTAAAGACTTTTCTATGGCAAGCACCAAAAGGGATGAATTATTAAGGTTATCGGACGAACCCTCATATCAAAAAGCAATAAATGAACTCTACAGTAAATCCATTTTCACAAGGGAATACGAACCCTGCAGCAACTGCCCAGGTTATTATTACTTTGAGGCCCTGCCGCCAAAAGACGGAAGACCGGGCATTTTGTGCATAGTACTGGATACTACTACCAGTAACTTCAAGTTTGCCAAGGGCACTCTTTATCAGGATGAGGAGGTGGAAGCACAAGCAAACGTACAAAACCCAGAACCCGAACAAATAACTTGGTTGCGAGGCAAGTTAGATGATTACTCCAAAAAAGGAAACTGGATGGTGCTGGCCTTTGGTCACCATCAATTGGGACCGGAGGGCTTCCTTGATGATAGCTATATAAAGCTTATGGAACTATTTTGGAAACCCGAATATAACGTAATAGCCTATTTCTGCGGTCACACCCATGAACATGATATAAATCCTCACCATGACCCAGATAACCCCAATAAGTTCTTTTGGGAGATAATAACAGACTCCATCTTTGAATATCCTAAGAGGGGAAGTCTGGTAAGTATACGCCACGCAGAGGATAAGAAGTGGGAAATAGCCCTGCAGAGCTTCTGGCCCTACTTCCTTGAGAAACCGGGCGATGGTGCCCCAGTTCTCCTTCAGAACGCCAAAAAATGTTTAGACGCCTCCAGGGAAGACTCTGAGGGTAAAAAACGGGCCAAGAGGTTTGATAAACTGGAACAAAAACACCATGACGTGGTACTGAAATTTATCTATCCAAAGTAAATCTCACAAAATGCTAGGAGATTAATACTATGGCCGAGACTTCAGTAAAACTCGACAGACTGCCTCCAGGGGTAGCAATTCCCAATCACCTCCAAACAACTTACGATCCCCCAAATAGACTCTTGATTATTAGTGATGTCATGTCAGACCAAGAATTACGCGAACTATTCGCATTATCTGGAGATAATGCCTATCAAGACGCCGCAGAAGCACTTTATTGGAAGTCCAGGATAGAAAAATTAAGAGAAGAACTTAGAGAGCATGTAATAGGCAATGGGTTCCGCCCCGAGGATGTGATCTACAGACAAGGTCTACCCTTTGGTAAAGTAGTCTATTCTCTGGGCTTTAGCGATGTCCAAGAAAAGACTAGGTACAGAAGTGATCATTTAAAGGCAGACAACGCCTGGGTGAGGCAATATGGCGATAAGCATTATGGGCTGGATGCAAGCTTACGATGCGAGTAGAGGGACGATTAATTAAGAGTGCATACCTAAGCTGAATTCAGCCTTTAAGCAACCTTAACTGTATTATCGTATAAAGAGATGCAAGAAGAGGCCGTTAAGGGGCTTCATGAAAGGTTACGACAGTTGAAAGGGCCTGAAGATTCTTATCCTATTTCTGTCTCTAAAAGGGGTCAAAAATGAAACTCACCAGAAGACAATCCATTAAGGCCATTGCCTCTGTACTCGGCTCGCCTTTCCTCTTAAGAGGTGGCGAGGTCCTGGCCGCAGATAAGTTTATGTTCAGCGAGACGCTGACCGGCCGCGTCTGCAATGGAATCTATGACTTTGAAAGGGGCTTTGAAATAGCCGAAAAAAAGGGTACGGGTGAGATAAGTTATGAGGGGTCCATAGTCATTGATGACCTTGGTGCGTTTAAAGACGACCAAATACACAGGGCAAGGTTTGAAGGGAAGGTCATCTACAATGGAGAGAAATCCGAAATAGATATGGGTAAGGTTAAATTCCTTGTCCCCGCAGACAATACTGAATGGAAGTTAAGACGTTTAATATATTTACTGCCCTTTTCCAGTAAAGGGGTGAACTATGTGTTGAGCGGCTGCAAAGATATAAGGCTATTAGAACTTAATGCCCCGAAGGCGATGGAAGACTGGACCACCCTTTACACGCATCTTCATAAGGGGACTTTAGAAGGTTCATTGGAAAGTCCTGTACTAGGCCCTATGTTAGGGGCGGGGATAATGAAGTTTCATATGGAAGACATCGGAGACTTCTTAAAATCATGCGAGCCAAAGTTCCCTGAAGGAGTGGAGTTCCTTTGTTTTATCTTCGGTGAGGCTTTTAGGGAACTTTTGGGAGTATAAAGGGACAAACCCAGGGAGATACAAATATGATGAACGAATACGATGCGGCAATTATTGGTTCAGGGTTTGGAGGGGCCGTAACCGCCTATAAATTAGCAATGAAGAACTACAGGGTTTGTATCCTTGAGCGGGGCCCGCAGTGGACGGGGGAATACTTTCCTGGAAGTGCAGAAAAAAATGTTTACGAGAACGTTCAAGAAATAATCAGTGCCTCCAGACTCATCAAGATGGGAAACTCGCTGGGGGTAAGAGAAGAACTTAGAAGACTGATTCCTCGGTCTCCGATGGAGGAGCTATATGAGCCCCCCCTCTGGGAGTACAGGTGGCTAAAAAAGATGGATGTCCTAACTGCCAATGGGGTGGGTGGAGGCTCACTGATTTATGCCAATGTGCTGTGCAGGGCGCACAAAGAGGCATTTCAGGACTGGCCCCAGGGTATGGATTGGGCCTCGGAGTTGGAAAGGCATTACGATGAGGTAGAAGGGGAGATAGGTACCAATATCGCAATAGGCCATGATAAATCCAGGGCCCTGGAAAGTGCCTCAAAAAACAGCGGAAAGGGGCAATGGAAATCTGTAAACCTTGCTATACAAAAACTTCATGACCGTGTGAACGGAGGGCTAGATTGTGCCATTTGTCACCCCAATAGGAAAGAAGAGGAGCTTAAGGCTGCGAGAGCTAAAGCCTGTGAGAAAGAAAAAGAAGAAGGCTTATGCATGTCCTGCGGCCGCTGTGTCCTGGGCTGTAAGAGGCTTAATAAGCGCACCCTGGACCTGAACTACATAAGAAGGGCGGTGAGGGAGAAAGGGGCACATCTCTATCCAAACCATGAAGTCACCGGAATAAAGCCCCTGGATAATGGTTACCTAATCCTCTGTGACGAGCAAGAAAGGGCCTTTAAGGCTAAGACGGTGGTGATAGCCGCCGGGACCTTAGGTTCAACCAGACTCTTGCTTAGATGCAAAAATGATGGGACCCTGCCCAATTTGAGTGATAAAACCTTGGGCACTAAATTTTCGGGGAACGGTGATTTCCAGGGCTTCGCTTACGATTGCAACATCCCCGTTAATAGTTCCATAGGCCCCACCATTACCTCAGGAATAGATTTTAACCCTAAGACCATTATGGTGGAAGAAGGGGGCATTCCAGACGTCCTGGCACCACTTGCCCAGGCCTTTATCCCTACATTTGGTGTGCTGGCACAATTAATGTCGCTTGAATTTACGGATTTCATAAATCTAATCATGGGCCAAAAGGGACTGGAGTTCAAGGAGGAAGACGTCACCAAGAAATCCATTATGTTCCTCTGCATGGGAAGGGATGGGGCCTATGGAAAGATTAGGTTAAGTGGGGACGATATAGATGTTGACTGGGATGAGGAAGCATGTAAAAAACTGGAGGCATTTATCGAAGGCCTTGAAACGGAGTTACAAGGCCTGTCGGCTGGTATAGGTGGGACCTATTTCCCTAACCCTTTGTGGAGGAACCCTATGTGGGATAAGGGGAAACTTGTAACAGTTCACCCATTAGGTGGATGCCCTATGGGGTTAAACGAGAAAGAGGGGGTGGTAAAGCCCAATGGAGAGGTTTTTGGCCATGATAATTTGTATGTGGCCGACGGCTCCATAATCCCGGCCGCCTTAGGGGTAAACCCTTCCCTCACTATAGCGGCCCTGGCCAACAGGATTGCAGAGAATATCCCCACAAAGACTTAAAGACTTTTTAAGGAGGAATGTCAATGAAGATATTCAAGAAGGGACTTCTTCAAAAAGGCCACCTTCGTTGCGGGTATGGTTACATCACCTATCCCTGTAGCTTCATTATTAGCAAGGAGAGCCCTGGCTGACCAGTACATAGATTTTAAGGTTACAGATATTGAGTGCAACTTTATACACATCTATAATAACAAAGTATCCCTCTGAGCCACCGAAGGTGGCGAAGAATCTCGGCCAAAATAGGAGATTCTTCTCCGCCTCAGGCGGATCAGAATGACGGGTGCTACTGTGAAGATTTTTGCAGAGCGCTCAATCTCTAAATCTCTTACTGTCTACTGTAGTAACCGCGTACCAAACGGAGCGAGGGAATCATGACCCTGGGGCGTATCAAGGCCCATATCCTTGAGCAGGCAAAGACTGAGGCCGAAAGGCTGATTGAAGGGACCAGAGAGGGCCTTAAACTCAGACTCTCCAGGGCCAGGGCCTCTTTAGGGGAGGAGATGGAGGGGAGATTGGCCGCCCTGGACCAGAAACTGCAAGAGGAAAATGCCTTTGCCCTCTCAAGACTACGGGCCCAAAACCACCTGAAACTCCTTGAGCTCAAAAACCAGATAGTGGAAGGCATCTTCCATCGGGTACTTGAACACCTGTTGTCCCTGCCTACCCAGGAGTACCTGGAGCTCCTGGAAGGCTGGCTAAACAGGTTAGAACTAAGGGAGAGGGCTTACCTGAGGCTCTCACCTGAAGATACGAACCGCATAGGAGAGGAGTTGGTAAATAGAATAAATTCCTCTAGGAAGGCAGGAGCGCCGCCGGGCGTCTCCAGTGAGGTACTCTTCCTTGATACAGACACGGCCCCCATCAAAGGGGGTTTTGTCCTCAGGACAAGGAAATTTGAGATAGACCATAGCGTGGAGACCTTTTTGAAACAACTGAAAGAGGATTTGACCCCGAAGCTGGCAGAAGAGCTTTTTGGTAGTAATCAGTAGGGGCAGGCATATAAAAATGCCAAATTCCAAAGCCCAAATGTCAAAAATCAGCAATCAGCTATCAGGAATCAGCAAGTCGTCAGACCTGCCTCGGACACGGCTGACTGCTGACTACTTGACTTTCTCAGAGTTCTTAAGGAATCTATGAATACGCTTCTCTACCTGCCAAAGAGAGAGATAGACCCCCACACATGGTGCTTCCTCTCAGGGAGGGTGTGCGCCCTGGAGAACAACCTCCTGAGAAGAGATTCCTTTGAACGTCTCCTCCTGCTGGAAGGACCTGTAGGGGCACAGCATGCTGTGCCCCTACTAACCTCCCTCAAGGAGTCACCCCTGAGGGATGACTTTCTCACACCAGAAGACGTGCTGAACTTTGAGGAAATCCTCCAGCGCCGTTTCTTCCGCCTCCTCCAGGAAGTGAAGGAATTCTCACCCACACTGGTGGTGTGGGAACTCCTCCAGACCAGATACGACCTCATTAATCTGAAAAACTTCCTGAAAGAGAGACTATCTGGCCTCAGCCGTCCCACCCCCTTCCCAAGCCCTTATACTGACGAGACCTGGGAGGCCCTCTTGAGTAGGGGCGTATTGCAATACGCCCCTACCGAACAGACCGAGATGTATCAAATGGCCTTAAACGACCTGAAAGGGCACCTGGAGAAAATTTCAGAAAACCCTGGCCTCGTTGACCTAATCCTGGACGGGGCCTATCTCTCCTCCCTCCCCCATCTGGCAGAAAGGACTGCCTCCCAGTTCATAATGAATTACCACCTTGAATATCAAAAACTTATGGGTATCCTGTTCTCATGGAGGGCCAGTACAAAAGTAAGTAGAGGCGTGGTAACTCCGCCCCTACCCGGGTATGAAAAAACGGTAGAAGATACCCTCATGGAGAGGCTAGAGGCCGCTAGATTATTTGTCTTCGGGCCTGAGAGGGTATTCGGATACCTCAAAGGGCTGGAGACCGAGACCCTTAACCTGAGGTTGGCCATCGGAGGAAGACTCCAGGGTATACCCCCAGAGGACATCAACCGGAGACTGCGTAAGGGTTATGTCTAATGTCGTAGCCATAGGGTACAGAGACGACATCCTCCCCTTCGGGGTATGGGGGATACGGCTTATGCCTATCGCCTCTGCCCATGAGCTTATATCTGCCCTTGACAGGGCAGTCCAGGACGCCACCCTCGCCCTCATAATCGTTAGTGAGGCCGTAGTAGGGGCAGGTTTGAAACCTGTCCCTACAGGTATCCTCAGTCCTTACATGGCCAGGAGTCGCATCCCTATCCTCGTATTACCCACCCATCGGGGAAGCTGCGGTACAGGTATCAGCGAGACGGCGGCCCTAATCAAGACGGCCATCGGGATAGACATACTGGAGGGAACTACCGGAGGATTGTAAAATGAAGATTGGAAATTTCAAATTTAATCCGCCTCAGGCGAATCAATTTCCAATTTTCAGTTTCAAAGCTGCCCCTTACCACCAAGCGGTTACTCTTGCAGTGTAAGAGTCAGAAATTTATCATGCCCGGATAACGACATGACTGAAGGTACAACCAAGTCTGAAGGGGTAATTACAAGGGTAGCCGGCCCCCTGGTGGTGGCCAATGGCCTGGCGGGGACAAAGATATTTGATATGGTCCGGGTAGGCCGCCTGAGACTCCTGGGGGAGGTCATAGAAATCCGGGGGGCGAACTATTCCATACAGGTCTACGAGGAGACGGAAGGGATAGGCCCCGGACAGCCCGTTTACCCCTCAGGTGAACCCCTGAGCGTGGAACTGGGTCCAGGGCTCATCGGCGCCATCTTTGACGGTATCCAGAGGCCACTGGATGTAATCAATGCCCGCATGGGACCCTATATAGTCAAGGGGGCCGGGTATCCGCCCCTATCCAGGGACAAAAAATGGCACTTCCAGCCCACCGCAAAGGAGGGGGGCAGGGTAGCTCCGGGTGACGTCCTCGGTACGGTCAGGGAGTCTCCCCTGGTAGAGCACAGGGTCATGGTACCCCTCGGGGTGGAGGGGGAGTTGACTTACATTGAGGAAAAGGAGGCCACACTGGAGGAGGTCATCGCAAGGATAGATGGTAAGGGCGACCCGGCGGGTCGCCCCTACGAAATCACCCTCCTACAGCGATGGCCGGTAAGACAACCCAGGCCAACCCACAAGAAACTCCCACCTGATGAACCCCTCGTAACGGGGCAGAGGATACTTGATACCCTGTTCCCGGTGGTAAAGGGAGGTACTGCCTGCGTACCAGGGCCTTTCGGGAGCGGTAAGACGGTGATTCAACAGCAACTGGCCAAGTGGGCGGATGCCGACATTATCGTCTATGTGGGCTGTGGAGAGAGGGGCAACGAGATGGCCGACGTGCTCTTATCCTTCCCTGAACTAAAAGACCCCAGGAGCGGCCGTCCCTTGATGGAGAGGACGGTCCTTGTGGCCAACACCTCCAATATGCCCGTGGCGGCCAGGGAGGCCTCCATATTTACGGGCATCACCATAGCAGAGTACTACAGGGACATGGGCTACCACGTGGCCCTCATGGCCGATTCAACCAGCCGCTGGGCAGAGGCCATGAGGGAAATCTCAGGGCGTCTTGAAGAGATGCCCGGGGAGGAGGGATTCCCCCCCTATCTGGGCAGTCGCCTCGCCACCTTCTATGAGAGGGCAGGGAACGTCCTCTGTCTGGGCTCAGAGGGTCGCAAAGGGACACTGAGCGTCATTGGTTCGGTCTCCCCGCCCGGCGGGGATCTCTCCGAGCCGGTCACCCAGGCCACCCTGCGGGTAGTCAAGGTCTTCTGGAGCCTGGACGACAGGCTGGCCTCCCAGAGGCACTTCCCGGCAGTGAACTGGCTTACCAGTTATTCGCTCTATCAGCCCGTGGTGGACGAGTACGCCGGGAAGAGGATTGCCGCAGGATGGAGGGAGAACCGCAGAGAGGCCCTCAGGATACTGCAGAGGGAATCGGAACTGGAAGAACTGGTGAGGTTGGTGGGCATAGAGGCCCTCTCTCCTGAAGACAGGCTCATTATGGAAGTGGCCAGGATGATTAGGGAAGACTTCCTGCACCAGAACGCCTACCATGAGGTGGACACCTATACGCCCATGGAAAAACAATACTTCCTCCTGGAGGTCGTACTTAGATTTTATACCCAGGCCCAGGAGGCCTTGCGACGCGGAATAGAACTGGACAGGATAATTGACCTCCCCGTGAGGGAAGAGATAGCCAAACTCAGGTATATCCCCGTTGCCCAGAAAGAGGTCTTCCAGAGCGTATTGAAGCGGATTAACGAGGAGTTGTCATTGTAAACTAGGGAGTAGGGAGTAGGGTGTAGGGGCGACCCGGTGGGTCGCCCAGTAGGGAGTAGGAACCCTTTACTGCCTACTCCTTACTGCATACTACTTTTTTGGAGGATAGCCCGATTGACCTTTAGAGAATACCTTACCGTAAAGGACGTGTTTGGCATAAAGGACGTCTTTGGCCCTCTCATGATTGTGGAAGGGGTAGAGGGGGTTACCTACGGGGAGTTGACCGAGGTAAGACTACCCACGGGGGATATACGCCGGGGCAGGGTGCTGGAGATATCTGATTCCGCCGTCCTGGTACAGGTCTTTGAGGGTACCCTGGGCATCGGGAGGGACAACGTCAGGGTCAGATTCCTGGGGAAGGGGCAGGAGATACAGGTCTGCAGAGACATGCTTGGCCGGGTCTTTGACGGAGAAGGGCGGGTGGCCGACGGAGGACCACCCATAATCCCGGAAAAGAGACTCAACATAAACGGCAGCCCAATTAACCCGTGTGCGAGGGATTACCCCAACGAATTTATCCAGACAGGCATATCTACCATAGATGGGCTTAATACCCTGGTAAGGGGGCAGAAGCTCCCCATCTTCTCAGGTGCCGGCCTGCCCCATGCGAGACTTGCCGCCCAGATAGCCCGCCAGGCCCGCCTGCTCTCCGCAGAAGGGGATCAGACGCCCGGCGGCACCAACGCATTCGCCGTGGTCTTTGCCGCCATGGGCATCACCTTTGAGGAGGCCGATTACTTTATCTCGGAATTCCGCCAGACCGGTGCCATGGAGAGGGCCGTAGTATTTGTTAACCTGGCAGAAGACCCCCCAATAGAACGCCTGGCCGTGCCCAGGATGGCCCTTACTGCGGCCGAGTACCTGGCCTTTGAACTGGACATGCACGTCCTGGTAATCCTTACTGACATGACCAACTACAGCGAGGCCCTCAGAGAGGTCTCCGCCGCCAGGAGGGAGGTCCCCGGCAGGAGGGGTTACCCCGGTTACCTCTATACCGACCTGGCCACTA